>JAEEGL016827481.1_pt1 | contig 13780 bp, 7 predicted proteins | sample 9134231 | NCBI WGS metagenome assembly JAEEGL01 (sample SAMN16246548, study PRJNA631951) | gut metagenome | biome: gut microbiome; feature: rumen; material: fiber-attached | host: Bos | place: Iran: Karaj | collected 2018-10 | reverse complement strand
CCATGGAACACACCGCCAAGGGCAACCCCAAGATTCTGAAGAAATGCACCCTGCCGCTCACCGCCAAGGGCCAGGTGAACATGATTATCACCGAGATGGGCGTCATGGAAATCACCCCCAAGGGTATCGTCCTGACCGAAATCAACCCCGAGTTCACCGTCGAGCAGGTGCAGGCCGCTACCGAGGCCCAGCTGATTATCAGCCCCGACCTGAAAAAGATGAATGCCTAAAATGATGAAGAAAACAATTCTTGCTGCTGTCGCGCTGCTGTGCCTTTGTGGCACGGCAGCCGCCCAGCGGCATATCGAGTACCGTTGGCGCGGCATCTATTTTGTCGGCGACGCGTCGTATGTAATGAATCTGAATCGTTCGGCCGGCGAAAACGGACTGGCAGACACCGTGTCGGGCTTCATGCCGTCGCTTTCGGGCGGTTTCCAGTTCCGCAAGGAGGCTTCCGTGGGCCTCGGCTTCGCTTACCTGTCCGACCCCAATGGCGCTTTCACCCAGCTGCCGGTGTTTTTGGAGTTGCGCAGCCACTTCATGCGCAGCCAGTTGACCCCCTATGTCGTGCTGCAAGCGGGTTACTCGCTGCCCGTGGGCGCCTCGTCGAAACCTCCGGTGACGAAGATTGACGAGGGTGGCCTCTACCTGGGTGTCGAGGTCGGAGGACGCTATGCCTTCAACCGCACCGTGGCCTTGGGTCTGCATGCCAGCTACCGCTTCTTGCAGTCGAACGCCGTCATCCGTCACGATGCCGCCAACAAGCCCATGCTGACCGAGACCGTGGTGCTCCACATGCTGGGAGCCGGCCTTTCGGTCTACCTGAGTAACAACTAATAGTCCATGAAGAGAGGTCTGCTGTTTTTGGTTGCGTTGAGCCTCTGCTGGTCGGCCTTCGGCCAGAAGAGCGAAGGTGCGCGTCTCGCTGCGCGCTCCAACGTGGAGGCATACGACGACGAGGCCGGCATCATAAAGTCGGCCTACCGCGACTCGCCCTATTTCCTCGAGATGACGGGCCGCTGGAACCAAAAGAAGACCGACAGCTCCATAGTCTATTCGCGCGAGTTGGACGTGGAGAAATATTGGAAGGACTATCGTGTATCGCTCAACGTGAGGTGCGGACGTGCCTGTCGCGTGTGGCTCAACGGCAAGGCCGTGGGCTACGGCGACGACTCGCGCCACTGGAATGAGTTCGCCCTCGACAAGTTCCTCAAATACGGCAAGAAAAACACCCTGGCCATCGAGACCTTGAAGCACCCGCAGGAGGCGCTGCTCGAATCGGCCGACCAGCTGGAGGGCCTCAACGGAGAACCCTACCTGCTCTTCAAGGGCGACCCCAATGTAGAGGACCTGTCGCTGGTGGCCGACTATGACGCGCTGTCGCAGTCGGGCACCTTGTCGCTGGATGTCAGCGTCTTCAATAGCAAGAAGAAAGGAAAATACTACCTGGAGGTGGAAGTGTGGGACCCCAAGGGTCACACCTTCGACCGCATGGGCCGCTGGGTGGTCTTCGAGAAGACCGACAACGTGCAGGTGGACATGAGCCGCTCGTGGAACGGTGTGGAACCCTGGACGGCCGAGATCCCCAACCTCTACACCGCCGTGGTGCGTCTCCGCAACGAGGAGATGGAGGAAGAAGAACTGGTGGGAGCGCGTTTCGGCTTCCGTCGGGTGGAAGTGAAGGACGGGTTGCTGTTGTTGAACGGCAAGCCGTTGACACTGAAAGGTGTGACATACGGACTGAAGCACACCGAAGGACTCGCGGGTCGCGAGCGCATAAAGCACGACCTGCAAACCATGAAACAAAACAATATCAATGCGGTGCGCACGGCCAAGTATTCGCCGATGGAGCCTTATTTTTACCAGCTCTGCGACGAGATGGGCCTCTATGTGGTGTGTGACGCCAACCTGCTGCCGTCGTCGACGCAGCAGCATGCCGTAGCCACCGACAAGGATTTCATCCCGCTGTTTGAACACCGTGTTGACAATCTCTACGGGAAATACAAGAACCACCCCTCGATAGTGGCGTGGTCGTTGGGCGAGAGTCGCGATAACGGCATCTGCATGGCTGCGGCCTACAAACGTCTGACATACCTCGACAAGAACCGCCCTGTCATCTTCTCGGGTGCCGAGCATTCGGAGAATACCGATATTATAGCCTTGATGAACCCCTCGGTGCAGGTCTTGCGCCAGTCGCTGGAGAAGACCGGCGACCGCCCCTTCATCATGCTGGCATCGGTGGACGATGACCACTTCGTCTCGCTCGACGAACTCTGGTCGCTGGTGGAGACCCGCCGCAACCTGCAAGGCGGTTTCGTCGACAAGTGGCCGCTGAACGGCATCAAGCTGGCGGACCTCAAAGGACTTTACAGTCCCTTCGACGTCCACCTTTCCAAGACCACCATCGACGATGCCGAATTCACCGTGTACAACAGAAATGATTTTCTGAATTTCAGCAATTATATATTAGAATATACAATATTTACTAATCTCCGTCCCAACATCACTGCCGGCGACTTCCCAATGGCCATTGCCGGGGGTGGTGTGGAGGCTGTGAAGCTCCGCATGCCCCCCATCGAGCTGCAGCCGGGAGAGGAGATATTCATACGCTTCGACCTTGAGCGTCGCAAAGCATCGTTGGAAGAACGGCAGGTGGGCACCGTCGTGTTCCCGCTCCCCTACGACAGTCAGGCCAAGCGGACTTTCGCCAACTCGGGCGAACTGAAGGTAGATTCATGCGAGATTAATAATTTCCTCCAACTCCAGTTCGCGGGTCATAGAGATTGGACATCCGAGGTGGTGGCCAGTACGCGTCGCGTTCTTGACGCGAGGACCGCCTGTGTCGATGCCATGCTGCAATACAAATCGTCTGGCCGACCTATGTGCGATGCCCGCGTGACCTATACGTTCTTTGGAACCGGTGACATCGTGGTGGACTACACGGTGGCTCCTACCGACGCTTTCCGTGGCAACCTTGCACCGCAATTGGTTGTCAACCTGCCACAGAGCGAGAGCGACAGCCTGGTATGGTTCGGCCTCGACCGCGAGAGCTGTTTTTCGCAGCGTAGCAATGGGATTCCGGGAATCTATGCTGAACCCAGGGCAAAACTCAACGGAGCCAAACGCCAGCAGGTGCGCTGGTGCGCGGTGCAGAAAGAACCCGGCAACTTGTATGTCGCCTTGCTGAATACGCTGTTCACCGTGAATGTCGACGACAACCGGCTCATAATCTCTCCAGCTGCCGACAGCAAGACTTTCCGCTTGCACATGAGAGACTATTCGCAAGGAGAGAATCCCCAGGATTTTTATGCTACCGAGATGCCTGTCATCGAGACCGGTATTGTAGACCCGCCGCTGATTAAATCCACGGAGGCACGCTTCACGCAGCCCCTCGCGGTGACCATCTCATCGCATACCGACGGTGTTATCCGTTATACCCTCGACGGCACGGAACCCACGGAAACCTCGACACCTTACACAGGACCTATTACCCTGGCGACTACCACCATGGTCAAAGCCCGCGCCTACGGCAAGGACGGCACGCCGTCGTTCACCGCCACTAGAAAATTCAACTACGACTATATCGTCCGCACCACCTTCTCGCAGAAGCCCAACACTCCGTTCAACGAGGGTGCCGACACCCTGCTCTTCGACGGCGAACGTTCGCTGATTGACGACTTGCAGGAGGGCTGGCTGGGATTCTCCGGCGGTGGTGTGACCACCACGGTCGAACTCTCCAAACCTATTGATATAGAATTCATCACCCTTCGTTACGCCCATGCGCCTGAACTCTGGGCTTTTGCCCCGAAACAGGTGACGGTGCTCCTCTCGCCCGATGGAGAAACCTATACCGATACCCTGCATGTTGAGATTCCTTTCGACCCGGCTTTGAAAGACTACGACAATCCGCAGGTGGTTGAACTCAAGGTGCCGGTGGATAAAAAGGGTATGGGATTCCTGAAAATTGAGGCTTTGTCGATAGGCAGCGTCCCTAACTGGCACCGCGCCAAAGGACTGAATCCGTGGCTGCTGATGGACGAGATTGAAGTGAGTGAGTCTACCAAGAAAAACGAATAGAATCATGCGTAAATTATTATATTTTTTACCTCTAGTTTGTCTCTTCACCGCCTGCGAGGTGGAGTTTTCCCCCAATGCCAAATGGAAGAACATCCCCGTGGTGTATTGTCTGCTCGACCAGGACGACGACACCACCTGGGCGCGTGTCCAGCGCTGCTATCTGTCCGACGGCAGCATCTATGACTACGGCCAGATCTCCGATTCCATCAACTATCCCCAAGGGTCAATCACGGTGTCCCTGTTGGCCTATCAGGATGGAGTGTTGAAGGACTCCATGGCGTTCCAATATGGCACCAGGAACATAGACTCCGGCAACTTTGCCTCTGCGGGGCAGCCGCTCTACTGGTTCGAGACCAAGAAACGGCTGAAGGAAGAATATTCCTATGTCCTCACGGTGCGTAACGCCGCCGACGGTAGCATTCTGGCTACCACCGACCCCATCTCCCTCATCAAGAAATCCTCAGGAAAACTCTATTCCAAACCCTCAATCACTATTCTCAATGAAGACGACACCATCGGCGGTGGTTTTGCCTTCTATGACAACACTGGGACCAGCAGCACAACCCTCTATTGCTACATGAAATGGCCCACGATGGAGAATGCACGCTTGTACCAGCCCATTGTCCGCTTCTATTACAAGCGGCAAGGGGTCACCGAGCATATCGACATCAAGTGTCCGGCGGTTTCGTCGAAATACAATGATACCTATTACTCCCGCGACCTCTTCCTCAACGACGTGAGAGACAGGCTGAAAGACGACACTGCCCGCAAACACTATATCCCGCGAGTCGACCTTTACCTCACTGCCTGTACAGAGGACCTCAATGCCCACCTTTCCACGGTGGCCTCGGGTTCGGCCCTTTCGCAAAACACGGATGTCTACAACAACATCAAGGGTGGGGTGGGACTTTTCGCTGCCCGTCGCACCCATCTATACATGCGCATGCCCTCCGATGCCAGCCCTGGCGAGCGAGGTTTGCTCTACCACCTCATGAACCTCGGCGTAGGTATCTATTAATAAGGGTTTTAAATGCAATCGAATTATAAAAAATATTGGATAAAGTAAAATTATTGCCTCAAATTCAATTATTTTATGTATTTTTGCATTTTTGACTAGAATATAAAAAAGACTAAAAATCAATAAAATAAATAATCAGATGAACATCACAAGAGAGAAATTAAGTGATTTGGAACTCTGTATCAAGGTTGATATCGAGGAAAACGACTACATTGAAAATGTCAACAAACAGCTGAAAGAGTATCAGCACAAAGCCACCATCCCCGGCTTCCGCAAGGGTATGGCTCCCAAGGGACTGATTGAGCGCATGTACAAGCCCGCCATCGTCGGCGACGCCGTGCAGAACACCCTCAACACCTCCCTCTTCAAGTATATCGACGACGAAAAGCTCCACATTCTCGGCATGCCCATGTCCAACGACGAGAAGACCGGCGAGGTCGACTTCGCCAAGGGTACTTCGTTCACCTTCTATTTCGACATTGCCGTTGCCCCCGAGTTTGAGATTGCCTGGGACAAAGTTGACGTCAAATACAACCAGCTGAGTGTTTCTGCCAAGGATGTCGATGCCGAGATGAACAATGTCATCAACCGCTACGGCAAATTCGAGACCCCCGAGACCGTCGGTGCCGGTGACATCATGTACGGCAAGCTCGTCGAGCTCGACAAGAACGGTGCCAAGAAAGAAGGCGGTGTCGAGACCTTCGTCTCCCTCAACCTCCTCAACCTCAAGGATGCCGAGATGATGTCCCTCTTCGAGGGCAAGAAAGCCGAGGACAAAGTTGTCTTCAACATGGCCAAAGCCTTCCCCGTGGCCGACATCGAGCGTGCCCTGCACATCGACAACGCCGCCGCCAAGAAGTTCAAATCCGATGTCGAGCTGACCCTTTCCGGCATCTCCCGCATCATCCCTCACGAGATTAACGACGAACTCTTCCAGATGGTCTTCCCCGGCCAGGAGGTGAAGGACGAGGCTGCTTTCCGCAAGCTGCTGAAGAAAGAAATTGAAAAAGCCAATGCCGAGCAGAGCGACTACCTCTTCGTCAACCAGGTCCGCAAGGCCCTCCTCGACCAGTTCAATGCCCCCCTGCCCGAGAACTTCCTCAAGCGTTGGTTTGCCAGCCGCGGTGAGAAAGACATGACTCCCGAAGCCATCGAGGCCGACTGGGATGACAAATATGTCCCCTCGCTGAAGTGGGAGCTCATCGAGAGCAAGCTCGAGGCCATCAGCCCCGTCGAGCCCACCAACAACCAGATTGTCGACTACATCAAGGACATCCTGCGCCGCAACGACCGCAAGGTCGAGGGCGAGAAGAAGGAAGAGACGGAGCAGCGCCTCGAGCAGGCTGCCCGCAGCATCGCTGCAGACCGCAAGAATGTGGGTCAAGTCATCGACCGCCTCTATGCCGACAACCTCAGCAAGCTCTTCAAGGACCAGGTGAAACCCGAAATCGAGAAGGTTTCCGCCAAGGAGTTTGCCGAGCGTGCTAAAGCCTAACCCTTTAGACCCATTAGACCTTTTAGACTTTTAGACCCTTTAAACCTTAAACTCAATGAAGAAGTTGTTACTGTCACTGCTCTTGTCTGCCGTATGCCTGAGTGCGCATGCGCAACGGGGCAACGCCTTCAACGACAATACGCTGTTCTGGTCGTTCAATGCCGGTGCCACCCTCTACCAGCATTCCGGCAACAGCGATTTTGGAGTGCCGATGGCAGGTCTCTATGTCGGCCGTTGGCTGATGCGCCCGCTGGCTTTCCGCGTCGCGGCCGATGTGGCAATGGCACCAAGCCATATTAACACCATGGCTGGCAAGAGCGACAACTCGCTCTTCTTCATGGGTAGTGCGGAGTTCATGTGGGATGTTAACGCCACCTTCTTCCATGTCTACAACAAACGCTTCCTTTACCCCGTCCCGTTCTATCCTCTCATCGGACTTGGTGTCGTCTACCGTCCGGGATTTGACGTGTTGGATGTGTTTCAAGGTCCTGAACATGATATTCAGGCGATGCTGGGTCTTAATATTCCCGTGCAAATCAGCCACCATTGGGATCTCTACCTCGAGTATCGCTGCCATATGTTCGCACAGGACTTTGATGGCAGTAAAGGAGACAACTTCATGCATGCCTTTGTCCTTGGTCTCAACCACCGCGTCACCAACGACCCCTTCCGTCGCCGCACGGCGTTTGAGACGCGCACCAACAACGACGACTGGTTTGTCGGTTTCGGCGCTGGTTTGAGTTTCTCCTCCTTCGAGTTTGAGTATTATAACAATCTCGATGCCCGTCTCTACAATTTCACGCCGGAAATCATGATTGGCCGCAACTACAGCAGTGTGTGGACCATCCGATTCGAGCTCTCGGGATTTATTGCCCGTGAGCGTGCCCACATGGTGACAGATGTGGTGAACGACGGAACCTCTGTGGTCGAGAGACTTCAGAATGGTAGTTGGTACAGTTTCAATGTGTTGCATGCCGACTTCATGATCAACCTCACCCATCTCCTCAACTTCCGCCGAGGGGTGAAATGGAACTTCCTTCCCTATCTGGGTGCCGGTCCCGCGTGGCGCTATCAGGCCCATCCTCGCTTCGACGTTGCTGCCAATGCTGGATTCATGGCTCGCCGTTTCATCAACAACGAGGGTGATTTCTACATCGACCTGAAGTACATCATTGCGGCTCCCCGTCTGGCGGGAGAGACAGGTCCTTCGGGCAGCGTCTTCGGAGTGGGCTATCCCATGCTTACTTTCGGTTATATCCACAACTTCGGCCATTCCACCACGCGCTATCGCATGCCGGTCAACAGTACGATTAATTAGAAATTAGGAATTAGAAATTAGGAATTATGAGAAAGATATTATTTGTTGCAGCAATAATTTCAATTTTCAATTTTCAATTTTCAACTTGCCATGCACAGGTGGGAACCGACTTTGGTGTCAACATGTTCGCCTCGCTCAAAGGGGGTGTCGGTGTTTTTAGCAACCGGTTGATTGACAGCCAGACGGGCTTCTCCGGTGGCCTTTCTGTCGGCAAATGGATAGTGAATCCATTGGCATTTCGTGCGAGTTTCGACCTCATGGACGTCCCTGTCCAATCAGGCAACAAGGGAAACTACCGCTTTGCCTTGTTCAATGCAGAATTTCTGTGGGACTTCACTGCCACTTTCTTCCGCATCCGCCACCATCAGTGGTATGTCCCTGATTTTTATCCCATGATGGGTCTCGGCATGTCGTTCCGCCAGCTGGCCGACGGCAGTGGCACCGACCGTGAGTTCCAGGTCATGTTGGGTGCACAGCTCAACTGGCGCATCTCCAAGGGATGGGATGTCTTCTTGGAATACAACTGCAACTTCTACTCCGAGGCCTTGGCGCAAGGCAATGGGGTCTATCTTCATTCCGGTCTCCTCGGCTTCACCCGCCAGTTCACCGAGTCGCCTTTCCGTCGCCGCACCGAGCACGAGTCGCGCGATGTCTTCGAGGATTGGTTCTTTGGCCTGGGCATCGGTCCCAACTTCTCGTCGTTCACCTTCGAGCATGTCAACAAGCTCGATATGTACGGCATTGCCCCCGAAATCATGTTTGGCCGCAACTGCAGCAACTTCTGGACCATCCGTTTCGAGCTTACCGGTCTCACGGCCCACGGCCCCTACGACACCATCAACGAGCAGGCTGGCGACGGCTATACCTTTGGCATGCTGCATTCCGATGTGATGCTCAATCTCACCCATGCCATCAAGTTTACCCGTGGCAAGAAGCTCAATGTGCTGCCCTATCTGGGTGCCGGTATGGTGTGGCGTTTCGACAAGCCGCAGTTCGATATGGGTGCCGACTTCGGTGTAATGTTGCGCTACTACATCGGCCGCCGGAGCGACCTTTATGCCGACTTCAAATATCTGATGGTCCCGCCGCGTATCGGTGGCGGCATAGGTCCTGAGGGCCCGCTGCCCGGCATTTTCGGCTACAATGTCGTCTGGGTGGGTCTGCCCTCCATCACCTTGGGCTACATCTACAACTTTGGCACCAACACCACGCGTTACCGCCTGCCGGCACACTGGTGCGCCGACTGATAAAACAAACCATAAACGCCCCTTGCCACCGCGAGGGGCGTTTTTTTTTGTACCCTCTTGGCATCATCCATGGGCCATCCACCTACCAACAGCGTATCATCTCCGACGGTGGTTGGAGTTGGTAGGGAGATGGGTCGGAGTTGGGTGGGAGTTGATAGGGAGTTGGTGTTAAGTATCAGGCAGTTATGGAGGACAATATTTTGGCTTTTTCTGCGTTATTATGGCAAAATGGATTCATTATGGTTAAAAGAATGACAATGAGATTGTTGATGGCTGTATTGGCTGTTTTTCCGTTGGTGGGTGCCGTGGGGTGCTCGTCGGGGGAGAGTGCTGTGGAGGGGGAGCGATTGGTGATGCTCGACCTGCGGGAGGAGCTGCCGCCGCAGACGGAGGTGGACCTGGTGGCTGCGGTGGAATACCACGGGAACTACTACTGCCTTTTCGATTACGATGCTTCTTTTATCCTGAAGCGTGAGTCGCTGTTCTATGCTATCGATGCCAACACACTGGAGCTCACTCGGTTGGCGGTGCCCACTAGCGGCTATCACTATTCCGACCACCTTTTTGTGCTCCACGATACGCTGTTTCTCGACCTGCATGGTCCGTGGGAAGACCACGACTATTATTTCGACACCGCTAATAACCAATGGGTTGAGTGCCCCGAGGTGGAGGATGTGGTCTACGAGGATGACGACTATTGCGTCTATGGGATAAACAATGGTGAGTTCGGACAGGTTACGTGGTTCCGCGACCGCCATACGGGGCATGAGTATGCCTTGATGGACCTCGGTGCCGTGCGTCGTGTGGGCGACACCTTCTATATTGTGAGTCCCAACCTAATACGGAGCGTGACAGTCGGCCAGTTGGCGAAGGCAAGGCCCAGCCCTACCGACCATTGGCAGGCCGAGAAAGACTACTACATTGCCTGTTACTACGGGAATACCACATGGCTCGAAGCAGACACTGTCTATAGCGACCCGCGTTACGACTGGTTCGAAACCTACGAGGGCAGATTCCACGATACGTTGATTTGCGGCTCGCTGGTCAGCGGCGACAGCCTGCTGCTTCTGGTCGACAAGCCCGACGGCACAGCGCTGATGCGCATTGCAGGTCCCCATGAACTGCAGACGGTGAAATCGCTCGGCGAGCGGTACTGGTGGATTTCCGGGGCAAGATGTGCTAACGGGCAGGGGAATAATCTAGTGGAATATTTCCGGCAGGATGCTTTCTCGGCGGGTGTGCTAGACATTGTCGACACCCAAGTCCGCGTGCTCAACATCAGGCACAACATCGACACAGTGAGGGTACAGCCCGACGACGGCCTCGAGGTGTTGCTCGACTACCTGCGCGACCATTGGGACGGCCTCACCGACAAGAAGATACGCGAGTTCGAATGCTCACATGGCACCACTTATATAACGCCGAGGTCAATCGAACACAACGGCTATTTCCAGGATGTGGGCTTTGACAAGGGTTACCGAATGGACCTGTTCTACAGACGTATAGATACGCTGTACAGTCTTGAGGCAGAATATTGTGTGCGCGAGAGCGACGGCCGTGTGCGGGCTGTGTTTTTCGATTTCATCGATCCGATGCCTTACAATGCCGAGCGCAAAAGGCTAACCATTGAGGAAAGCGAGGAGCACGACCGCATGATTGGCGAACAGGTGCTCGCGCGCATCGAAGCTCTCTGTGGTCCACGTCGTCGCCAAGGCGACTATTACTTCTGGCACTATGGCCTCCTCACGCTGCGATTCTATCGTGGAAGTAACCGAATGTTGATTTTCTGAAAAAAATATTTGCATTTTTGTAAGAGTTTGATTAATTTTGTGGTGTTCGATAGCTGACAATAAACACTATAATAAATTAATCCTAAAACACTTACAATTATGTACAGAATCGAAAAACACCCCATTCTGGACATTCCTCAGGGAGAGACAGTAGAATTTTTGTTTGAAGGCCACAAGGTGCGTGCCACCAAGGGCTACACCATTGCCAAGGCGTTGCACGAGGCGGGCTATCCCGTTCACAGTCATTCGCTTGCGGGTCGCAATCGAAGCCTAGAGTGCGGCATTGGCAAGTGCGGTGCCTGCGAGATGCTGGTCGACGGCCGTGTGCGCCGCATCTGCATCACGGCTGTTGACGGCGTGAAGGAGGTGCGTTCCATCACCCATGAGGCCGACCTGCCGGGTGTCACCTTCGAGCCGCCTGCACGTCCGCAGGAGGCCGCCCAGACCGTGCAGGTCTACAAGACGCAGGTGGCCATCATCGGCGCCGGCCCTGCAGGACTGGCCTGCCGCGAGCAGCTGAACGCTTTCGGCATCGACAACCTTGTCGTAGACAGCAATCCGCGCATCGGCGGACAGTTCAATATGCAGACCCACCAGTTCTTCTTCTTCGAGAAAGAGAAGAAGTACGGCGGCATGCGCGGTTTCGACATTGCCAAAACCTTAGCTGGAGACTGCAAGGACGGAATCTTGCTTAACACCACGGTGTGGGACCTGCTGGAAGGGCCGCGCATCGCTGTGAAGAACATGGTAACGGGCCAGATGGCCTACATCGACGCGCAGCATCTGGTGGTGGCCACGGGTGCGGTGCCTTTCATGCCGGCTTTCGAGAACGACGATGTGCCGGGAGTCTACACCGCCGCCGTGTTCCAGAAGATGATGAACCAGGAGCACACCCTGCTGGGCAAGCGGGTGCTGACGGTGGGTGCCGGCAACATTGGCTACCTCACCTCTTACCAGGGTATGCAGGCAGGAGCCACCATCAAGGCCATCATCGAGGCTATGCCGCGCGAGGGCGGCTTCCCGGTGCAGGCCAACCGTGTGCGCCGTCTGGGCATCCCCATCATGACGGGCTATGTGTTGCTGCGCGCCATTCCCAACGAGGACCATACCGGCATCAAAGGTGCCGTCATCGCCAAGTGCGAGAACTTTAAGCCCATCCCCGGCACCGAGCAGGTGGTGGACGACATCGACATCATCAATATCTGTACAGGCTTGGTGCCCGACAACCAGCTGCTGACCAAGGGCAAGGAGCTGTTCGGACATCATGTCTACGGAGCCGGTGACGCTGTGCGCATCGGCGAGGGTACCAGCGCGGTGCTGCGTGGCCGCCAGGTGGCCTACGATATTGCACAGGAGATGGCCGTTCGCTTCGACTACGATGAGTATCTCGACATCTCGCGCCAGTATATCGACTCGCAGCAGCACCCCGTAAGGCTGTTGGAGAAACCCAACCTGCCCACAGAGGAGCGCATGAAGATGAAACCGTTCGTGCAACTCGACTGCCTTTACGGATTTGCCTGCAACCCCTGTACCTTCAGTTGTCCGCAGGGAGCCATCAGCAAGCCTACCACCTCGTCGACACCCACTGTCGACTATGACAAGTGCATCGGCTGCATGGCCTGCGTGAACCACTGTCCGGGATTGGCCATCTTCGGCTACGACCTACAGAAGAACGTCTGCTACTTGCCTATTGAGTACGAGGTGGCGGACGGTGCCGAGGTCTTCCTGGTGGACAACAACGGCAAGAAGATTGGCGAGGGCGTGATAGAAAAGGTGCTCAAGAAAGACAATAAGACCAATGTGGCGAGGGTGAGAGTGGAGAGTGGAAAGTGGAAAGTGGAGAGTGCAAAGATTACCGATGTCAAGGGCTTTATTGTCAAGGACCGTTATCCCGAGCCACTCAGCCACTCAGCCACTCAGCCACTCAGTCACCCGGAACCCACCTACATCTGCCACTGCGAGGACATCACCGACGAGCAGATGCTCGAGGCTGTCAGCGACAGGAAGTATATCTCGGTCGACGAGCTGAAGCATATCACCCGCATGGGTATGGGCCCCTGCCGCGGCAAACGCTGCATTGCGCGTGCCCGTCAGGTACTGCGAGCCCACGGCATCGAGCTTACCGGCGATGCCACGCCGCGTGCGCCGTTGAGCAACCAGGTGAGCCTTGGCGACCTCTACACTGAGGGACGCAAGGAGGTGTTCGTCTTCCCGAAGGACAACAACGTCACCCGCGAGGAAGTGCGCGTGCTCATTGCCGGAGGCGGCATAGCGGGTAGTGGCTTGTTCCGTTATTTCAGCGAGGCGGGCTTCAAACCCGTGATGGTCAACTGGAGCCGCGGTGCCTCGTGGAGGAACATCGGCGGCGGCCGTCCGGCATTCTCGAATCCCGACATTGCCGACATTGCGCAGCACAGCCACGAGATATTCAAGAGCATCCAGAAGGTTCACAATATCAACTACAAGCCCACACGTTATGTGAACCTCGTCCACGATGAGGCCACCTACAAGGCCCTCGACGCCAGCCGCGCGTGGAGCGACGCCTACATGGTCGACCGCAAGGACTTCAAGAAGGAGATTTCGCCCTTGTGGGACGACACAAAGACCACCTACAGCCACGCCCTGATGACGCGCGACTGCTGGCAGGCCACGCCCGGCCGCGTGATTGACTACATCCGTGGCATCGGCATCAGCCTTGGCGGCCGCTACTATGAGGACTGCGAGCTGCTCTCGGTGGGTCGCAAGGGCGACAAGGTGGTGGCTCTTGTGCGCAACCACGAAGGCCACTATGTGGAGTATACCTGCGACCACTTCGCCAACGCCATGGGCTGGGGT
>JAEEGL014827743.1_pt1 | contig 13780 bp, 7 predicted proteins | sample 9134231 | NCBI WGS metagenome assembly JAEEGL01 (sample SAMN16246548, study PRJNA631951) | gut metagenome | biome: gut microbiome; feature: rumen; material: fiber-attached | host: Bos | place: Iran: Karaj | collected 2018-10 | reverse complement strand
GGATAGGGAAGTAGAGTTACGAGTTCCTCCTTTTCGTCTTGCCCTACAGGTCTCTCATTACCATTATTACGCGATAGGCTGCCCGGAACTCGCTCTTAGCAAGCTTGCCGCCATCGGCCAATTGGTAGTTTGGGTTTTCTGTACTAAGCAGTAGGAAGGAAGATGATGGTCCTGGGTCTTCCACCATTTTGACCATGAGACGACCATCGGTTGTCTGAACCAGATAGGGGACTCCTTTCCTGAACTCCTCATAACGCCCAAGAGCTTCGCCTACACCAACATAATCACCATCCTGTATGCGGGGCAGCATACTGTCTCCGTGACAAAGGAAGACAAACTTGATGTCGCTTCGAGGCATCTGTATTGGAATAAGGCCTTCTTTGCCTTCGGGTTGAGGCGTATCGCCAAGAGAGGGCTGCAAGCCAAACACGAAATGTGTCAAGGTCTTGCTTTGGGAAGTCTTGTCTGTTTGCTGTGTTTCTGGCTTTGTCCCAAAATCCTGCGTCTCTTCCTCCTCGTTCTCATCATCGGGCATAGGCAACGAGCCGGAAGGCAAGGCAACCCTTTCGCCTCGTAACCAGTTCAGGTCAATTTGCGGAAAGCGTGCCATAATTGCTTCTATTCCGCGACGGGGGATGTGGTCTCGATAAACCCAATTGTTGACGGCTTGTGGTGTGACGCCAATCATATCGGCAAGATGCGAGCGGTTGCGGCAGTAACGTTCCACCAAGATTCCAACCTTTTCTTCTACTGTCATGTGCATTATTGTTTTGATTCTGACGACAAAGTTAAAACAAAAATACAAAACACGCAAGAAACAGATGTTTTATTTTACACAAAAGGTGCGAAGACGAATGATTTAACACAAAACATCACAGAAAAGTGCAACTACATTTGTATTGAACGCCTTTTTTTCGTACTTTTGTGCTCTGTAAGCAATAGTTCAATGGAAAACGTAAGGAAAGTCATTGGGGTAGGCGAGACCATTCTCGACATCCTCTTTCGTAATGGGCAGCCAGAGGCGGCTGTGCATGGAGGCAGCAGCTTCAACAGCATCATAAGTGTTGGACGAGCCGGAGTGCCCTGCACGTTTGTCGGCTACACGGGGGCGGACGTTGTGGGGCGGCAGACGGTTGACTTCATGCAGGCCAACGGCGTAGGCACAGAGCACTTCCAGTTGCGGCAGGGAGAAAAGAGTGCCATCAGTCTGGCTTTCATCGGAGAGAATGGCGACGCAACCTATTCTTTCTACAAGGAGTCTCCGCAGGTGGCTTCCTCTTGGACATTGCCCCAAATGTCGCAAGGCGATGTAATGCTCTACGGTTCCTACTATGCAGCTTGCACAGGTATGCGCCCCTTGATAATTCAACTTCTTGAGCGTGCTGCCCAGTCAAATGCCATTGTCTATTACGACCTCAATTTCCGCAGGAATCACAGCAACGAGCTGGAGTCGCTGAAGCCTGCCATCCTGCAAAACCTCAGCCTGAGCACAATAGTAAGAGGCAGCACGGACGACTTCGAGGTGGTGTTCTCCTCGCGCGACGCGCGTAATATATATAAAATGTATATCAGCAGCTACTGCAAGTTCTTTATTTGCACAGCGGGGGCGGAGCAGATTACAGTCTGCACCCCTTCTGGCTGCTACGAGTTCCAGGCACCTCCCATCGACGATGTGGTGAGCACCGTAGGAGCGGGCGACAGCTTCAACGCAGGCTTTGCCTGTGCGCTCATCTGGGAGGGCATTATGCCCGAAGACCTGCCCAACCTCAGCAGTGAAGCTTGGCAACACCTTATCGCAACCGCTTGCCGCTTTGCAGGAGAGACCTGCCGCAGTAAAGAAAACTATATCAATCCCCATAATTCCCATTCTTCTCATTAATCCCATCAACTCCCATTAAATTCATTCCCCATGAAGAACTTCCTCACAACCCTGTTCCTTTCCGCACTTGTGCTTAGTGTTAGTGCCGATGAAGCCCTCGAGGGTTTCCTTTACGGACAAGCCAAAGCACCTGACGGCACAGAATGGCAAAGTCCAGAAAAACTGTCGCTCAACAAATTGCAACCTCGCGCTCATCTCTTCCCTTTTGCAGATGCAGAGACAGCCCGTAAGGTGTTGCCTGAGGGAAGCAAGTATTTCCAAAGCCTCGATGGTATTTGGAAGTTCCATTGGAGTGCCAATCCTGAGCAAAGGCCAACAGGCTTTGCCGACGCTTCATACGACGTCTCTGGGTGGGACGACATACAAGTTCCTGGCTGCTGGAATGTTCAGGGACTCGGCAAGCACGGTGAGATGAAGTACGGTGTACCCATTTATGTCAACCAGCCTGTCATTTTCTATCATGAGGTAAAGAAAGACGATTGGCGGGAAGGCGTGATGCGCGAGCCGAAGGACCAGCGCTGGACGACCTACAAGTATCGCAACGAAGTGGGCAGCTACCGCCGTTCCTTTACCATTCCTGCCGATTGGAAGGGTCGTCAGGTTATCCTTAACTTCGATGGTGTGGATAGTTTCTTCTATCTTTGGGTTAATGGGAAGTACGTCGGCTTCAGCAAGAATAGCCGCAATACAGCTCGTTTCGATATTACCAATTTCTTGCGAGGAGGCGAGAACACCCTTTCTGTTGAGGTCTATCGCAGCAGCGACGGCTCTTTCCTCGAGGCGCAGGATATGTTCCGATTGCCTGGTATCTTCCGTAGCACCTACTTGACGGCTATGCCGAGGGTGCAAATCTATGACCTTGCTGTGCGTACAACGGAATTGAAGGGCGACAGGGCATTCATTCGTATCGACCGCACACTCAGCAACTTTGCGTATAAGGCAGCAAAGGACCTGAAGATGACTTACACCATCTATCCTGTTGCGCTTTATTCCGACGAGACGGCAGATTCTGTGCGTCAGATTTCGGTTAATGTTGTGCCGATAGGGATGGGCGAAGACGCTTTTGCGCAGACGACAACGGACATCAAGGAACCTCTCCTTTGGAGTGCCGAATCCCCCTATCGCTATGTGCTTGTGGCAGAACTGAAGGACAAGAAGGGAAAACTCATCGATTGCACCTCCACTTATTTCGGCATCCGAACCGTCGAGATTCGCGACACAGAAGCCGGCAACGATGAGTTCGGTCTTGCAGGGCGTTATTTCTACGTTAACGGACAGCCCGTGAAGCTCAAAGGCGTGAACCGCCACGAGACGAATCCCACGACAGGCCACGCTATCACGCGCAAACAAATGGAGGAAGAAGTGATGCTCATGAAGCGCGGCAACATCAACCACGTCCGCCTCTCGCACTATAGTAACGACCCCTATTTCTATTATCTTGCCGACAAGTACGGCCTTTATCTCGAAGATGAAGCAAACATAGAGAGCCACGAGTACTACTATGGAAAGGAGAGTCTTTCTCATCCAGCCGAATGGCGGGCCGCACATATTGCAAGGAACATGGAAATGGTTCACAGCCACATTAACTATCCTTCGATTGTCATCTGGAGCTTAGGCAACGAAGCAGGGCCTGGCGAGAACTTCGTGGCAGCCTATAATGCCATCAAGAGCTTCGACACAAGCCGTCCCGTGCAGTACGAGCGCAACAACAATATCGTTGATATGGGCAGCAACCAATATCCAAGTGTCGATTGGGTGCGGTATGCAGTCAAGGGAAACGGACAGGGCATCAAATACCCCTATCACATTTCAGAATACGCCCATTCGATGGGCAACTCTTTGGGAAACCTTGCGGATTATTGGGAAGCTATTGAAAGTACGAACTTCTTCTGCGGAGCTGCCATTTGGGATTGGGTTGACCAAGCCATCGACACCTATACAGCGGACGGAACCAAGTATTTGGGTTATGGAGGCGACCACGGCGACTGGCCCAACGACGGAATGTTCTGCATGAACGGAATCCTCTTGCCCGACTTCACACCCAAGCCTCAGTACTTCGAGGTGAAGAAAGTTTATCAGAATGTCGCTGTGACGTTGAACGGAATCAAGGAAGACAAGGGAAAGACGTTGGCGGACTTCACCATCTTCAACAAGAACTATTTCGAGCCTCTCACTTCAAGGGATTATGACATAGTGGCAACCATCGTCTGGAATGGCGAAAGGAAAGAGGAAGCTCCCATTACTTTGCACGAAGACATTTTGCCGCGTATGGATGCGCGTTGTTACTGCCCTGTAGATATGTCCTACGACGGCGAGTATTTCCTGAATGTGGAATTCCGTTTGAAGAAGGATATGCCTTGGGCAAAGAAGGGCTATGTGCAGATGGCGGAGCAGTTGTCCCTCGGGAACATTGGGACACCTCTTTATGCCGTAAAGAAAGGTCCTTTGAACGTGACGGACAAGGGTTCCAAGACAATCGTGAGCGGCAAGAACTTCGATTTTACCTTTGACAACGAGACCGGCAGCCTTTGCGGGATACAGTTTGAAGGCAAGACCATCCTCGAGGATTCGCCGCTGCTGCTGTCCGCTTTCCGTGCTCCTGTAGATAACGACAACTGGGCAAGAGACCAATGGTTCCAGCAGGGATTGTACGACTTGCAGCATAAAGTGCAGGGCAAGCCAGTCGTTACCGACGCGCCCTTTGGCTCTGTGCTTATCGCTTATACTGTCGTGAGCCAAGCCAAAGGCAGGGGCGGAGCAAAACACCGTCCAGGAAAAGCCGGCCAGCCCTACGAGAGCGTGAATGACGCGACAGGCGACGGCGAGACGGTTTCTTTTACAACAACACAGTTCTACAATATCTATCCCGACGGTCTTGTAGTGCTTGCGAGCAGTATCATCACGAGTGACCCCGACTTGCCGCTGCCCCGTTTGGGTTACGAGGTGAAGCTTCCGAGCCGATACAACCGATATAGTTATTACGGACGCGGGCCTTTGAACAACTACAACGACCGAAAGACCGGTTCTTTCGTCGGGCTTTACCACAGCACGGTCCAGAAACAGTTCGTACCTTTCCCCAAGCCCCAGAGCATGGGCAACCGCGAGGATGTGCGTTGGTGTGCTTTGCAAGATGAAGAAGGCAACGGCTTGGCATTCTCCAGCGAACTCGGCACGATGAGTACCTCTGCGCTTCCCTGGAGTGCCCTGCAAATGACGCTTGCCCAGCATCCGCACGAACTTCCCAAGAGCGACGACACATATCTCCACCTTGACTGCAAGGTGAATGGTATGGGCGGCAACAGTTGCGGACAAGGCGGACCGCTGAAGCCGGACAGAGTCCTCGGGGAACTGCATCAGATGAAGCTCACCATTTGTCCTTTCTTTGACAAAGACGAACCATCTGGCTTTGACAGGAGAAGGACTTTCCCCTGTCCTGTAGCCATTTTGCGCGACAAGGCAGGCAAGGTTACCATTATTGGCGACACCAATTCCGACGGCGAGGCACTTCCCTTCAGCTATCGTGTCGGCAAGGGCAAGGTGCAGAAATACACCGAACCCTTCAACCTTCGCGAAGGCGGAACGGTCTATGCCTGGTATGATGGCGGCGAGGAAGTAAAGACTTCGGCAACCTTCGAGAAGATAGAGAAAGTGCCCATTGAGGTGGTTTATGTAAGTAGTGAGGAAGGGCCGGACGGCGGCTATGGCAAGAACCTTGTTGATGGCGACCCGAACACCATTTGGCACACGATGTATAGCATTACCGTACCGAAGTACCCGCACTGGGTTGACTTCGATTGCGGCGAGATGAAACTCATCAAGGGCTTCACTTATCTGCCCCGTCAGGACGGTGGCAACAATGGCAACATCAAGGGCTACAAGGTGCAGCTCAGCGAAGATGGTCAGACTTGGCAAGACCCTGTCTGTGAAGGTGAGTTTGATGGTTCTTCGAAGGAAAAGAAAGTGATGCTGCCCCAGCCTCAGCGTGCCCGCTATCTTCGCTTTACGGCTTTGTCCAGTCAGAACGGCGCAGACTTCGCTTCAGGAGCCGAGTTTAACGTCCTTGCCGAGTAGGGTGGTAAAACGCAGCGTGCTGCGATTGCCAACGCACCGTGCTGCGAAGACCAACACACCGTGCTGCGATTGCCAACGCACCACGGTGTGTTTTTTATGCCCTGCCGTGCGGTTTTCCCTAAGGTCCTTATGGTCTTTAGGGTCCTTAAAGTCTCTAAAGAATTAAAAAATGTTGTTTTTTGGAGAAAATCAAGCTTCGAGGGCAGAAGTCTCGACAAAAAACATTATCTTTGCACGATAATTATGCCTTAAAGCAAAGCAAGTATGAGCACCATAACTGTCAGTCAGGTAAGCACAGCCAAGGAGATGCGGGCCTTCGTCCGCTTCAACTATGAGCTGTACAAGAACTGTCCGCAGGCTGTGCCCGACTTGCTTGAGGATACGCTTGAGACGCTCGACCCCAACTGCAACCCTGCTTTCCGCTTCTGCCAAGCTGCATTCTTCCTGGCTCGCAGGGACGGGCGTATCGTAGGACGTGTGGCAGCCATCATCAACACACGTGCCAACGAGCGATGGGGCAAGCAGGATGTTCGCTTCGGGTGGATTGACTTCATAGACGACCTTGAAGTGAGCCGAGCCTTGCTTGATGCCGTGGAGCGTTGGGGAAGCGAAAGGGGAATGGAGCGTATGGTAGGGCCGCTTGGCTTCACCGACCTCGACCCCGAGGGTATGCTTACCGAAGGCTTCGACCAGCTTTCCACCATGTGTACCATTTACAACTATCCCTACTACCCGCAGCACATGGTTCGCTTGGGCTTGGAGAAAGAGACAGGATGGGTGGAGCGCAAGGTCTTTGTCCCCAAGAAGGAGCACGAGGCTAACATTTCCAAGTATTTCCGTGTGGCAGAGATGGCAAAGCAGCGCTATGGCTTTCGTATTCATCATTTCCGCAACAAGCAGGAAATAAAGAAGGGCGGGTACATTCAGAAGTTGCTTGGTGTCATCAATCGCGCATACGCCGACCTCTATGGATACAGCGAACTTGACAACCAGCAGATGGAATGGTACGCCAAACGCTTTATGCTCTTGCTCGACCGCCATTTCCTTACTGTTGTGGAAAATGCCGAAGGCGAAATCATAGGAGTTGGCGTTTGCATTCCAAGCATGAGCCGTGCTGTGCAGAAGGCCAAGGCGAAGCTCTTCCCCTTCGGTTGGTGGTACATTGCCAAGGAGCTTTGGTTCAAGCGGAAGCATCAAATCCTCGATATGCTCTTGGTTGGTGTTCTGCCCGAATATCAGGACAAAGGTGCCAATGCCCTCTTCTTTGCCGACTTGATACCAGCCACCATACGTTATGGGTATGAGTGGGCCGAGACGCATCCCCAGCTCGAAGACAATTTGCCAAGCCAGATGCAATGGAAGAACCTCGACTGCATTATCCACAAGCGCAGGGCAGTATTTGAAAAAAGTATAGGAAAATCTAGTTCAAACTAGTTCAACTAGTTAAAACTAGCCACCCATAGAACCCCACCGAATATGAACACCCCACAATACGACGAAGGTAATATCCGCCATCTTTCCGATATGGAGCACATCCGCACTCGCCCTGGTATGTATATCGGGCGTCTCAGCGACGGCTCGCAGTCCGATGATGGCATCTATGTGCTCCTTAAAGAAGTTATTGACAACAGTATCGATGAGTTCAAGATGGGAGCAGGCAAACGCATTGAGGTTGATATAGAGGACAATCTGCGTGTCAGCGTCCGCGACTATGGGCGTGGCATTCCTCTTGGCAAGCTTGTTGATGCAGTTTCGATGCTCAACACGGGCGGCAAGTACGACTCGAAGGCATTCCAGAAGAGCGTCGGCCTGAACGGTGTTGGCCTCAAGGCGGTGAACGCTTTGAGCACGAGGTTTGAGGTGCAGAGCTTCCGCGACGGACAGTCGCGTCACGCCGTCTTCTGCAAGGGCGATTTGCTGAGCGATACCACCGAGGCGACACAGGACGAGAATGGCACAGCTGTCTTTTTCGAGCCTGATGCCTCGCTCTTCAAGCACTACGCATTTCGAAGCGAGTTCGTCGAGCTGATGCTCCGCAACTATACCTATCTCAACACAGGCCTGACCGTGATGTTGAATGGCCGGCGCATTATGTCGCGCGACGGACTGAGTGACCTGCTTTCCGACCGTATGGACTACGAGCCGCTCTATCCCATCATACACCTTCGCGGCGAGGACATAGAGATTGCCTTTACCCACACGAAGCAGAACGGTGAAGAGTATTATTCCTTCGTCAACGGACAGAACACCACCCTTGGCGGTACGCACCAGGCAGCCTTCAAGAAGTACATAGCTGAAGTTATCAAGGATTACAGCGGCAAGAACTACGAGTACGCCGACATCCGTAACGGTATCGTGGCTGCCATCAGCATTAACATACAGGAACCAACCTTCGAAAGCCAGACAAAGGTGAAGCTCGGCAGCACTACGACTGAGCCTGAGGGCGGCATTTCTATCGACAAGTTCATTGGCGATTTCGTTAAGGAACAGGTGGATAATTACCTGCACAAGAATACCGATGTGGCGGACATCATTCTGCAGAAGGTTGCCGAAAGCGAGAAGATACGCAAGGAAATGGCGGGTGTGGCAAAGAAAGCTCGCGAAATGTCGAAGAAGGCCAATCTGCACAACCGCAAGCTGCGTGACTGCCGCGTACACCTGACGGACACCAAGGGCGAGCAAAAGGAGGAGAGCAGCATCTTCATCACCGAGGGCGACTCCGCCAGCGGAAGCATCACAAAGAGCCGCGACGTCAACACGCAGGCCGTGTTCAGTCTTCGAGGCAAGCCGCTCAACTGCTACAAGCTCACCAAGAAGGTGGTTTATGAGAACGAGGAGTTCAACCTCCTGCAGGCAGCCCTCAACATCGAGGACGGGCTTGACGGCCTTCGCTATAACAAAGTTATCGTGGCAACTGATGCCGATGACGACGGTATGCACATCCGCCTGCTGATGCTCACCTTCTTCCTGAAATTCTTCCCAGAACTGGTCAAGAAGGGACACGTCTTCATCCTTCAGACCCCGCTCTTCCGTGTGCGTGGCCGCAAAACGAAGATAGGAAAGGCCAAGCTGAGTGCCATTGAGAAAGAGCTTGCTGCCCGCGAATCGGGCGAAGAGTCCGCATCCGTCAGCGATGGGAAACGTCCCCGCCACATCAGCCTCTCGAAGGATTTCGTGACGCAGTATTGCTACTCCGAGGACGAGCGCCAGCAAGCCATCGACGACCTTGGGCCGGAGCCTGAGATAACGCGCTTCAAAGGTTTGGGCGAGATTAGTCCCGAGGAGTTCCGCCACTTCATCGGTCCCGACATTCGCCTCGACCAAGTGATGCTCCAAAAGTCCGACCAAGTGGCAGAGCTTCTGAACTTCTACATGGGCGACAACACCATGGACCGCCAAAGCTTCATCATCAACAACCTCGTCATAGAAGAAGATTTGGCAGAAGAAGAAACAAGCCCCCTCCCCTAACCCCTCCCCCGAGGAGGAGGGGAATATAGTATATCGCTATGGCAACTGAAACTTCCCGCTTCAGATGGGCTTCTCCAGACAGGTATGAGATGTTGAGAAACTTTGCCAGAGAGAATAGGAAGAAGCAAACTCCAGCGGAGTTATACTTATGGGAACATTTGAGACAGGAACAGCAGGGGGTGAATTTCAGGAGGCAACATATTATCTATGATTATATCGTTGATTTTGTGTGCCTTGATAGGATGTTGGTAATAGAGGTAGATGGCGCGTACCATGCAGAACGCGAACAGGCAGAAGACGACGAAATCCGCACAGCAAACCTTGGGCAAATAGGCTTTCGTGTCATCCGCTTTAAGAACGAAGAAGTTCTATTCAATATAGACGGCGTATTAAAAAAGATAAAAGATGAACTCAGAAGGTTGTAAAAAAGTTGGCAGCGGCAACACCCCTCCTCCTCGGGGGAGGGGTATGGGGAGGGGGCTGTTTCCTGGCTCTTTTGACCCGTTTACCAAGGGTCATGATGATATTGTGCGGCGGGCTTTGACGCTGTTCGACGAGGTGGTGATAGCTGTCGGCTACAACGAAAACAAGGCTGGCTGGATGTCTGTTGAGGAGCGTGTCGCTGCCATCAGGAAGCTCTATGCTGACAATCCGCGTGTCACGGTGGAGAGTTATACGGGCCTCACCGTCGATTTCGCCAAGGAGAAAGGCATTACGGCCATTGTCCGCGGTGTCCGCACCACAGCCGACTTCGAGTTTGAGATGCAGCTTGCCGATGTCAACCGGCAGCTTTCCGGTATTGAGACCATCCTGCTTCCCGCCTCTCCTCAGTTTGCAAGCTTCAGCAGTTCCATTGTCCGTGAGCTTTCACACTTCGGATACGACGTTTCGCAGTTCTTGCCAAACGCAACACGTTAAGTTGGGCAACGCAGCACGTTGCGATTGCAAACGCAGCACGTTAAGTTGCCCGAAGACCTCAGGGACTTTAGAAAAAGTTGCAACTGAAATCGATTTTACTCTACACTCTACACCTTTCGCTGTAATGTGTTGATTGTCAGCGGAGTGCAAGGTGTAGAGTCTCGACACCACTCTACACCCACTCTACACCTACGTATTTGGTTGAATATCAGTAGATTGAGAGCTTTGGTGTAGAGTGTAGAGTGTTTTGATTTTTTGTTGCGTTAATTATGAGGACAAAGATTGTTAATTATCAAAGAATAGTAAAGATTTAACCATATTTGTTGAAAAAAACAGGAAAAAGTTTTGAGGCAAAAGGAAAAATGACTAAATTTGCGTTGGATTATGCACTAAAATGCACTAAAAATTATATTTACAAACCGTTTTTATTAACTTTAATTAATCGTTATTATGAGTAGAAAACTACTGAATCTGTGTATGACCGCGCTGTTGAGCGTTGTCAGCACAGCTGCATGGGCGCTTTCCGAAGTGAACGGCGTCTATCAGATTGGTACGGCAGAGGACTTAGTAGCCTTTGCAAAACTCGTGAATGATGGTGAAGGTATGCCCTACCTCAATGCTGTCCTGACGGCAGACATTGACAAGGGAGCCGACTTAACCATGATAGGTCGTGCCGGACTCGACTATCAGGGTTGCTTCGACGGTGCTGGCCATACCATTACCATCGATGCTATTAACCAGGATGCCGAAGGTACGGCAATCTTCCGCAATGTCGGCGTGAAGGCACTTATCCAGAACTTGAAGGTGCAGGGCACAATTCGCACAAGCCAGAAGTTGGCAGCCGGTATCGCTGTCTGGAGCAGCGGCACCATCCGTGGTTGCTACACCGACATTGAGGTGACCAGCGCAGTCGCCGGCGATGCCACTCATGCAGGCATTGTCGCTGTGGCCTACAACGGCACCTTCATCGAGGACTGCTTGGCAAAGTTCGTCATCAAGGGTGCTACGACGCAGAACTGCGGCGGCATCATCGGTTGGTGCAGCGGCCGTAGCCAGATCATCAACTGTCTCGTCATCAGCGACGGCAGCGAGTTCGATCTTAATAATGGCGGCAGCAACAACATCGGCCGTAACGACGGTAACCTAAGAGTTGTTGACTTGACAACTTACAACAACGACATCTACAACAACCGTCCGACAGGTGCTTCCTACAACAACTATGTCACCAATCAGTGGGGCAACAACAAGGCTACAACCGTTGTTGCTTACGACGACCTGGCAAGCGGTCAGATTTGTTATCAGCTGAACAACGACCAAAGCCACATCAACTGGGTTCAGACCATTGGCACAGACCCCTTCCCCGTTCCCGCAGCATTCGGCAGCGGACAGGTCTATGCTTCACGCATGACCGATTGTGACGGCAAGAGCACTGACGCAGCCACTTACTCCAACAGCGGCAGCGATCAGTCCACTAAGCACCAGTACGACAAGTTCGGCATCTGCTCCGTCTGCGGTTGCTTCGACTACCTCGCCCTTGAGCGTGACGCCAACGACGGCTCCGTCCTGCTGAAGTCTGCAAGAGACATCGACCTGGCAGAGTGTATGAACCGTTTGGAAGAAGGTGGTAATTTCAGCCTGAAGATGGCAGCCGACATCGAGTACACCGCCGAGCCTGGCCGCTTCATCTTCAATACAGGCAACTGGTTCGACGGTAGCTTCAACGGCGACGGCCACGAACTCACCATCGTCATGGACGTAGAGGAAAGCAACGCTTCTCTGTTCCCCAACTTCTCCGGTACGTTCGAGAACGTCATCATGCACGGTTCTATCACAACCACTGGCCAGTATGCAGGCTCCATCACCTCCCACACACGTCGTGGAAGCGTGAAGATTCAGAACGTCTTCTCAGATATCGACATCAACACATCGCATGGCGGTGACAACACCAGTGCCGGTCTTATCGGCGTCATAGAGGATAAGACCATCGTGGACAACACCATCTATGCCGGTAACGTCAATGGTAACGGAGAAACTACAGAGTGCCTCGCAGGCTTCGCCGGCTGGTCATCTTCTCAGGCTTACTTCACCAATTGTGCATTCCTCGGAACGCTCAACGGCGAACTGGGCGACTCGAAGACCCTCTCACGTAACCCCAGCAACATCACATGCGAGAACGTCTATATCGCCAACACCTATGGCTACGAGGACGAAGCAAAAGCTACCATCATCGAGAACCTCGACGACATCGAGAACGGTGCTTTAGCCTATGCATTGAACAGTAATCAAAGTGGCTTGGATCGCTTCTACCAAAAGATTGGCGAAGACCCGATGCCTATGCCTATCAAGAAGGACGGCGCACTCGTCTATGCTGTTTCCGATCAGTATCGCTGCGACGGTATGCCCATCGGCTCCGGCATCGCTTATTCGAATAGTTCATCCGGTGGCGGTCTGATACCTCCTCACGACTTTGACGAAGGTTTCTGTACCGTCTGCGGCAGCCTGCAGGAAGACTTCATGACTCCCGTGGATGGATGGTACGAAATCGGTACACCCGCACAGCTCCTCTGGTGGAGCCACTATGCTGCTAAGCATCTGGATACCAATGCTAAGCTGACCGACAATATCGACATGGACGGCTACAGCGACCGCTGGGCACAGGTGGGTACCGAAGGCAAGCCCTTCTACGGCAACTTCGACGGACAGTACCACACCATCAGCAACCTCGTTGTCGATATGCCTAACAGCAACGGCGTCGGCCTCATCTCTGTGATGAACAGCTTGCCCTCTAAGGGCTTCGGCGGCCTCACCGACGAACAGGCTCGCAATGCTGAAGGCGTATATATTAAAGATGTAGTACTCGACGAAAGCTGCTCACTCTTGGGTCGTGGCTACGTCGCTCTGGTTGGTATGACAGCTCCTTGGGCCGGTCACGTCAACATCAAGGGCGTCATGATGTGCGGCGACGTAACAGCCAATGGCGGCCCCAACGCTGCCGGCGTCTTCGGTTGCGTCATGAGCTCTTCCTGCCACGTAACCATCGACAACTGCGGCATGGTCGGCAACGTCTATGGCCCGAAGGAGAACGGTTCGTTCTCTGGCTGGCTGGGCGACTGGGCTGAAGTGACCAACTGCTTCGCCGTAGGTTCTGTGGAAGGTATCCAAAGCAACGAACGCTACTTCGCACGCTACGGCAACAGCCGCGTCAACGACAACATCAAGAACTGCTATGCTCGCTACGGTAACCAGGAACATGTAGGCATCGTCAGCCAAGAAGACTTCGAGAGCGGTGCTCTTGCTTGGAAGGCCAACGGCAACCAGTTCCGCACTTCCTACTGGTATCAGACCATCGGCGAAGACTTGTATCCTTTCCCCGATCCCTCTCATGGTACCGTTATCTATGGATGGACAGAAAAGGTAACTGAGGAAGGTGTAGAAGTAAATGTG
>JAEEGL015312527.1_pt1 | contig 13781 bp, 18 predicted proteins | sample 9134231 | NCBI WGS metagenome assembly JAEEGL01 (sample SAMN16246548, study PRJNA631951) | gut metagenome | biome: gut microbiome; feature: rumen; material: fiber-attached | host: Bos | place: Iran: Karaj | collected 2018-10 | reverse complement strand
GGTGAAGCGAAGCCTGCGCGTCTGGTTCCCGCCGCTGTGGAAAACTCTGTGGACGCGGGGGGGGGAACTCACCAAAATGGTGAGTGGCTATAATATAAATCCCAAAACGGAGAATGTCAAGCTGGTTAACAATAATATTCACCGATTTGGTGATAATGGTGAAATGCGCAGACAATTATTGTATAATTTTTATAATCATTTTCGGAGGGAGCCCTATGAACAGGCTGCGAGAACTAAGATCCGCGCGCGGGTGGCGTCAGGCCGATCTCGCGCAGATATTGAGCACAAAGCCGCAAACCGTTAGCCGTTATGAAAAGGGCGACCGCGACATTGACAGCGAGACTGTCTGCCGCCTGTGTGACATCTTCGGTTGCACGGCGGACTATTTGCTGGGGCGGTCTGAGCTGCCCAACAATGAGATCAGCGACGAGGAGGCGGAACTGGTGCTGGCTTTCCGCCGGGCGGACGACCGCGCGCGGGAGATGGTTCGGCTTGCCCTGGCCCCTTTCACCGGCGAGGCTACCACCGCCGCGTCGGCAAAATAGACTTTTTATACTGAGTGCCCGAATCGGGCACGCGGGAGGACGTTATGGAGAAACCGCCGAAGCGATATAAAAAAACTTCATTTTATTTTTGCCTGGCTGGTGGTGCGATCGCCCTCATGAACGGCCTTGGCCGGTTGACGAGCCTGAATATCTATGAGCAGGAGGGATGGGCAGGATTTCTTGCTTTGGCCTTCCTGTTTTTTCTTGGCGCCTTTCTGCTGAAACGGCGAAACGACGCGGCGGATCGCGCTTGTGATGAGGTCGAGCTCCGTCGCATCGAAAACGATCGCCTGATGGCGGAGCATTTGCGCGCTGACCGGGAGCGCGAGAGCGCGGAAAAGAGCGCAAAAAAAGAAGAATGGGAAAGGACGCACGGCCGGATCGAAACAAGCCTCGTCGGTGTTACCTTCAACAATGAGGATGGCAGCTCTCGCCAGCGCGCTCTCCAGGATGCTCTTGCAAACGGTTGCCGCGGCACCTTAGACATAGAAGCCTATGATCACAACGGCGAGCAGGCAGTCCGCGTCCTGTACGAAGGCACACAGATCGGGAACATCCCGAAAAACAGGGCCGTTGAAGTCGCGGAGATCTGCGATCGGATCAGCTCGGCCAGCCTGCGCGTTGTGCCTTTCCGACCCGAAGACGACGAAGGTCGTGGGATCGGCGGTGTAATCTATCGCGCCGAGCTCACGCTGGTATGGCTCAAATGAACTGCCGGAACGTAAAATGCGGGGCCGAGCTGCCGGAGGGCGCGAATTTTTGCCCGTTCTGCGGGAAAAAGATCCAAAAAGACGAAAAACGGCCCCGATCCCACGGGAATGGGATCGGGACCGTTTACAAGCTGCCGAACGGGAAATACCTGGCCGAAAAGACGGTCGGCTGGCTGCTGGATCCGCTGCCGCCGGACGCGCCGCCCGGCACGAAGCCGAAAAAGCGGCGCCTGAAGGTTAAGCGCGTGTTCGACCGGAAAAAGGACGCGATCGAGGCCCTTCCCGGCATGAGCGCCGCCGATCGCCGCCCGCGCGACGGCACGGCCACGCAGCAGAAGGGGACGCGGATCTCGTTGAAGGAGCTCTTCGACCAGTGGGAGCCCACGCACGGCCGCGGGAAGTCGACCATGAACTGCTATCGCTCCGGCTTTAAGCTCTTCGAGCCGCTCTGGCCGCTGGCGATGGAGGACCTCGATATTGACGACCTGCAGGACTGCCTCGACGAGGCCGATGTCGGCCGCCGCACGAAGGAGAACGCAAAGGCCGCGCTCGGTCTGGTCTACAAGTACGGGATCCCGCGCGACTGCGCCCCGAAGGACCGGAACCTCGCGCAGTTTTTGCGGATCAATGCCGACGGCGCCGCGTCCGGGAAGTCCGGCTTCTCTCGCGACGAGCTGGAGAAGATTCAAAAAGCGGCCGCTGCGGGCGACAGCGAGGCCCAGCGCGTGCTTTGCCACTGCTACCTGGGGTTCCGGCCCACCGCGCTGCTGCAGCTCCGTGTGCGCGATTTTGACGCGAAAGAGCGCGCCTTCGTCGGCGGGATCAAGACCGACGCGGGGATCGGCCGCACCGTCACTGTCTCGCCGAAGATCCTGCCGTATGTCCTGCAGCGCATCCAGGGCGATCCGGAGCGCTTCGTCTTCGGCGTCGACGGTGCGCAGGAGAGCCTCGCAAACTATCGCGCCGCCTTTTATGAGCTGCTGCAGCGCCTGAAGATCGACAATCCGGTCGACGAGCAGGGGAGACACCGCCTCACGCCGCACAGCTGCCGCCACACCTTCGCCACGCTCCTCAAGCGCGCCTCCGGATCCGACAAGGACAAGCTGGAGCTGATCGGCCACACCAGCACGGCCCAGCTGCGCGACTACCAGGACGTCGACTTCGAGGACCTCCGCAGCATTACGGATCAGCTTTGATTTGACGTCATGACCCGCGCATGACCACTTGCGGCCCGCAAGCGCTTGATTTGCCCAGTAACCTGAGCGAATGGGGTTCAAGAGGCCGCTGGTTCAAATCCAGTCACTCGGACCAAAACGAAGAGCCGGGAACGCCTGATTTTTCAGGAGTTCCCGGCTCTTTTTGCTTGTCAGCGCTTTCAACGAAGAATGGTGCAGGATGGTGCAAAAAAGTCTGTTATGACCCCATGCACGACCCCTCGATTAAATACTAAAAATGTTCTTCGTCTTCGGGCTGCTCGTTTTTGTAATTGTCCAGCTCTTCATGCTTGCCGGTATAGGTGTCCGACTCGAACACCGGCGCCTTCAGCTGCTTGGCGAGCTGGTCCATGCCGGTGGCCGCGAGGCCGGACGCGATGCCGACCGCGACGGCGTCGATCAGGTTCCCGGCCGGATAGTCGGGGATCATGGACATGCCGAGCGCGCCCAGGGCGCCGCCGACGACGCCAACGATCAGCGGGATGAACTTGTCGTCGAGGGGGGAGATCTTCACGCCCAGGCCGACGAGGTAGCAGATGACCGTGATGCCGAGCACGGTCGAGATCTCAGGGATCATAGTGTTCTCCTTTCTCAGGTCACGACGTCGAAGTCGCGCACTTCTGTCTTGATTTTGTCGATAAATGAGTTGCCGTTCTCCGCCTTGTAGGCCGCGTAGAGCAGGCAGAAATTCTCGAACTCGTACTGCCGCAGCACATTGCCGCTCTCGCGGCCCAGGTAGTAGATCCGCAGCATTTCGGAGCGCAGCAAGCACTTCTGACCCTCGCGGATGTCAGTCAGGCCGAGAACGCGGTTGCGCACCGGCTTGACGAAGAGCATGACCGCGGCGGCGAAGGCTGTGATGCAGCCGCAGACCTGCGCGATCACAGAAATAACGTGGAGCATGTCTCAGTTCACCTCCCGTACAAACTGGCGGCCGACTCCGGACCGAACTCGCCGTCCATGACCAGACCGTTTCGATTTTGGAATGCTCGGAGCGCCGCGTAGGTGTCGTTGCCAAAGTCGCCGTCTGTGCCCCACTTGCCGCAAGAGCATCCGCGCGCGATCAATGCGCCCTGCATTGCGCGCACAGCCTCGCCACGGTCTCCTTTGCGGAGATAAGGCAGATCGATTGAAAAGGCTTTGCCGTCCGGCTCCGGCTGGGGATCATCGGGGACGATGATCTCGCCTTGTCCCTCGCCGCTTGCGTACCTTGCGTAATCCGGCAAGCCGTAGCCGCGGATGAATCGCCCGTTGCGCTGGATCGTGCGATAGCATACGCTGTCGGATTTATTGCCCTCAATGACCGTGATTGTATTGCCGTCCACACTCGTCACGATGCCCACATGATCGGTAGAGCCATGATTGTCGCCCGCACCGGTATCCTGCCAGTCGTAGAAAATCACGTCGCCGGGAGATGGGAGGAACGCATCGTCCTCTTCCCATCGCCCCATGCGCGTGTAGTCCTCAATCATGGGGTCACAGGCAGGGCTGACGGGGACAAGCCCGCGCACGCCGCAAGCGAGACGATATTTTGCGGCTACCGCCATACCGACTGCTGATACAAAGGTAGCGCACCATGGGTCGTTGTAGCCCATCTTGTACCCGCCAGCGGGGCGATACTTGTTGTACAGGTCGATAATGACCCGATGGCTGCCGTCTGCCTCGTTACAGCCGAGCCATGCGGTAGCCTGTGCGACTACCGCTTGCCGCAGTTCATTTTCTGTCATGCGTTACCTCACTTCCAGCGCCCGACGGCGAACCATGAAAATCCCGGATAAACATTGCCGTTGTTCGGTCGGGCAAGACACAATTTGGTAATACCCGTGGTCGAATACTCAACACTCGAAGTCGGAATGCTGTACCCAACTCCGCTCGGGGAAAACATTACGACTGGTTTTGCGCTAAACGCGACCGGGAATGTAATTGACAGCGAGAGCACAGCAACATACAATGACCCTTCCTGAGTAGTGGCATAGCTTCCGCCGGAAAGTGTACCCCAACACATCAGCGTTCCGTCCGGAAATTTGCAGTAACCGTTGGCGCTGTCATTGGAAAGCTTCTCAATGATTCCGCTTGCCATTACTCAGCCTCCGTTTCCCAGATTCGGTTGTCGATGATCTCAGATGCGATGCAGATGCCGTCAGCACCGCGCACAATCTGAATCATCTCCCACGCGATAGTCGCTTTATCGAGGTCGGAGGCAACGAGCGTGTGCCACCGCTTACGAGCCGCGATAAGGTTGCCGAAACGCTCCTGTGAACGGCTGTCCGTGCCGTCCGTGGTGATGAAGTAGCGGGTTACGATGAAGATTTCTTCCATGTCTTACTCCCTTCTGTTAAGGCGTGACAACCTTAACGATGTCAAAGTCGATTGTGGTAGAGCCGAGGTTTGCAAGAGTGCCTGTGAAGGTCACATCCCCCGCGCTCGTTGTCCATGCGAGGTCAGAGATGACGGCAGACGGAGTGCCAAGTACGCAGTTGATTACGCGGTGGTCTGCGCTAATAAATGCGTAGCTGAATGACTTCGGGAGCGCGGTGATGTTCCCGCTAATATGCCGCACTTCGTAGGTTTGAAGCGTGGTGATGTCGCTCTCTGCGGCTGTGATATGCGCCTGTACGCTTTGGCTATCAGAACACGCGATGTTGGACGCATCAAGCGCGACATTTCCGTTGCCATCGGGAGAAACATTGTTGACCGTGGCAACTGCTCCGCTACCGTTCACGCCAATTTCGCGCCCGTTTACATGTGTCAGTTTACCGTTCGCATCCAGCGTCAAGAACAAAGGATGCGTGCACTCAACGTTAATCGCGCTTGCACTTTGCGCTGTACCAATATAGCACCATGTATACCCTGCCGTCATTGTTGGGGAGAGATAAGCGTCCGAGTAGATATTGCCATTTGACAGCGTACAGCGAAGATACACTGGGTTGCCTCGCGCAATCGTCGCCTTTGTCATGGCGCTGTCTCCGGTGAGCGTTGTCCAACTTGCCTTTTGTCGTGCGTAAGTGTATGTCAGCGCCGCGCCGGAGTTGGTCGCGCTGGAGCAAAAAGCCACCCCCATCTCTGGCGTAATGGCAACGGTCTTGTTACTTGCTTTATACGCTTTATTTGCCGAGAACAGCAGCAGCGAGTTCGCCGGAAGATCTTCACCTGCTAAGGGCAGTGTCCCGCTCACAAACAGCGGCAAAGCGGACGTGATATACCCTGCCATATTGGCAGAGCTTACGTTAATCGGAACAGTGTCGAGAGCGCACAAGCCTCGATTGACATACAGCAACATACTCGCGGTTGACCAATTGGTAGAGTCGTATTCAGTTGGCGTCAATGAGCTTGCCCATGTCACGTTATCCGTTGTTGCGAAGACCTCAACTTTGACCGTCCGCGCCGTGTTGTTGACGGCGGCAATCTCGATATCCCACCCATACCCGCTATTGAGCGCATTCGGGTAGTTGAAGCGCAGATATCGTATGCCAGTTGTTGCTGCCGTTGAGCTTACTGTACGGTTTATTGCATAGGAGACAGGCAGATAGACAGCTCGGCTCCCCTGTACAAATACATCTGCTACTTGGTCAATGTTGTTTCCTGTTACTGTGATCCGGAACAGCAGTAGATCGTCAAAGTCAGAAGCATCCGTCAGCCCTGTGTTGTTACGGCGGCAAATGCGATAGTAACTGGTCGATGCGATATTATAGGTGTATGTTGCGACCGGCGTCAGATTGTCATAGTTTGGGAACAGGGAAGACGTGTCGATTTTTGGCTTGAGCTTTGCAAAGATTTGTCGAACCGTCTCCTGTAGGCCGCCGCTGCCAAAAGTGAAGAAATCAGCCATAAGCGCCTCACGATCCGAATACGTCAGTGTAGGCGGTGTTTACTGCGGTCGTGATTTCCTGATTGCTCAGAGTAGCCATCTGCGATGCTTGGACGTAGCCGGACAGATCCACAAATCCAGCAAGCACATCGTACTTGTAAGACGGCGTGGAGGTCGTGCTCGCGTCCACGATCACGACGTTCGTGCCGGCGGGATAAGCCTTTCCCGCCCCCTCGACAAAGTTCGCAGTGGTCGTGAAAGCGTCCGTCACGTTGACAACCTTGCCGAGATTGTCCGCGCTCAGAGCCGGAAGATTTGCAAAGGCCACGCTCCCAGCAGGCTTGTACACGGCGCTGATCGCGGCGTTAATCGCCGCTGTTACCTGAGCCGCCGTCTGATATCCGCTGTCGTTGGTGAGGTCGGATACATTGACAGGGACAGCAATATTGACGTGCTTGCTGCCGTCCGGCGTTTGCACGACGCCGTTGACCTCGATTGCCTCAATGGTATTGACCTGTGCGCCCGCAGCAATCCCGCCGAGTTTGACGTACAGCGAGGCGCTGAGCAGACCAGCGGCAGAATCAGACGCAGCCGCCACAGTCGAGACGAGCGTGCGGTTACCATTGCTATCAATGGCATTTAGCACATAAGCAGAGCTGCCGCTGTTAAGCACGATCTCATACTGCGTGTTGAGAGGTGAGGCTTTGAGCTTGGCAAATAGCGCGTTGCAAAGATAGACTGTCTCGTTGTAATCGAGACGTTTGTATGTTACATCAGGCATTGCTTCCGCCTCCGAAAATCAGATTGTATTGGGTGTTGATAATGTTTTGCAGCTCTGCGTTGGTGATCGTCTGTTCGCCGTAGTCCTCAAACGACTTGTCGCCGATGATTTCTTCACCGTTAAGCGTCGGGAGGTTTCGGAGCTGCGTGTAGTCGCCGTTGACGGTCTGTTCTACTACCGGTGTATCCACGTTAAGTGGCACGGTCTGCGGCGAGGCCGAGACGTCGAGATTGATCACAAGTGCCATCAGCTCATCACCTCCGTCAATAGCTGCTCGTTGATGACGCCCTCCCAGACGGAGGATGCCACGCGGACGCCGTTCGGCAACAACCAGTTGAGCTGCACCTTGAGTATGCTACGGTAATCCCACGCGAGCGTCTGCTCCTGCGTGAGCCTCACGGTGACGGTGGTCGCGGTGATATCGGCCGCATCCGGCTCCACGTCGTACTGGACGCCGAAGCAGCGGAAGGAGGCCACGACCTTGCTTGCGAGGGTCAAGTCCCAGCCGGTCGGAAGAGTGAGGATAAATGTTGGGGTAGCTCCTTGAGGGAACATATGAAATCCTCCTTATGCGGTAATTTTGCCGAGGACCACATAGGACCCGGCAATCTTTGCCACGAGGACGCGATCTCCCGCGGCCGGCGTCGTGCCGTTGGCCACATGCTTATAGCGCTTGGTCGTGGCGCTCGTCTGGCCGTCGAAGGTCAGCGTCGCGCCGGTCGAGGAGTTGTAGTTTGCGATCGTGGCGAGGTACAGCAGCTGCGAGCCGCCGGACGTTTCGCCGGGGAGGTCGAGAGCAAACTCATTCAAGCACATACACCACCCTTTCCAGCGTGTGCGTCATGACGCCGCCCACGCGCAGATCCATCGTGAAGCCGCGCTCCAGGCAGATCGCGGTGAAGTCCTTGTAGTACAGCGCCGTGATCTCGTCCACGCCGTAGCCGGGGAGCAGGGCGGTCTGCACGATCAGCGTCTCGCCGCGGATCATGGAGCCGTTGCGCCGGCGCGCGACATAGGCCTCCAGCTCCGTCTGGCTGGCGATGTTGTCCACGTACTCGACGGAGACGATCCGGCGCCCGCGGCGCGTGATCGACAGCGGCGAGTACGGGTTGTCGTTCTCGGCCGTGGCCGTGAGCGCCGCGGGTTTGTCCGGGTTCGAGCAGATGCAGACGAAGACGTTCGGCGCGCTGAACAGATCCGTGGATCTGCGCAGTGACGGCAGCATCAGGCTCGCGATCTCGGTGTCGTCGAGCGTGTGCGTGATATTCTCCGCGGTCGGCGTCACGACGGGCTCCAGCACGGCGGCGCCGCTCGCGTTGAACCAGATCTCCTTGTAGTTGATCTCGGACAGCAGCTGGTTGACGATCTCCAGATAAGACGTTCCGACGTCCCAGTCCTGCCGCGCCTCGGCCAGCGTGGCTGCGGTCGGCGTCTCGATCACGGTCGTGACGCCGGCGTCGGTCAGCAGCAGCTTGACCGCGTCCAGGTAGTTCGTGCCGGCCGCGAAGTACTGCAGCGCCTCCGTCCGCGCGGTCGAGAGGCGCCAGCTGCGATCGTAGGCCTCGATCGAAACAGACGCGGCTGCCGCGTCCTCGGACTCGCTCACCGTCGCCGGCATGAAGACGCCGAGCTGGTGTTCGACACCGTCCACGATCAGCACCGGCGCGATCTCGTCCGAGAGTAGATCCACGCCGTCCGGCAGGGGGAGGAAGGTCCCGGAGAACGAGACCTTGATCGCCCCGGTGTCGTTCATGCGGATGTTCGGGGGTGAGGCGTCCGGCATGGCGAGCAGCTGCGCGAACTCCGCGTTGCCGCGCAGCACTTTGTACTTAAATCCCAGTGTTCTCAACATCGACGAAGTCCTCCCATGCGATCTGCTGCACCGTGAAGCTGTAGGTCAGATAGAAGTCCGTGTGCAGCTTGTTGAGCGTCACCAGCGGGCCGATGACCACGCTGCCGCCGCGGGATTTGACCACGACGATCTGCCCGAGCAGCGCCTCCAGCGCCGCGGCCTCGGCCGCGTCCTTGAAGGCGACGTCGTAGCTGCCGCTGAGGTCCCGGAACTGCGCGATCTCGCAGACGGGGTAGTCCGTCGCGGTCACATGGCGCAGGCTGTGCGACCGGTTAAAGACAAAGCTCTGCGAGCTGACGCTGTTCTCGCTCAGCCGCAGCGGCAGCCAGTCGCCGTTGACCGCGGCCGCGATGTACGGCATGCTCACGCTCATGGCGCCCGTGACGATGTTGCTCTTTGTGTAGTTGCCGTTGCCGAGGTCCACCAGCACGAAATAGCTGTGTTCGCCGAGGACGTAACGGTCGCGGAAACTTGTGCCGGGCGTCCGGCCGATCCGCACGTCGTCGCGGTAGACGTAGAACGGCGTCGACGCCGAGAGCGTCTCCCAGTTCAGTAGCGCGTCGACGCCGAAGGCGCCGGTTAGCGTGATCGCGTCGCCGGGGACGTTCGTGACGTTGATCGTGACGGATCCGAAGCTCGACCACAGGCCGTAGATGCCCTGGATCCGCACGCGGATCGTGTGCGGCCCGTCGATCAGCGGCTCGGCGACGGAGAAGGTCTTCCCGGTCCCGAACTTCACACCCTGCGAGATCCCGTCGACCGTGACCTCATACGCCTGCTGCCCGGCTGCCGCCCAGGTCACGGTCGTGAAGGGGACCTCGGTGGCGGAGACGACGGGCGCGCCCGGCGCGCCGATGTAGTAGAACGAGACCGGCGAGCTCCAGTCGCCCGCAGCATTGTCGATGTTATATGAGCGCACGCGCCACTGGATCGAGCCGCCCGGCATGGATCCCGGCGCGACGTCAACGCTGCGCACGTTGCCGGTGGGCTGGGCGAGCATCGTCCAGGTGCTGCCGCCGTCGGCGCTGTACTGCAGATCCGCGCCCGTTTGCGCCGGGTTGTTCGCGTTGGATACGGACCAGGTGAAAGTTACCGTCTCTGAACTATTCACCAGCGTGTCCACCGGCGAGACCGGCGTCGCGACCGAAAGCGCAGCCGATGTGAAAAGCGTGTAAACAGGCGTTTGAGTCGTGGTGCCTTGCGTGTCCGTCCCGGACACATACCACTCAATCGAGCCGGCAGGGAAAGTGTTGGCTGCGATCGTGACCTGCGTTGACGTGCCGGCCGAGACGCTGTTCCATGCCGAAGCGCCGGTTGCGCGCCAGTAAAACGTCGCGCTTTGCTGGACCCATGGACCGATCGCATAGTAACTGCTTCCGCTTTCATAAACCCACGAGAACGTATTCGCCGCAGCACGATTGATGTATCCGGAGGTTTTGCCGCTCGCATAAACCTGACTGGCGACGTCAATGTCAAGTGCTGTAACCTGCAGTACCGGGGAGTTGTTGCTGTCATTTTTGAGGATAACGTAGTCGTCAGACGCCGCCGTGGTCAGATACGGGAACAGCCAGACGACCTCGGTCGCGAGTCTTCGCGCATATTCGGCTTCATTATCGCCGGAAAAATAGCTGCTTGGCGTCAAAACCTGCGCCGCGGTGGCGGTGCTGCTGAACGTGTAACCGTAACCGACGCCGCGCCACTGGCTGGCCGCCGGCGTGGTATTCCACGAAATCGCCGTTGCGTCGAAATCTGTCCACGGGTGTTCGTAGAGCAGCTGCGGCCTGATGATGGTCCGGTTTCCGCTTTTGTTTCCGTAGTAGTAGGCGCTGATTTTTGCCGAATACAAAGCCTTGTATTTATACTCGGAAGGAACCGGACCAAACTTGAGCAGAACTTTTCGGGCTTGCCCGCTGGCAGGATTGATTTCGGAAAAATAGGTGGTGTCGTCGTGGTTGTTCCGGTCCGGTTGGGACTCATAAACCATTGCGCTTTTCAACAGCGGAATGTTGAAAGTCAGCATCCATCACCCTCCCTTCATTCGCGACCGGACGCGCGCGCTGCGGGCGATCTCGACGATGTCGTTGAACTCCCGCACGCTCTGAGCATCGATCGTGATATAGAACGTGTCGCCGCCCATGGCCTGCCGTGTCTCCTGCGCGTTCATGATCCGGCTGCCGGCCGGCAGGAAGACGGCCTCCGGACCGTTTTCGGCCAGCCAGGTCACGCCTCCGCGCCAGTTGGCGTTGCCGGCGGCGTTGTAGCCGTAGACGTAGTTACCTGTCTGCTTGTCATAATAACGGCCGCTGGCGCTGTCGTAGCCGTACTGCGCGTTGTAGTTTCCGGAATAGGACGAGTTGCGCCAGGATTCATACTCCGCTGCCGTGCCGTCCCACTTCTGCAGGTTAGAGTACATGCCGTACTGCGCATTCAAGCCGAGCGCCGTGTTGAAACGCTGCCGGCCGGATGCCGTGAGGCCGGTCAGCAGACCGATCGCCGCGTTGCCGGCGTCGGCGATCCAGGCGAAGACGCCCGCGATCCCGTGCAGCTCGGTGTACAGCGGCTGCAGGCCCTGCGTCAGCTGCGGTGCGAGGCCAAGAAGCGAGCCCAGCGGCTCCAGGATCGCCGCGGCGAACTGCACGAGCTCGCCCACGCCCTTGACCAGCCCGGACTGCGTCAGCGCGTCTCCGGCCTTCTGGGTGAGATTTGCAAAGGTTTCGAGCACTTCCTTCGAGGCCGGCGCGAACTGCTCTGCGAGCTGCTGTTTTGTCGCTTGGATCTGCAGCTGCAGCTCCTGATAAGCGTCGTCGACCTCACCGAGCTTCTGCAGCTGACTCTCGTCGAGCACGTAGCCGGTCGCCTCGGCCTCCGCTGCCAGCTCGCGCAGCGCGTCGCTGCCCTGGATGATCAGCGGGTTGAGATCCTGCGCGGACTTGCCGAGCAGATCCATCGCGGTCGCGTCGCGCTCGGTGACGTTGTCGATCTCGCCCAGGGCGTCGATCACGTCGTAAAAGACAGACTCGGCGCTTCGCAGGCTGCCGTCTGTGTCGGTGCTCGCGACGCCCAGCGCGGCGAAGCTCTCGGCGAGCGCCGTGTTGCCGGCGTCCGCGGAGGCGATGCTTTTGGTCAGCTTGGTCAGCGTCGACGTGATCGTGCTGTACGAGACATCGATGATGTTCTCGGCGTATTTCAGCTGCTGGATCGTCTGCGCGCTCAGGCCGGTCGTCATGGACTCCGTCAGGATCTCGTCTACATTGGCGGCGGCCTCCAGCGTCATCTGATGCAGCTGCTGCACGGCCTTGTACAGCGCCATGACGGCGCCGACCGCAGCGCCCATTGCCGCGACTGTTCCGGCAGAAAGCCCCTGCATCCCGTTCAGCGCTTTTTTTGCTCCGTCCGGCAGCTTGAAGCCCATCTTTTCGGCGAGGTCTCCGACGGTGTCGCCAAGGCCCTGCATAGTCTCATTCTCGCCTGCAAGGGCTTTGTTGTTTTCAGCGATTGCCTCCTGCAGGTCGTACTGGGCGGCCTCGGCGTTGTTCAGCTTGATCTGCCATTCCTGCGTCTTCTCGGAGCTCTCGCCATACTGGGCGGCGGCGTTGGCCAGAGCCTCGCGCAGGGTCTGCACTTTGTCTTTCTGCTGTAAAAGCTGCCGCTCCAGCAGCTCACCCTTTTTGGTAAGAAACTCAGTGCTCTCGGTCTGGCCCTTGAACTCGGCCTGCAGCTTGCGCATCTCGGAGGAAAGGACCTGGTTGCCCTTGTTCAGCTCGGATAGCGCGGCTTTGTATTCTTTTTCGCCGTCAAGCGCTACGCGCGCCTTAACAGTTCTGGTAGGGATGGTCATTCACCTCCTGCGGCGAGGTATTCAGAGAGGCTTCTGTGCTGCTCTTGGGCGGGAGGATCTTCGCGGGGCTCAAAGCGCGCGTCATAGAGCGCGTGCAGCCGCGCCGGGTTCATGGTTTCCCAAAAAATCCGCTCGTCCATATGCAGGACAAAAAGCCAAATAGACAAATAGCGCGCGAAGTCAATCTTCGCGCGCTTAGTCAGTTTCCCGATTCTTCGGGCGAATTGTTATTGTCCGCGGCTGCGGCGGCCGACGCGGCCGAGGAGGGCGGCGTGACGGAACGAAACAGCATGCCGACAAGATCCAGCTCGCGCAGCATAGCGTAAGAGATCTTGTGCTTCAACTGGTCCGGTGTCCACCGCTCGTCGAGACCGCGCTCGCTGGCGTCCTCATTGAGCATGGCAGTGAGGAGATAGAGCGACGCCTTCGTCACGGAGAGCGCCATAAAGCTCTCCAGATCGCCGTGCGCGTCCTCCACCGTCTCCAGCACCGCCATATTGCAGCGGAGCGTGTAGCGCTGGCCGTCCAGCTCGAAGGGTTTTTCTTCGAGGCGGATCATGTCAGCACCGCCGTGATCCACGCGATCGCCTCGGCCTCATCGTCGCAGACGGCGACTTCGAGCATGTCCTGGTTGCTGCTGTCGTCGGCCAGGAACTCGCCGCTGGTGGTCGGAGTGTTAAACTGGATGTTCTCGCTGGCGGTCTGCAGCGTCCAGCTGGGCGGGCCAAACAGAGCCTTGGCGATGTACACACAGGTGTACTTCAGGACGCCGTCGATCATGTCCGGCGCGTAGAACGCGATGGACACGTACTGCGGCATAGTCTTCGCGCCCAGGATCAGGCTGCTGACGGTCGCCGTCGCGGTGGTCCCGCTGGCGGGAACGTAGGTGACGCTGCGGCTCTTGGAACGGGATCCGAACATGAGCTGCTGCGCCGCGTCCTTGATATACTTAACTCCGAGGGAGATCGTGCCGCCGGTTGCCTTCTTCATGAACTCGGCGAGCGTGCTTTCGGCGTAGAGCCGGCCCTCCGCG
>JAEEGL015256904.1_pt1 | contig 13781 bp, 6 predicted proteins | sample 9134231 | NCBI WGS metagenome assembly JAEEGL01 (sample SAMN16246548, study PRJNA631951) | gut metagenome | biome: gut microbiome; feature: rumen; material: fiber-attached | host: Bos | place: Iran: Karaj | collected 2018-10 | reverse complement strand
TGCCGCGGCCCCGACAGGAACACCATCTGACGGTTTTCCGCAAGATGTTCGCGGACAATCGCCTCGTAAACGCGCTTTCTGGTATCTGCTGGCATGGCGTGATTCTATCAAACCAGACGGTGTACGTCAATTACCAAAATGGACACCTATCCATTTCAGTGATTACCAAAATGGACACCTGTCCATTTCCAGAACACTGATTCTGTTGTATGCCTTTTTGTCGCCTGACCGAATTGTACACTTTTTTAGCCGTCTGATACAATGATTTTCGTGACGGAATATGAGATAATATGTGCATGTTTTCGGGCAAAGTAGAGGAGACATGATGAAATCGCTTTTGACAGTCTTTTCGCTGATGGCGGTTTGCGCCGCGCAGGCGGGAATCGTCGTGGACGCGCAGTCCGACATGCCGCGCCGCGTGTGCACGGATCAACTGGCGTTTTCATGGGACTACGAGAAATGAAGTGCAGATGTTTAGTTTTGCTTCTGGTTGCGGTGGTGGTGTTTGCCGCCCCGGCATTTGCGTCCGGTGATGCCGACTACGACGTGTCGGTGGCTGATTTCCCGCGCCTCGCGGGCGAGACTGACGACGGCGCGCGCATACAGCGGGCTGTCGACGCGACTGAGCCTGGAAGTGTCCTTTATTTTCCGAAAGCTCTTTACGAGACTTCCCGCACAATTCAGGTGACGAACTGCGCGTCTCTGCTGTTGCACAAGAGCGCGACAATCCGGGCGGTGGCGAAGATGGAGAATCTGATTGTCATCGAAAAGACCGCCCGCTCGGCCTACAACAGGCCGGGTGTCACGTTCGATCAGGGCCTGTTCATGCGCGGCGGTCATCTTGACGGCAACGGACTGACAACGGGGTTGTACCTGAGTGATTTCTTCCACCTGACGGTGCGCGACGTCGTCTTCGTGAACTGTGCTCCCTACGGTTGCCACGTTGGGCGTCTCGGTTGCGAACTCGTTGCAGACAACCTCTATTTCCGAACATATAGGAACGGACTTGCGGGCAATGTCGGACTCTTTATCGAAGGGTGCGACGGTTATTATTCCAGAATCATCGTCGTCGACCACACGGTCGGCATTCGGACGACCGGGCAGTCGAACGCCTTCTACCAGTGCCATGTCTGGGGCGGTCTTGTCCCGCCGGCTGCCAAGGGGCGTCTTCCGGAAATGCTGGAAAATTCGATCTGCTTCGATCTCGGAGGCATGATGAATCTCCTGCGCGACTCGTATGCCGACACTGGCGCGACGGGTTTCCTGGTTGACGGGATCTTTCAGCAGATCGTCGGGTGCTGGTTCCTAAACAACACCAAGTTCGGACTCAAGGACATTACGATCGTCCGCCAGACGCCGTCAAGCACGGGGTTGCTTGTCGCGGACTGCTGCTTCCGGGGGAGCGGCAAAGAGACGAAGGTATACGAGGGGCCGGGAACCGTCAAGTGGCGCGACATGTCGTACAACAGCAACTTTGCCGAGAGCGAACCGTTGCCAGCTATGATCGAGACGCCTGCGACATGCAACTGCAAGACGCCGGATGAATGGGAGTTCATTATCGGTGGCATTGCGCGGTTTGAAAGCCGCGCCGGGGAATTCAAGGGCAAAGGTTCCTGCCCCTGCCGTTCTCTGGAATTGCCGGTAAAGGGCAAGGCCGTTGTCAAGAAATTCCCGGATGTCGGTCCTGGAAAGGAGCTTGTAATACGCATTCGCGCAACAAACGTGTACACGAAAAGCGTCGAATTGTCCGTCAGCGAACAAGGCGGGCGCGTCTGGGGCGAAAGGCTTTCCATCGGACCCGAATGGCGCGTCATCCGTCTGCCAATCGAGAAGCTCCGCTATTTCTCCAATTGGGGGCTTCCGCCGATCCCGAAGGGCGAGCGCCTCGATGCGCGCAAGATCACGTCGATGCGATTCATGTACGGCCAGTTCCTTGTCGGGGACACGGCTGACAAGGTGCACGGCTTCGAAGTGTCCTCCGTTCGCGTGACGGGATGGTGATTCGTCAATCCACAGAAAGGAAAACAAACATGAGCAAACTAATAGTACTGATGTCCGCAGTGTTGGTTGCAGGGGGTGCCTTTGCGGCTGAATACGCCTATGTCGGCGGTACCGGCGGAGGTAACTGGAATAATGACTGGAATGCCAGTACGGATTCCGACACTGGCAATGCCATGTGGTCGAGCAGTGTGAAGCCGACATCCGGAAACGACTATGTCATCGATAACCGAAACAGCTGGGTTTGGTTCAAGGTTCAAAGTGGTTCCGATAGGTTCCTTGGCGATTCGCTGACGGTTACCTGTCCAACCGTAACCTTTAACGCGGATAATCACAACAGTCGGCTGACCGTTAGCAATCTCGTACTGGGTACAGGCTCAAGGCTCGATATCTCTACGGCTGTTGGATATAATGGATACGGAGATAGTCCGTATGGGCTTTCGCTTACGGGAACTCCGCAGATCAACGGGACGCTGCGCTTTTATCATAAAAAGTTGGTTGACTACTACAATCGTTTCGGTGGGTATCTTTCGGGCAACCTGACAGGCCAGGGTGTCATCCAACTTTGTGGTGACAACTCGGGCTCGGGGAAGAAATTGGGACCCAATTGGCGGATAGATGGTAATAACAGCGGTTTCAGCGGCAAGTTCGTCTTTCAGCTTTTGGAAGCGATGAATGGCGGGGAAGCATTCGCGACCGGCGTGGAAATCACGTCTGCGAATGCGCTGGGCGGCGCGAGGTCTTCGTTTACGCCCGATGCTGTGGAGATCAGGAGTTGGAACGGTCTGGTGACGGTTGGCAGCGACATTACGCTCAATGCGGATAACTGCGGTATCCTGATGCAGACGAATTCATTCTTTGAGGTGCCTGCCAATCGTGTCCTCACGGTCGCCGAGCCGATTCGCCTGACGGGCGGATTCTTCAAGAAGGGGGCCGGCACGCTGGCGCTGACGGGCGGGTTCTCTTTCGGAGCCGACGGCAGTGCGGCAGCGGATGGCTCCAACAGTGCGCTGACGGTCAAGGAGGGCGTTCTTCGTGTGACACAGGCTGACGATCTTGAGGATATCGACGTCTCGATGAGCGGTGGCGCGATGCTTGAGCTTGCCGGCACGACGACGGCCACATTCCGTTCGCTCAGATCAGCGGGTGTGCTGACGGTGCTCGTCGACTGCACGGGGCTTACTCCTGGTTCCACGCAGACAATCACCTTGAATATTCCGACGTCAGATGCCGAGGCGCTTGGCGGGAATGTCGATGTGATGGCCAAGGGCGAGTCTGGATCCAGTGAAAGTGAATTGACCGTGACGCAGACTGGCGCGACCATCACGTTTACTGTGCCGCTGGTGTCGGTCTGGCACAATTACACCGGAAGCAGTGGTTATATCAACTATGGGACATCCTGGAATGCGCAAATGGATGGTGATGATCCCTCTAAGTATGTGTGGGATAGCCATTTGGCGGCAGTTGCGACGGACGGGTACATTGTCAATTCCACTGTGTTTTTTGTCAGTGGAGGTAGTTCATTCAACGGAGGTGCTCTTCACGTGACGAAAAACACGCTCGAGGTTAGCGCGAGTGACAATCGGAGACTTCGTGTTTCCAATCTGACTGTTGATGCCGGTGCGACGTTCAAGCCCGAATGTTCGTCCCATAGCGGGAATAATCCGACATTGCTGGAGGGCGATCTGTGGCGCATTGACGGCACCTTGCAAATCTGTGCACTGAACTCCGGCGGCTTCTGGTGCCCGACGGTGCCGTTGATAGGTAGTGGCCTTGTGCAATACAGCGGCTGGGGTGGGAATAAGGCGCTGGATCAGCGTCTGGAGTCCGATAACAGCCGTTTCCACGGTAAGTTCTTAGTCGGTTTACCGAACACCGCCAATGGTGTGAATTACGCCGCCGGACTGAGGATTATAGATGCCAAGGCGCTTGGCGGCGCGCTGGGCGTGATGACGCCAGATGCCTTGACGCTGAGAGCCAACAACGGACTTATTGTCGGAGAAAGCCTTACACTTGCGACGGAGAACCGCGGCATCTTGATGCAGACGAATGCCTACTTTGAGGTGGAGAGCGGCAAGACGCTGACACTCAAAGAGCCGATTCGCGTCGTAAACGGCGTACTTAAAAAAGGTAGCGGCACGCTGTCTCTTGGCGGCGACGTCACGATCGGCGCAAACGGCACCGGTTCGCCGGACGGCACGAACAACAAGCTGACGGTTCAGGCCGGCACGATCAAGGCGGCGGCCACGAACGGCATCGCCAAGCTGGCGTTTGATTTCGCATCCGGCACGAGGCTGGAGCTGGACGCATTCCCGGCCGACGACGGCGTGAAAAAGGCCGGTTTCTATTTCTCAGGCGATACGCCGTTCACTGCGGCCGATGCGAAGATTCCGATGAACATCGCCTTCACGGATGGCTACGTGGTCGAAACGAATGTCAATGTCGTTCTTTGCACGGTTAAGTCGGCGAATGTCGCCGCCGTCACGAACAGACTCTCGGTGACGGCGACGGGGCTTACGCGCAGATATGCCAGGTCGTTCTGGACGGAGGATGCCGGGAACGGTTTGGCGCGCATTGGGTATAATTTCAAGCGGGGCGGATTTATCATATCCTTAAAGTAACCGCGCACGGGGGCATAGAATATGGTGCAATCATTCGAAGTCGCCATTCTGGCAGCCTTATTAGCGGCTGCCATTCCTGCTCCGGCACAAGCCGTGAACCTATTCGAAGAGAAAGATTTCTTCGTCGGATGCAACTACTGGGCTTCGCACGCCGGCGTCTATATGTGGCGCGACTGGCGTCCGGAGCAGGTAGAGAAGGACCTGGATCGGATGGCGTCCTGCGGGATGACCGTTCTGCGCGTCTTTCCGCTGTGGCCGGACTTCCAGCCGCTGACGGCCGACTTTGGCGGGGTGCAGTCGTTTCACGGGTATTCCCAGAATGGCGGACCGCTCATGAACGAGGCTGGAGTCGACGACGAGATGATGCGCCGCTTCCGTTTTCTCTGCGATGCCGCAGAGAAGCGGAACATCCGCCTGATCGTCGGATTGATTACGGGGTGGATGTCGGGACGAGCCTTCGTGCCGACGGCGCTTGAGCGCAAGAAGGCTCTGTCCGATCCCGAATCGATCGTGTGGCAAGTGCGATTCGTCCGATATTTCGTCCGTTCTATGAAGGATCACCCTGCCATCGCGGCGTGGGACCTCGGAAACGAGTGCAATTGCCTTGCGGGCGACGGAGAGGCATCGCTCTGGACATGGATGCACCAGATATCAAGCGAGATACGCGTCTGCGATCCGACGCGTCCCGTCGTTTCGGGCATGCACAGCTGCACGACCAGGGTGGGCGGGTTTACGAACCTGCGACACCAGGGCGAACTTGTGGATGTCCTGACGACGCATCCGTACCCGCTCTGGACCCCCTACTGCAATGCGGAGGCGTTCGACACGATCCGCAACGGCACGCATGCTGTCTGCGAGACAACGCTCTATTCAGACCTGTCCGGACGGACGGCGTTTGCCGAGGAGGCTGGCTCGATGGGACCACAGATCGTCTCCGAAGACCGCGCTGCCCGCACGATGCGGATGCATCTATTCTCCTGCTGGGCGGCTGGGCAGCCAGGCTACCTCTGGTGGTGCGGGTTCGACCAGAACAAGCTCAATCTTGCACCTTACACCTGGACGGCGATCGAGCGCGAACTCGGGCTTTTCAAGACAGACGGCTCGCCAAAGCCGACGGCCCTTGCACTGCGCGATTTCGCCGCGTTTCTGAAGACGTTGCCAGTGAAGCAGCTTCCGCCGCGTCGCGTCGATGCAGTCGTCATCGCGAGTGAGGCTACGGGATGCTGGAAGCAGATGCAGGGCGCATGGCTTCTCTCGCGCAAGGCCGGATTCGATATCCGCTACGCCTGGGCGGAAAGTCCTCTCCCCGATTCGGGCTTCTACATCCTGCCTTCGACGTCCGACAAGTACAACGCCTACTCGCGCGGCGCCTTCTGGCGAGCGATGGAAAAGGCGAAGGCCGGCGCAACTGTCCTCCTCACGCTTGGCAACGGATCGATCCTTTCCGATCTCGAGGAGGTTGCTGGCATCAGGACGGAGACGCATTTCCAGAAGAGCGTCGCCCGGCAGGTTAAGACGGCGAAGGGCAATTTCTCAATTGCCGACACCTATGAACGCGATTTCAAGCCGGTTGGATGCAAGGTCCTCGCCCAGGACGAAAACGGCAAGCCCGTCATGACGTCGCATCCTTACGGGAAAGGGAAGGTGCTCTTCTTCAATGGCGCGCTTGAGACTGATGCGCAGTTGACCGGTTTCCCCGCATATGCGTTGGCAGCGGACGAAGCGGGTATTGTGCGTCGTGTGACATGTCCTGTTCCGACTGTCGGGCTGACTGAGCATCCAGACGAGGACGGATCATTGTGGGTTGTTGCAATCAACTACGACAATGCACCGGTCTCATGTCCAATTTCCTTCGCCGGTAAACTTGACCGGGTTTACGGCAAGGCGACGCTCAGCAACGGCGTTTTGGACCTCGGAGCAAACGACAGTTGCGTTCTTCGTATAAAATGATGTCAGAAGGACAAGGAGTTTTGCGTGAGAACTAAAGCATGCGCATTTGTGGCTGCGGTTGCTCTCGCCACAGGCTTTCGAGGCTTCTGTCAGACGGCGTCCGACGCGCCAGCGCACGCGATCGACGGCAGCGAGTGGCAGGACATGACGCGAATGAGCCTAGGGCGCGAGGCGACGCGCGCGTCGTTCGCGCCGTTTGACATCGAGAAGTCCGCATTGGAGATTCTGCCGTGGAAGTCGAACCGCCAGATAACTCTCGACTCCGACCGTGACTGGAAGTTCAAATGGTCGAAGGATCCGGCGTCGCGTCCTGTCGGATTCGAGAAGCCCGGCTACGACGTCTCCGGATGGGAGACGATCAAGGTGCCTTCGAGCTGGCAGGCGTACGGTTCGAACGGCAAGGGTGGCTGGGGCAAGGCTCTGTACACGAACGCCACGTTCCCATTCGCATGCAATCCGCCGCGTGTGATGGACGAGCCGCCAAAGCACTACACGAACTACGACGCGCGCAATCCGGTCGGGGCCTATCGCCGCGATTTCGAGGTTCCGAAGGAATGGAAAGATGCCCGCATCTTCCTGAAGTTCGACGGCGTTGACTCGTTCTACTACCTCTGGGTCAACGGCAGGTATGTCGGCTTCACGAAGGATAGCCGGACAGCCGCGGAATACGACGTCACCGAATTCGTCAGGCCCGGCAGGAACTTCGTGGCGCTCGAGGTCTACCGCTATTCGGACGGATCGTACTTCGAGGACCAGGACATGTTCCGTCTCTCGGGCATCTTCCGTTCGGTCTGGTTGGTGCGACGTCCGCAGGCCAGGATTCGCGACTTCTTCGCGCGGGCAAAGCCTGTGGACGACGGCGCGTATGGTGGGAACTGGGAGCTTTCGGTGGAATGCGATGTCGTCGATGCGGCGCGTTCGGCGAACGCGCCCTGCCAGGTCGCTGTTGCGATGTATGACATGGACGGCAAAAAGGTGGCGTTGAAGCATGGCGGCGAGCGCCAGGAGAATAACGGAGCAAATTCCTCAACTTTACATTTTACATTTTACACTTTACATTCTCCCCTTCTCTGGAGTCCCGAGACGCCCAACTGCTACAAGCTCGTCCTTGCGCTTAAGCAGGGCGGGAAGACGCTCGAATGCGTCTCGACGCTCTTCGGGTTCCGCGAGAGCAGGATCATCAACGGACGCTACTGCCTGAACGGACAGAAGGTGAAGTTGCATGGCGCGAACCGCCACGAGACGGATCCAATGTTCGGACACTATTGTCCGCGCGAGCGACAGGAGGAGGACGTGCGGCTCCTCAAGCGCGCCAACTGTAACATGGTACGAAACTCCCATTATCCGCAGGACGACTACTGGTACTACCTCTGCGACCTCAACGGCATCGCGCTCATGGACGAGGCGAACGTAGAGTCGCACGGCTACTCGTGGGGCGGATCCAACTCGCGGGGCGGGTCCGATCCGAATTTCCGTGCGCCGATGGTTTGGCGCAACCTGAACATGGTCGAGCGAAACAAAAACCATCCCTCGATTCTCTTCTGGAGCCTCGGCAACGAATCAGGTCGTGGCGACAACTTCAAGGCGGCGAACAAGGCCGTGCATGAGCGCGACAGGACGCGTCCGACGCACTACGAGGGCGACAGCTCTAAAGCGGATGTAGACTCGTACATGTATCCGGACGTAAACCACGTGTGGTGGCAGGCTCGCAACACGGGCGCGAAGCGTCCGTTCTACATCTGCGAATATGCGCACAACATGGTCAACGCAATGGGCAACCTCAAGGACTACCAAGATGCAATCGATTCGTCTGACGTCGTGATCGGCGGCACGATCTGGGACTGGGTCGACCAAGGGTTGTATAAGAGTGTAAAGTGTAAAGGGCAAAGTGTAAAGGGCAAAGAGGATCGACTGGTCATCGCATACGGCGGGGACTTTGGCGACCAGCCGAACGATGGACAGTTCGTGATGAACGGCTGTATCCTCGCCGACCGCCAACTCGAGCCGGGATACTGGGAAATCAAGCATGTGTTCCAACCAGTGTCGGTGCAGGCCGAATCTGATGGGCAGCATGTCAGAGTCGTCAACAAGCAGTTCTTCCGCGCACTTGACGTGTATGACGTGACGTGGACGACACTGGTGAACGGCAATCCGGTCGCCTCTGGCAATCTCGACCTCGACGGCGTTGGGCCGCGCGGCGAACGGATCCTACCGCTGCCTGACGATGCGCTCGCGGCCGTGGGGCCTGGCAAGGCGGTTTCCGTCCGTTACGCGTTCGCGTGCCGGGAACAGGACGGGTATCTTGAGAAGGGCTATGTCATTGCAGACGACCAGATTGACCTCGCAAACGCCGAGCGGTCCGTGCCGTTCACGGCTCCTGATGGGGACGTTGCGCATCGCAGGACGGACAACAAGCTGTCCTTCGAGGCAGGCCCTGCGAAGATTGTCTTTGACTTGAAGGCCGGTGTGCTTGAGTCGTACAAGGTGAATGGCGGGGAGAGGCTGCTGCGTCCGATGACACTCGATGCCTACCGAGCACCGAGCTCGAACGAGGTCGGGCCTGCGGAGCGGTGGAGCGTAAACGGTTGGCGCGAGTTCGTCTCCCGCGCAGTATCCGTAGGCGAGGTGAAGGATTTCCGAAACTACGTCGAGTTCGCGCTTGAAACGGACTATGCAGGCGCGGCGAGTGAGGACTTGCTGGGCTATGGCCGCGCAGGCGGACGGCTGGAGACGAAAGGAAGTATCTCCAGGTTGGCGCCCACGTTTCGGTCCGTCCAGCTTTGGCGGGTCTATGCCGACGGCACGCTGACGTGCCAGAGCGAGATTCGTCCGCAGAGCGCTATCCGTCGTGTCCTGCCGCGTATCGGCTATCGGTTCGTCCTTCCGCTAGACTTCGGCAATGTCCGTTGGTTCGGTCGCGGTCCGTTCGAAAACTACCGGGACCGAAAGAGCGGGGCGTTCAGGGGACTCTGGAATACTACGCTGGCGGACTTCGTCATGCCGTATGCGCGGCCCGAGGACGCCAACAACTTCGAAGAGACGGATGCCGTGACGCTGTACGGAAAAAAGGGCGCGATGGGCTTCGCGACACTTGGCGCGCCGTTCACCTTTGCTGCGATTCCGTATTCGCCGAAGGAGATCATCGACGCTTCACATCCGCCGGAGCTTCCGAAGCCGTCGAAGGTAGAGTTCGGGATATTTGCGGAGACTCGCGGACTTGGCGGCGCGAGCTGCGGGCCGGGGCCGCTGAAGAGCGACATCATCGCGACAGACCGCAGTTACCGTCTCGACTTTGCGCTGACGCCGCATCCCGTGGCAACTGCCCTGTCCGTTCCCCCGGCCGAGCTTCCTCCCGCGCCTCCTTTGCCGCCGCACGCGGCGAACGTGTTCGGACGCTACAAGCTTCATTTCGTGACAAGCGAACAGGGCGGTCGCGAGCGCGCCCGCAATGCGTTCGACGGTGATCCCGATACGATCTGGCACACGCGGTACGGCGCGAATGAGCCAGATTATCCGCATGCGATTGCATGCGACTATGGCTCGGCCAAGACACTGAATGGTGTGCTGGCGGTTCCGCGGCAGGACATGTCCCATGGCCGTGTGCGCGGCTACAGGATCGAAACGAGCGAAGACGGTAAGCGCTGGACGGAGGCGAAGGCGGGAGAACTCCGTGACACCGACGAGCCGACGGAAATCATCTTTGATCGGCCCGCGAAGGCGCGCTACATGAAGTTCACCGCTCTCTCGCCGCAGCGTCGCGGCCAGAAGTGGGCCTCGATGGCTGAACTCCAGCCGATACAGAACTAGGAGGGGAACATGAAAGCGCCGATCCTTGTATTGTCCACTATGCTGATGGCCGTATCTGCGCTGGCCGGATTCACATTCGACGCCGCACAGTACGTCAAAGGCGAGGTGCTGTCCGCCAATGGGGCGACAGGCGGTAGCTGGACGTTCGCAGACTTGGATACGAGGCCTGTCGGTGACGGAACCGGCAGTGTCTGCTTCGACATCGAATCCGATTTCTCGTTCATCGCCAATGGATCGCCGGCGGATGGTGAGACGTCCGCGTCATACGAATACGAATTCACGTTCGATTCATTCGTGACCGAGGAACCGTCCGAACCGGCAGACAGTCTTGCGGGGATCTCACCCGCGAAGTTCGACGGATTATCGACGGGATTCTACGTCCAAGGCGACGGCAGGTGGATCGCTGTGAAAGGCGATGGCGTTGCCCTCGCCATCGGCACGCCTGTCGCGTGCCGCATCACGTTGCGCGAAGTCGCAGGTGTCCGATTCGTGAGCTACGCCGCCAGGGGCGCGGAAGGATATGTCCAGCTCGCGACGCGCGAAGGCCGCAGGGAGTTCCGCGCGGGAGAGACGACAAGTGCCGTGCGTATATCGCGCTTTCAGGGTGCGGGTAGCCTAAGCCATATCGACGGCACGGAGCGTGCACCCGAAGCTACGCCTCGCGCGCTGTATTGGGTCGGCGGCGAATCCGGCGACTGGTCTGAGGGCGCGAACTGGTCGCTGACGGAGGGTGGCGAGAGCGCGAACGAAGCACCGCGACAGGGCGATGTCGCATTCATTCCCGGCGAGATCGAGCTGACGGCGGAAGGCAGGTCTGCAACTGTGGCGGACCTCGTTGCCGAAGTCGGAGCGAGCAGAGTAGAGGTGATAGGGGGCGCAATCGTCGCAGGGCTTTCCATCGACCTTTCGCGTCCGCGCCTCGGCACGGCCTTGACGGTCGAAACATCTGGCGGAATCTTCGGCTACGAGCCGTTCGTAACGTGTTCCTGGACACGTGGTAGCTCGACAAAGGTCTGGGATGCAGAACCGTTCTCCGCCGCCGCGTCGTTTACGCCGCAGACGGGAGATCTCGGACACTGGTTCCGCGTGACGGCCGAGGCGGATGACGGCTCTAAACTCGACAGGGCGTTCTATTTTTCAAGATTTCCCGTCCTCTACATGACGACCGACGACGGGCTTACTCCTACTGCGGAGAAGGAGGAGCACGAAGGACGTGTATATGTCCAGGGCAATGACGGCTGGAAGTCGCTTTACGACGGCAAGATGTACATCAAGGTGCGAGGCAACACAACGAGGTACTATCCGAAGAAGCCGTGGAAGCTTAAGCTCGACAAGAAGACGGACATGTTCGGCTTCGGGAAGTCCAAGCACTGGGTGCTGCTCGCGAACTACAACGACATGTCGCAGATGCGCGGCAAACTTGCCGCGGACTTCGCGAACGATATCGGTTCGCTCGGCATGGATTCGACGTGGGTCGAGTGTGTCCTTAACGGCGAGCTTCAGGGGCTCTATCAGTTCATGGAGCACATCCGCATCGACCCGAACCGCGTGAACATATACGACTGGGAGGATAACGCGAAGAAGTGGAATTCCGCCGAGGATAACTTCGCAGGGCTCGACGCGATTATCGAGGCGGGAGAGAATGCGGACATCTCTGGCGGCTACCTCTTCGAGTTCTCGCAGGAGTACGACGCCCCCTCGGAGTTCACGACGAAGTCAGGAAAATTGGAGATGCTGACGATGTTCAGCCGTCCGGAATATGCCCATACTTCGACGAACATGATGAACTGGTGCAAGGCATACATGCAGGACTTCTGGGACGCGGTGACGAGCGCGGACCGCAAGAACGCGAAGGGAAAATACTACACCGAATACGCCGACATGGATTCGATGGTCGCATACACGCTTGTCTGTGAACTCTTCGCGAACAACGACGCGACAAAGAAGAGCCGGTACGCCTACATTGATCGAAGCGGAAAGCTCTTCTTCGGTCCGGTCTGGGACTTCGACTGGGGCTGCGCATCGATCCGCGTCGGAAACGATCCGAAGTACTGGGCGTGTTCAAGGGATAACGAAGGCGACATCTCGCGTAAGTACTCCTTCCAGAAGGAATGGGCCAGCGACATCAACTTCTGCCGCAGACTCTATACCCGTTACTGGGAGGTCCGCGAACGCTACGGAGACGTGTTCAAGGACGGCGGGCTGATCGACCAGTACACGTCTGTCCTCGTCGAGGCAAGCGCAGTCGATGACAACCGCTGGTGGAGCAGACGCTCTGGGGACGAACGGCGCACCTCGGCGGAAGACCGCGCGATACTCAAGTCCTTTCTCGCCGCACGCGCGCAGTGGCTTGATACGCAATTCTCGTCCGTCGATACGCTGATGGCGAGTCTCAAGTGCTCCATCCAGACGCATTCAGCGAGCGACGATGAGATTGCGGCGCAGGCAGAATGGTCGCCCGATGCGGTACGCGAGGCGGAGACGCTTGAGGATGGCACTGAGATTCCGGAAATGAAACTTGAGTGGATACGCGCGCAACTCGAGCCAGCGGACGCTGGATATGGCTGGGCGACGGATCAACAGCTTATGGATGCTGCGGTTACGGTGCCGACGCCGTGGGGCAAGGAGTTTCCGCTCTGGCAGGACTATGTCGCCGGAACAAAACCGGATGACGCCGCCGATGTGTTCCATATCACGGAGTTCAGCGTCGGGCCGGACGGCACGGTCGACATCAAGTACTCTCCCGATCTCGGCGAAAAGCGAAGCTACACGATCCTCGGATGCGAGAATATTGGAGATGCATGGCACGACAAGTCCGACGGTGACCGCTTTTTTAAGGTGAAGGTATCAATCCCGGAATGATGAATGGTATATCGAAATTTCGCATGACATGCGATAAGAACCTCATAATGTCTGGGTACTACAGGAGAGTGGAGATGAAATGGCCTTTACTGGCGATGATAATCTTCGGGGAAGCGGCGCTCTCGCCGCTTCTGGGAGCGGGAAGCGACAAGAGTGTCGCTTCCCCGAAGGGGGCGCTGCTTGAGGAAATAACCGCGCGTGATGTGGCGGCGGACGAGGCCGTGGCGGCGATCCGCACGCCGGAGGAGTTGAAGGCGACGCAGGCGGCGTGGACCGGGTGTATGTTTCCGATGCCTCGATCCATGGCAGCTACTGCACCGCATCCGGCTCCCAGACGCTCGTGTGGGATCCGGCGGTCGACCATGCGGGTGTCGCCTTCAGCGATGTCACCTTCCACATCGCCGTGGCGGAGACGAACGTGACATCCCTGCCCTACCTCTCGGTGCATCTTGCCGACGGCAAGATCGGCTACCACAGCATGGCGATCACGAACCGCATCACGAACGAGCGTTTCCTGAAGGACTACATGGTGTTCCGGCGCAT
>JAEEGL015170816.1_pt1 | contig 13781 bp, 12 predicted proteins | sample 9134231 | NCBI WGS metagenome assembly JAEEGL01 (sample SAMN16246548, study PRJNA631951) | gut metagenome | biome: gut microbiome; feature: rumen; material: fiber-attached | host: Bos | place: Iran: Karaj | collected 2018-10 | reverse complement strand
TCCAACGCTTGTTCTGAAATGTCCCAAGCTTCTACATTAGATTGCGGAATCTCGGAAGCCAATGTACAGGCAATGCATCCGCTTCCTGTACCAATATCAAGTATGTGAAGTGTATGTTTTCCTGCATTACTTATAATCCATTGGCATAGCTCATAAGTTTCTGGACGGGGAATTAGGACACCTGGTGCAACTTGGAACTGCCGAGGACCGAAGTCGGCCACTCCAACCACATATTGAACAGGTTCGCCGTTAAGCAGACGTTGTTGTATGTTACGTAACCTATGCTGATCTTTATTGGAAAGTTGTTCTACAGCACCGCATACGATATCTGTTAATGAAAAACCGAATGCTGTTTCCAACACGTATCGGGCCACAGCACGGGCTTCCCCTTTATCGTATCGTTTTTGTAGGCTCTGCCAAAATTCGTCGTAACTCATTTTAATGGAATAGGAAAACGCATGTTTTGCTGTCAAGAGGGCAAAGTTACAACAAATACCTGAGATGGCATTCAAAAATTCTCAAAAAGTAGTGTTGAAAACAGGTTTACACCGTTTTCACTAATAATTGTGAATATTTTTTTTCTTTCCAGAAAAATGGCTATCTTTGCACATGTAATTTGAAGCTAACCCTAAATTAATTTCATGGAAAAGGTTATATCTGAGACCAATTTTAAAAGGGCCAAAAAGTGGAAAGGTGGATCGTCTCTTGACGATGACCTACTGTTGCTTGATGATGTAAAGAATGCCCCATTCCCATACGATCCGCTACGTATGAATTTCATTATTATTGGCGTTTGTACCAAGGGACATGCTGAATATCGTGTTGATACACTTGAACATGTTATTAATTCTGGCGATATGCTGATTGTTAGTGAACGACATGTTGTGGACCGTTATGTGCCGTCAGACGATTTGGAAGGTTTGGTATTGATGATTTCGGTGAAGTTCTTTAATGAAATTATCTGTTCCGTTAGCGACATATCGTCTATGTTCCTCTTCTCTAGTTTCCATCCAGTATTTACTATATCTCAGCGTGATCGTGATCTGTTTAAACAGTACTTCTATGTTATTCGCAAAAGGATACAGGATAAGAGTAACCACTACCGCCGTGATTTGGTAAGAACACTTATGCTGGCTATGTTCTATGATTTAAGTGACATTGTATACCGTTTCCGTTTAACCGATACGAAGTTGAAGAGTCGTAGTGATGCAATATTTGCTCGCTTCATCAAGTTGGTTGAAGAGAATTGTAAGGTCGAGCGTCGTGTAAAGTGGTATGCAGAGCAGTTGGATGTTTCACCGAAATACTTGTCGGAAACGGTTAAACAGGCCAGTCTGCGTACTCCTAACGAATGGATAGACAATTATGTGATGCTTGCTATTCGTGTACAGCTAAAAAACTCGTCAAAGAATATTAAGGATATTGCGAGTGAGCTGAACTTCCCCAACCAATCGTTTCTTGGAAAGTACTTTAAGTTGCATGCAGGGATAAGCCCACGTGAATATAGAAAGATGTAGTTTTTTAGAGTATTCCGAACTGGTGTAGGAAGATTAGTAATATACACAACGGCACTATGAAACGCACAGAGAACTGGTAGGCGTGAAATATTGCCGTTGATACATTATTATTATGACGTATTCCTGTTAGGAACTCCTGTTTCAGTAGTTGCTGATTAACAAACCATCCTGCAAACAAGCTGGTAAGAAATGCTCCAAGTGGTAACATGATTTGAGCAGTGATAAAGTCGCAGAAGTCTAATAGTGGCTTACCAAATAACTTAATACCATCAACAGCTCCTAAACTGAGTGAGCAACCTATAGCCAGCAGTGAACATGTGATTGTCAATATCCAAGCCGACTGCTTACGTGGTCTGTGAAGTTCCTCTGTGAAGAATGCCGTGCCAATCTCGTGCATAGAGATAGTGGAGGTAAGTGCTGCGAATACCAAGAGAGCATAAAACAGAATACCAATCACATATCCGATCATAGGCATGGTAGCAAATGCCTGCTGGAATACATTGGGTAATGTAATAAAGATAAGCGAGGGACCTGAGTCTGGTTGTACACCAACTGAGAATGCTGCAGGAAAGATCATTAATCCTGCCAGAATGGCTATAATGGTGTCGAGTAATGCTATCTGTCCGGCACTTTTCAACAGGTTTGTCTCTCGCGAGAAATAACTGGCATAGGTACACAGACAGGCTGTACCAAGTGATAGAGAGAAGAATGCTTGTCCCAAGGCATCAAGGAGCACTGAATGACTCACTTTCGAAAAGTCTGGTTTAAATAAGAATTCTATTCCTGCCATTGCACCTGGTAGTGAACATGAAGCTACCACTATGACAAGCAACAATACAAGTAGCATGGGCATTAGTAGTTTTGAAGCACGTTCTATACCTCTTTGTACACCTCGTACTATCACCAGATGCGTTATTAAAATGAATGCAACAGCCCAAAGGCAAGGCTTCCATGGGTTTGAAGAGAAATTCCTGAAATATTCACTTACGTATGAAGAGTCGCCATTCAACTGTCCTGCTAGCGATGCAAATAAGTATTGCAGGCACCAACCGGCTACCACAGCATAGAAGCCGAGAATAATAGTTGAAGTGAGAATGCCTAGGTGGCCTACTAATTGCCATAGACCTCGTTTCCCTGACATTTTGTGGTAAGCACGTGCTGCATTAGACTGTGCATAGCGGCCTATCACAAACTCACTCACCATGCCTGGTATGCCCAACAATAATATACAACCTATATACAATAGTATAAAGGCTGCTCCACCATTCTCTCCTGTCATATAAGGGAAACGCCATACATTTCCCAATCCTACAGCCGAGCCTGCTGTAGCCAATATGATGCCTAATTTGCTGGCAAAGCCTCCTCTTTTTATATCCATCCTAATTGATGTAAGAATATGAATAATATGCAGAGTGGACACACGTACTTTATCAAGAATAGGTAGAGGTGGAAGAATCTGCCACGTAACGTTCCCCAGTTCGTGAATTCATCATGTACAATCTTATGAGGTACAAACCAACCTAAGAAAATACAGGTAAAGAATCCTACCAGAGGCAGGAATATCTGTCCTGTCACAAAATCGAAGATATCGAAGAGTGACATACCTAACCATTGCAGTCCGTCATAGGCACCCAGTGATAATGAACAGAACACACCGATGATCGATGCTGCTACCACAACCATCAGGGTAGCAGTTTTACGTGAGATATGCATCTCTTCTTGGCAGAAGGCTGTCGATACTTCAACAAGCGACATAAGTGAAGTGAGTGCTGCCAACGAAAGCAGTGCATAGAACATCAGTGAGATAATATAGCCTACAAACGGCATGTTATGGAAAGCCTGTTGGAATACGTTGGGTAGGGTAATAAAGATAAGTGAAGGGCCACTATCGGGGCTCACACCCACTGAGAAAGCTGCAGGGAAAATCATCAGGCCAGCAAGAATAGCCACTATACTGTCAATCACACCAATCTGTATGGCTGAATTTGCCAAGTTCGTTTGCTTTGAGAAGTAACTGGCATAAGTGCAGATGCAACCCATAGCAATAGATAGTGAATAGAACGCCTGTCCCAGTGCTGAGAGGAATACATTACCATTGATAGCCGACCAGTCGGGTTTAAACAGAAACTCGATTCCTTTACCTGCCCCAGGAAGCATACATGAAGCCACCACAATTATGAGTAATAATATAAATAAGGTGGGCATGAGTATCTTTGAAGCCCGTTCAATTCCTTTCTGAACACCGTGCTCTACAATAAGATAGGTCATTAGCATAATGACAATGAGCCAGAATATAGGTTTGCCTGGGTGTGAAGAAAAGTCAGTGAAGAACTGCTGAAAGTAAGCTGGATCGCCCTTTAGATGACCAACCGCAGCAGACCAGATGTAGTGCAAACACCAACCACTCACAACGGCATAGTAGCCAGTGATAAGAAAGCCTGTGAGTACGCCCATATAGCCAATAATCGTCCAAGCTGTACCCCTCGATATCTTGCGATAGGCTCGTGCTGTGTTCGATTGTGCATGTCGGCCAATGATAAACTCGCTAATCATGCATGGAATGCCTAATACCAATACACAGAAGAAATAGAAGATAATGAAAACGGCTCCACCATTTTCTCCTGCCATATAAGGGAAACGCCATACATTGCCAAGACCTACTGCCGAACCTGCTGTCGCCAGTATGATACCCAGCTTTGAGGCGAAGTTTGCACGTTCTGATTGTTTCATATTTGCTGATTTCTACAAATTTCTTTGCAAAAGTATAAAATTATTCTTACTTTTGCGTCAAATTTGTAAGCAAACATGCAGAATCTTGATCTTTTTGTTAGGAAATATCCATTCTCACTTGTGTGTGTAGTGCTCATTTGGTACTTGTCAATATGGTTTATGCCACCAGAGTTCCCAGAATTGGAACAAGTGGCTTTTGTTGACAAGTGGACTCACTTCGTCATGTATGGTGGCTTTTGTTCTACTATCTGGTGGGAGTATCTTCGACATCATGACAAACTGAATGGCTATAGACTTTTGCTTCTGGGGTGGTTGACCCCAGTTTTAATGAGTGGTTGTCTAGAGCTTATTCAGGAATATTGTACAGAGAATCGTGCAGGCGAATGGCTTGACCTGTGTGCAAATACAACAGGCTGCACCATAGGTGCCTGCATAGGGTTAGCGATGTACCACTTCAGAAAGAGGAATGTGCTGAAAAGGTAATAGTCACTTTACGACTTTCTTTCCGTTAACAATATAAATGCCTTTGTGCAACGGGGCATCCTTACCAAGACATCTTCCTTGTAGGTCGAAGTAGTTGTTTGGCAAGCTTTTTACAGTTGCCTTCACCTGTTTGACAGACAATGTTGCTGCATATTGGCGAAATGGATTGAGCCCCTTTCCAGGACGTCCGTTAGACTTAAATGCTGCACGGTCGTATGCGTTCCATCCCACTTTTGTATAATAAGCAGGCTTCCACCAGTTATATTGTTCAGGCTCCCAATAGAAGATGCCCACCATGTTCGATAGGCTAGCCGTCTTCTCAAACAGGTAGCTCATTACCTCTTCTGACTCTTTTTCCTTGCTGCAGAAATAGCCAGTTTCCACAATCATTACTGGTACATTGAAGGTAGACACAAGCGTTGTTATTTGTGTGGCAGTATTGTCAATATCGGTGCTCCATGTTTCTGCCTCAGGATAGCACGATAGTCCTATCATGTCGAATTTGCCTCCATATTTCTTGAAGTCACGATAGAACCATACATTATTATCAGGTGCCTTGTCAATGTGCACAATCACCTTTGCATCTGGAAGTACGCTCTTCACAGCATCGTAGCCTGCATTGCTTAGCTCGACATATCCTTTATAACGTGCTTCACCCGATTTGTTCCAATCAATCTTTCCTTCATCGAAAATCATGCCAGGACGGGTCTCGTTACCCACTTGTACCCATAATGGCTCTATGCCCTCATCCTTCAGGGCCTGAAGCACATCTATTGTGTGATGTGCTACGGAGTCTTTCAGTTGGTCCATTGTAGCACTGGCCCAAGCGGCAGGTTTTGCTTGTTGGCTAGGATCAGTGAAGAAGTCGCTATAATGGAAGTCGATGAGCAATTTCAGTCCTGCTTCATGCGCTCTTCGAGCCTTTGCCAGCACATCGGCTTTGTCGCACCAAGGGCCATATTTATTTTCTGGATTAACCCACACACGCAGGCGAATGGCATTCATACCTATCTGACTCATTAGGGTCATCAGTTCAGTGGAGACTCCATTATCATTATAGAATTTCTTACCCTTTGACTCCATCTCTGTGCACCAACTTACGTCAGCACCAATGGCGAAGGATAATTCCTGATTGTTCTCTTCCTGAGCCCCAAGGGTTAGAAAGGAGGTTAGACTTAAAAAGAGGGTGGGTATGAGTCGTTTCATAAGTAGTATTGTTTAGTTATGGATTATGTAAGTTCTAAAGGAGCTATATGTCATTCTTCCACAATTTATATGGATTCTTTCGCAGGTGGGAGTTATAAAAACGTCGGTCGCCAGTTACTTCTCTGCCAATATATATGGGCTTCTCATAAGGTTCGTTGGCGCTCGATAATTCTACTTCGGCCATCACTAATCCTTCATTGTCGCCATAAAACTCGTCTACTTCAAATGTGTGACCTTTATAGTCAACGAGGTAGCGCGTCTTGTCAATGATACCTGGTTCGCAGAGTTCGAAAAGATGGTTTGCCTCATCAAGTGTGATTTCTTTCTCAAACTCATAACGGCTCAGGCCACCATCGAGAGAAGGACCTTTGATGGTTAGGAATCCCTGCTGACCACGTTGGCGCACCCTTACGGTGCACCCGTGGCCACTAGAGATGTACCCCTGTCGAATGCGACTGCTGCTCTTCGCCAAGCGTTTGTAGTCGTCGCCTTCTACCAGGAATTTTCGTTCAATTTCCAGTCCGCTCATTGTATAAAGCAATGATGGCTTAGCCAAACATAAAGATTGACCATACCGCATAGAACAAGGCAAGTGCAATCAGCACACCAATAATCCATTTGATAATGGTCTCGCCTTTGTGGGCTTGTTTTTCCTGATAAGCTTTCTGTTTAGCATTCAAATGCTTTTCTTCTTTTTTGCTCATAATAATATAATTTAGGTTGTTAATTATCTTCGTTTACTGGGAATTCCATGAGGTAGGCTTTGATGAATTCGTCAATCTTTCCATTCATTACACCATCCACGTCTGATGTCTGGTAGTTGGTACGGTGATCCTTCACTCGTTTGTCATCGAACACGTATGAGCGTATTTGTGAGCCCCATTCAATCTTTTTCTTTCCTGCCTCGATTTTTGCCTGTGCTTCCAGACGTTTCTTCATTGCGCGGTCGTAGAGTTGTGAGCGAAGTAATGCCATAGCACGCTCCTTGTTCTTTGGCTGGTCGCGTGTTTCAGTGTTCTCAATCAGAATTTCCTCTTCCTCACCAGTGTCAGGATCCGTATACCAATAACGCAGGCGAACACCTGATTCCACCTTGTTAACGTTCTGTCCGCCAGCACCACTGCTTCGGAAGGTGTCCCACGATAGCTTTGCTGGGTCTACATACACTTCGATGGTATCATCGACGAGAGGTGAAACAAACACTGAAGCAAACGAAGTCATTCGTTTACCTTGTGCATTATATGGACTTACACGTACCAAGCGGTGAACACCATTTTCTGATTTCAGGAAGCCGTAGGCGTATTCATTGCCTTCTATCTGCATGGTAACACTCTTAATGCCTGCCTCTTCACCGTCGAGCAGGTTAGAGATGGAAACTTTATACCCATGAGCCTCAGCCCAGCGCATATACATACGCATCAGCATCTGTGCCCAGTCTTGTGCCTCTGTACCACCAGCACCGCTATTGATTTTCAGTACGCAGTCCATGGGGTCTTCCTTTTGGCGCAGCATATTCATCAGTTCCAACTCTTCAATGGCAGAAATGGCTTGTTGGTAATCATGGTCTACCTCTTCTTCCGTCACCATCTCATCTTTATAAAAGTCGAATGCCAGTTGTAGCTCGTCAGCCTTCAATCGCACATCGTTGTAGCCGTCAATCCATTTTTTTATACCCTTCACCTTCTTCATCTGCTCTTCAGCTCGAAGACGGTCATCCCAGAAGTCAGGTGCCTGAGTACGCAGTTCTTCTTCTTCATACTCCACCTGCTTCTCGTCAATCTTCAGGTAATGGCGCAACTTTTCTGTGCGATCTAATACATCTTTTAATTGGTCTTGTGTAATCATGCTGCAAAGGTACGAATAAGCGAGAACAATACAAAACAAATAAGGTGTTTTTTGTTTTTATTGTCGAGCGGAAATACCTTAGAGCGAAGCTCAGAGGTACGAATAAGCGAGAACAATACAAAACGAAAACACTTTTTTTTATTCTTCTGCAAATTCAGTAGCAAGGATATTATTTATAATTTAGTTCAATGACAGAGAAAGGCCAAGTTGCTATGAGCAATACTACGAGTTGCTATTAGAGATACGCCGTTTCTCTGAAATGATTATTTCTTGATGATTTTTTTATCTATGAGGCATTGGAACACGCGTTGGCCTAATTGTTCAGCTCCGTGGGCATCGAAATGCAAACGGTCGGCAAGTAAAGATAGGTCGGAAGCATCGACTACATGGAAATGTGAATCCTCTTTCTCCAGTCGATATAATGCATCAACCACCTTCTGACTACGCTGACGACTGCCTTTTGCATAAGTACCACAGACAATGGGTAAATGCAAGTATTTTTTCTTTCCAGTCTGTTCATACAGGTGTTGACGAATATGGGCAACAACAGCCTTCAGATTGTCATAATAACGCTCGCCTGCTGATTGGTCACTCTCCCCCTGATGCCAAATTAAGCATTTTATATCAGATGCTGAACTGAGATTTGCCAGACAGTCGTTGATCTGCTGCTCGAAGGCCTTAAGCAGTGAACGCCCACCTTGGCTGGCCGAGGTGTTGTGAGCCAAAAAGGCAGTATCGGCACTCCAGTATAATCCGTGTGTGCTGTTCTTGCACGATGGGTCGATGGCAGTTCCTCCATCGGTGTGTTTGATGACATAGAAGGGCTGTTGCCACCATTGCTCCAACAGGTGATAAACCACAGCATCAAATCCCCAGCTGTGCTCTATGCCAGGCTTGGCCACGCGAGGTTGAAAGGGCGTAAACAATCCTGTAGCCTTTTCAAAGTCACCACTTCCATAGCTCCACTGACAATATTTGTAGGTTATATCCTTTGGGAAATCACTTATTGGAACTCGTCCATCAGCATTCGATTGTCCTGCCACAAGTATTACAGGTACTTTCTTTTTCGCTTTAGGACTGAGGTTCACCACTTGTTTTACACCTTTTTCAGTGGGTGCATCCAAATGGCGAATAGTGGCATTCTTCACGTCGTCGAGCACTACAGCAGGTCGGAAATCAGGACGTTCGTAGCGAAATGTCAGGTCGTTAACGTGCAAGCCATCCACATGGCGTGCATAAAGACCGTAGGCTGGGGTCCATCCAGCAAACTTCGGCTCAGGATAGTTGGTTCCCTGTTCACGATAATCTTTGTTTACAAGGTCGCGTGTGCCTCCACCTTTGAAATAAAGGCGTATATTTGAAAGCCACACATTCTGAATGGGAACACCAGGCATGCCTGTTACGATGATGCTACAGAGTGAGTCGCAGTCGTCGGCAATCACATTCGATATCTGTATATCACGCGCTGTAGAAGGTTGTGTCACTTCTTTAGGACCTCGATTCCTGCAACCTGTGGTGATATAAATAGGATAGTGGTGAACATGACTCATAGTGATGTTCGACACTACGATATTTTCCATCTTTCCCTGGTCCACCTCTTCAAAAGCCAAGCCGCTGGAATACATAAAGGTGCAGTTGGTAAGTGAGATGTTACGATAGCCACCATTCGACTCAGTTCCCAGCTTGAAGCGTCCACACACCCATCCAACAGGTTCTGGAATATATGTGCCATCAAGTAAAGATCCACATTTATAGCCTGTAATGTTACAGTTTGAGATAGCAATATGCTCACATGTCACAGGCTTTTTCAGCGCATAGCTCGATTTCAGCACCAAAGCATCGTCGCTGGGAGTATTGATGCGGCAGTTGGTGATGGTCATATATTTGCAACAATCAATGTCAAAGCCGTCGCGATTGGTATCGATTGTTACATTGTCGATGGTAGAGAGGTCACAACCTGTCATGATGATGCCAAAATGGCCTCCACGATAGATAGTAATGTCGCGAATAGTTACTTGTCGACACAATTTCAGGGCGATGGCCTTATCACCAGTGCCTATGCTGCCTCCTTGCACCTGCCCTGCCTTTTCTGTATCCTTCTTGGTTAGCCCCTCGCCATCTATCATTCCGTGTCCTGTAATGGAAATATTGTGCTGTCCCTCAGCCCATATAAGTGAGTTATGGAAGTATGTATGGCCACCATCCTGATATTCAGGGAAACCACCAAACGATTCACTCTCGTCGTAGGCTTTCATTTTTGCTGGTGCTGCTACTATTTTTGCACCTGCTGCCAAATGTAGGTCAATGTTCGATTTCAGTCGGATGCTTCCACTTAGATAAACACCTGCTGGCAGTAGTACCTGTCCGCCACCATCGCGTACAGCTGCTTCAATGGCAGCATTAATAGCAGGGGAGTCAAGTGTACGACCATCGCCAGTGGCTCCAAAGTCGCGAACATTGTAGATGCCTGTTGTGGCTGCATTCAGATTGCAACATACAAGACAACACAAGATGATTCTTGCCTGTATTGAGAGTATAGAAGGCATATTACAAAGAAACAAAAGTAATCGTTTCATATTAAATAGTTAAATGGTAAAACTTTTCTGTTCAAGATACTCTGCATATATCTTAGCAGCAGAGATAATCTGATTTACACAAGGTCTTGTTTTATAGTATTCTGTTGTTCGTTCAGAGGCTTCATAGCTTAAAGGTGCGCCTTTTTTCAACTTAAGTAGTTCTGCACAAATCAGCGAACCATGTTCTTTACGAAAGCGTTCTGCCAATTGTTGGACTACTTTATAATTATATGACTTTCCCTCACGATCGCCAGGGGTGGTGGAACCACAGTCAAGCCCTGCAAGAAGGGCTAATGCATTAAAGGCTCCACACGACATGCGCATACGGCCAATGCCTGCACCAAAGCCAGCACTCATTTTGAGGGCCTGCTCTTCTGTATAGCCATAAATATCTGCAAAAGCCGCAACCACCGACTGGCAGCAGTTAAAGCCCTGCATAAATAATTCTTCAGCACGACGCATGCGTTCTTGTTTGTCAATATCCATTGGTATGCTTATTTGGTTGAAAACATTTTTGCAATTCGTCTTAACCCCTCCATGAGTTGAGTACGTGGGCAGGCAATGTTGATACGAACAAAGCCTTTTCCTGATTGTGGACCATACATAGTGCCAGGATTTACCCATACACCATATTCATTGAGTAATCGTTCGCAGAGAGTATCTACGTCAATGTTCAGTTCGCGGCAGTCTACCCAAACAAGATAGGTGCCTTCAAGGGGCATAGGATGCATGTGAGGCAGATACTCATCGAAAAAGGAGAGTAGTGCTTGATAGTTGTCCCAAAGATAGAGATTCAGCTGGTCAATCCAGTCCTCGCTCTCGTTGTAGGCTGCCATAATAGCGTATGGCGCAAATACGTTGACATCGCACACCTCATTGATATTAATTGCACGATCAAGGCGTCGTCTCTTCATTTCATCACGACAGATGATATTAGCCATCATCAGACCAGCGATGTTAAACGATTTTGATGGAGAATTCATCACGACGGCATCGGCATCAACCAATCCCATGGGTGTGAAATGATGGTTAGGCATTACCAGTTCACAATGAATCTCGTCACTCACAATCTGTACATTATGCTGATGACAGATGCTGGCCATGCGTTCCAGCTCCTCTCGTGTCCATACCCGACCTGTTGGGTTGTGAGGATTGCAAAGTAGGAAAAGGGTTGTTTTCTCATCGGCACACTGGGCTTCGAAATCTTCCCAGTCAACCTCAAATCGCTGAGTAGTCTTGTTCCATACTAATACGCTTTCTCCACATTGACAGCCATTATTGCGCACAGAAGAGAAGAAGCAGTTGTAGTCGGGCGACAAGAACAACACGCGTTCGCCTGGCATGGTGAATGCTTTAATCGCTACTGACATTGCAGGAACTACACCTATTGTGTAGAGAATCCATTCACGCTGTATGCTCCATTGGTGGCGACGCTTAAACCAGCTAATCACTGACTCATAATACTGGTTAGGGACATGAGTATAGCCAAAAACGGGGTGTTCGGCTCGTTTGCGAATAGCCTGTTGGATAGCAGAAGCTACAGCAAAATCCATATCGGCCACCCACAGTGGAATAATATCATTTACTTTGCTTTCATCCCATTTTACACAACCTGTGTTGCGACGGTCAATTATTTCGTCAAAATCGTATCTCATTTTCTTGTTTCAATAACACAGTTAGCTGGCTGTTTGATATTTTCGTCGATTGTGACTGAGCCAATTGAATCGGCAATAATATGTCCGCTGGTAGGATTCTTGATATTCTCAATATGTCCGCGAATATCTGCTTCAACATTGCTGTATTCGAATATACGATCACAAGCCTTGTCGAATGTACAGTTCTCTAATGTAAGACGGTCGGCATAACAGAGAAGCTGTTCACCTGCTAAGTGACAGTTTACAAGGCGAACGTTTTTCGAGTGCCAAGCCAAATACTCGCCATCAAGTACTGAGTCATATATAGCAACATTCTCGCATTCCCAGAATGAGTCCTTCGTTACAATATGGGCATTATGCAGTTCTACGTTTTTGCAGTACTGGAACATATACATTGAATCGCTTTTCAGACCATCGATTCGTATGTTCTCACAGAACATAAAAGGATAGGTGCCGTTATGCAGTTCAAGGTCTCTGCCCTCAACGAAACGACAATGCCAAAAAGTCTCGTCAGCATCGTTAATGACAATGTCCTCCAGATGAAGGTGATTCATTTCACGAAACATCTTTGGCGCATCAATGCGTGTGTTTCGCATAATCAAATGGTCGCTATACCATAATGCTGAGCGTGCGCCAGCATCGAATTGACAATGATCTATAGTGAATTTATGTACATGCCAAAATGGATATTTCCCCCAAAGATGGCAGTCGACAGCCTCGACGTGCGAACATTCTTTTATGGCACTTTCTCCTTCGCCGATGGTTACTTGCTCCAAACGCAAGTCATGCTGTTCAAATAATGGGCGTTCACCCTCGAAATGTTGATTGCGAATAATTGTCATGGTCTGTTTTTGAGATTATAATTTAATGTAGCAAATGGTGATAGAGCTGTACAAAACGTTGGGCAGCATCATTATTCTCAAAACGTGTGATGTATTGCTGACTGAGTGCTATTCGTTGTTCTCGTCCTTCGCTTCCTTTCATCATTTTTCCTATGGCTGAGGCCATACCTTTGGCATCGTCAGGGTCAACGTACAGATTGTTGGGGCCTCCAGCCTCTTCCAGACACGAACCTGTGCAAGCAACCACAGGTAATCCCATACGCACTGCTTCAATAATAGGAATGCCAAAGCCCTCATAGCGAGAGGGGTATACAAAGACTTCAGCCATTTCATACAGGGCAGGTAAGTCGATGTCTGGTACTCCATGAAGCAGGTGAAGTCGGTGGGAAAGATGTTCCTGCTGAGCCAATTTCTCAACCTTTCGTGTATAGGTGGTGGGACGCCCTACTAATACTAGATGGACCTCTTCTGGTAACCAGCATAATGCTTTTACTGCCAGCATGGCATTCTTTCGCTCCTCGATGGAACCTACACTCAAAATATAGCGTTCAGGTAGGCAATAGCGTAATCGTACGGCTGTTTTTACACGTTCGTCAGCCCCACCTTTAAAACGAGATGCACAACTTTGGTATATTAGTTCAATTTTGGTTGGGTCAACTCCCCCCAATTCAACAATATCACGACGTGTACATTCACTGATAGCTACGATGCTGTCTGCTTCACGAAGTGTTTGAAAAAATTTGTGTTTGTATATCTGCACGTCAATCCAGTTGTAGTATTCTGGATGGCGCAAGAAAATCAAATCATGAATGGTTACAACCGTTTTAATGCCTACTTTATGTGTTCCTATGGGTAGTTCGCCCGATAGTCCGTGATAGATATTTATATCATCCTGCTGCAGTTGGCTGACGATACCATGGGAACGCC
>JAEEGL014498273.1_pt1 | contig 13781 bp, 10 predicted proteins | sample 9134231 | NCBI WGS metagenome assembly JAEEGL01 (sample SAMN16246548, study PRJNA631951) | gut metagenome | biome: gut microbiome; feature: rumen; material: fiber-attached | host: Bos | place: Iran: Karaj | collected 2018-10 | reverse complement strand
CCCATTATTCAACAGTTGTTGATAGAAGTTGATAAAGAGCGCGACAGCATGAGTCCTATCACTTTAATGGCAAAAGTGCAAAAATGTGTTAGCGCATTCTTGTGTGGGTGTGACCTTGATGAGAATCTGAATATCGAGAATGCCGAGACATTGCGTGGCTACATTGTAAGACCATTCAATTACAGGGAGGCTTATACAACTATCAAGGAGGGTATAGGGATATGTTTCCGGATTAGTGAAAATATCGAGAACTTGCAAACGACGCCTGCACCACAGCCGGCTGAGCCAGGATTGCCCGAAGCTCCAACAATTGATCCAACTCAGTTGACCATCCGATGCTCAACAAGGACAGCCAAGGTTCAACTCACAAACAATGCATCTGGTGCAACCATCTATTATACAACGGATGGAAGTGAGCCGACAGAAAATTCAAAGAAAGGTCTGACTGTTGTTCTACAGAATGGGTTCAAAAAAGAACGTGTCAATGAGCCCGACATGACAGCAACGATTAAAGCAAAAGCCATATTGAACGGTATCAGTAGCCGAACAAGCACGTTCCAAATCACTTTGATCAAAGACATCACTATCTGGAACGGTTATGAAATCTGATCATGGATAAGTTCATTAGCACACCGTTAAAGTTCATTGAACGGAATTCAAGTAAGGCCGTTCATCTTGGGCGTGACATAGATAATCGCATCGAGATGCTCGATAACTTGATAGAACTTATCGTTTTTACACCTCGGGGCAGTTTTGACGCAGACCCGGATTTTGGCTTTGAATACTGGAATCATGAGTACTCTAACATCCATTATATGGATTTCAACAATGATAACAGTGGAACAGCCATCAGTTATAATGAGGTGACCAAGAGAGAGTGCCAAGAGAGTGTTCGACTCAGTTTACAGACATACTATCCACAGTTGAAGAATGTAACGGTGCTAATTGATCTGGCCATTGCAGATGCCGAGAAGCAGCGTCGAAAAAAAGTTATGTCGAAATACTCTGTCAAAGTTACAGTAAAAGGAATTATCAATGATGGTTTGGGCACAAATCGTGAGTACTACAAAGTTGTCTTTTTCTTTGTGGAGCCCACAGCCAAGCAATTAAGATATTGAAGTTATTATGGATATCGATCTTGAGAAAAGAGTCAATCAAGCGATTGAAGAATTGAAATTGCTTTCTCCTGAGAAGTTTGACTTCAATGATATGGATCCAGTTGCACGAATGCTGTTCATTTCAATGTTAAATGAAGTGCAAAAAATCCAAGATCATGTCGATGAGGTGGGTCAGCAGATTGTGGAAAAGTATTGTTCTGACTTTATCCCCAATTATAAGGTTGGAGCAATTCCATCGATTGCTATCTTAATGACAAAGTTCAAGCAAAAAAAAGATACAGGTTCAATTCAAGTCGGCAATGGCGCAGTTTTCTCATACAAGGTTGATGGCGTGAAGAACCATCTGAATTATGTACCATTATTTGTGACAACTGTTATCCCCCATAACGATCTGTTTGTATTGTCGCATTCATTGCTAACCCATCAAGATGAATCAATGACTATAAACATGAATGCTGCGAACAAGATGTGGGTAGGCATCGCATCGCCGATTGAAGTTGAATCTTTAACAGGAATGTCAGTGCTTATAAGGGGAACTCATGGTATCGTGCCTAATAGAATACTTGTGGGGGATAATACTGATTTGGAATTCGCTACCATGAGAGAGATGGAGAATATTGAGATGGCAGAGCCTTTTGATGCCCAGCAGGCTTCAGAACAATTCTTTTCATGTGTCGAAACATGGAAAGAACGGCTACTCAATATGGAAAATGCTACACTGATATACATTACCGATAAAATCAATGACCGTGATGTTTTCAAACCACGTCCTTTCCCCAATAGTTTCAAGCAAGAATTGGAGGATATTGTTTTGAACTGCTTTACACCTAACATTGTCTGGTTAAAAATGGAATTTCCTGAGGGTTTTGCAATTCCTGAGAATCGTGAGGTAATAATTAATGCAGTTCCCGTTGTCAATGTTGACCAGAACACTCTAACTCTCACTCAGGCGACACCCATTGCCAAGTTGCAAAAGCAGGAAGATGCCTTCTTTTTAAGCGTGTCGGAAACAAGCGCTGGAGGGATGAAACAAGGTTTTGGCTCATTAAGTCAAGATATTATTATTAGGGATTTTGATGCGAATCGCTACCATAACGGTGACTTGTACCGTGATGTTCGTAACCTTTATAATCGATTTATTGACGACTATTATGCCTTTATTGAATATAATGGGGTCAAGGATGGTGAATCACTCAAGCAATTGCGTCAGACGATTAATCAGATAGGAAAAGGAGTTGGAGAACGTAATGCCAAATTTAAGTTTGACAGTGGAACCTATGTGATGAAGAATATGAATCAGGTGCAAAGTTCCTCAGCAATCAAGGTTTCCTATCTGACAACCCAAGGCAAAATAGGGAATACACCTCAAGCGGGAGAACAGATGGAGAACAAAAAGCTGCCTGCTTTGGAGCAGAAAGTGGATATTGCCATTGGTGCTATGGGTGGTTGTGATAAAGCGACCCCCGATGATCGATATGAGCTACTCCGTTACTATTCATTGACCAATGACCGCCTTTATACCCGAATGGATGTTGACGCGTTCCTCAGGAAAGAAATAATGGCTGAGTTTGGCAAAGATGAATTCCGCCGAATATTCATTAAAATGAGTATTGAAGGTACTGACGGAATCGCTTCACTGCAACGAGGTCTGTACATTGATATTGAATTCAAGGACACAAAGAATTATGACAAGGCAGTAAACGAATCTCTCGATGTAAAGTTGTTACAAAAGATCGAGAATAAGTCATGTATTGCCATGCCCATCATTATCAACCTCATAAATCTGGAACAGTAACTATGGCAGTCGATCTATCGCAGGAAACTGTGCGTAAGATTCAAAATACGCTTAACATAATCAGGAACAAAGCTCCTCAAACTACATGGCCCAACTTGGACGTGAATGGGAATTGGGAACCAGATACGATAGCGGCAGTACGAAAGTTTCAAGAATATGCCCATATCAAAGTTGATGGCATTCCTGGCCCTAAGACGTGGGAATCATTGCGGACTTATTCTTCGTCAAACTCATTTCTGAGTGCTGCTCCTGAGGGATATACCCTTGCTCAACAACCAATCCAAGATGATTTACTAACTAGTAGTGGCGATAATGCTTTTGAATATATTGCAAGAAGAATTGTTGCTCCATTCAATTCTTACCTAAAAAATATATCTGATGAAGCAGTACGGCAAATGGGTAAATTGAATAAACCTGTAACGAAGATTAATGATGGTGATATTAATCGTATAGTAAGGGCTATATTTAATAAGCCTGATGTCAACAAGATGCGCGATCAATTTGACCAAGAGATTAAAGACTGGGTGAAAAAAACAGCTCATGGTAATACGAATGCAATAAATTATCGTCATGATGTCAAGACTATCCACAAGGTACAAGAAATAGCAGAAGCTCAGCGTATGCTTCAGAAGTCAAAGTTACTCGGTGATAAAGTCTTTTTTGATTCAAAGACGATAAATGCTCGTAATCAAAAACTTTTTAATGAGGTTTTTGATAAATGCATGAAAGAATTATCCCAAGCCAATTTCGCTCAAAAGATTAGTAAGGCTCTCAACAAATTGCCCAAAGCGCCAAAGGGAATTAAGATAAACGGTGCTGGAGTGCTGGGCGTTTTGGCCGCCTTGCCGATAATAGTAGATCTTATTAAGTTAGGATATGCTATTTGTACAGATAAGCCTACAGATGCGCTGATTAAAAAGTTGGTAGCCGATCTTATTGAATTTATTGTCGGAACTCTTATTTTTTTAATAGTATCTGCGGTTGTCGCTATTTTTGCAACAGGCGGTGTCGCAATTGCAATAGTGGTCATCGTTGTGGTTATCATTAGTCTCATTTTAGCATGCATACTTCCTGAGGATTTCTACTCTAAAAGTGCGGAAAAAATCATTGACGGAGTTAAAAGTCTGATTAATAGTATTATTCATTCACCTGCATTGATGGCGAATCAGGTTTCATTGGTTTAGTGAGTGAGTATTAGTCGATTGTTGTGAAAGGTGGTTTTATCTAATTATGAATGAACGTGAAAATGATAATAATCGTCTGTTCGATGGACGATACCACTTGTTGAAGCGATTGAGCGAAGAGGGGGCAACTGCCGATGTGTGGTTGGCCATTGACACGCTAACGCTCGAAAAAAAACTTAATGATGGAGATGATGTCGTGACGATAGTCGATGAAGATTCCGGCACACGTGTTGCTATAAAAATTTATCGTCCGAAGAATGCATTGGATGTGGAAGGAGAATCTCTTTTTGTCAAAGAGTTCAAAACTGCCTATAACTGTCAACACGAGAACCTGTTAGCTCCGACAGGATATGGAATTACTAATGATATACCTTACCTTGTAATGCCTTATTGTGGCAAAGGCTCCGCTGAGAATCTTGTTGGAAAGCTGACAGAAGAGAAGGAGATATGGAAGTTCCTGCGACAAACAGCTTCTGGTTTGGCATATCTACATACTTGTAAACCTCCAATTATCCATCAAGACATCAAGCCTGGCAACATCCTTATCGACGATAATGGCAACTATCGTATTACCGACTTCGGCATCAGTGTCAAAAGAGACTACAATAGCGACAACTATCTAGATGACAAGGATAGCGGGACAGACGAATATATGTCACCAGAGCGTTGTAGGGATGGCATCTCTTCATTACCTATACTCGAAAGTGATATCTGGTCTTTAGGGGCTACTGCATTTGAGTTAATAACTGGCAGGACGCCATTTGGCTCTCATGGCGGGAATGCTCAAAAAAGAGATACACCGATTCCTAAAATTGAAGTACCTGTATCCAAGGAACTAAAGAGGGTTATCTATTCATGCCTTGATGCGAATATCACTCATCGCCCAACAGCATCAGCCCTCGCTGAATTTTCCAAAAACAAGCCTACAAATCGCAATCGCATCAAAACAATTGCCTTAACGTGTAGTATTCTTGTCATAATACTAGCAGGAGCCTTTACCTGGTGGAGTTTGAAAACAGATTCAAATCAGCATAAAGATTTATTTGAAGTGTTTATTGGGACATGGGTGTACGATTATCCCGACGGAACAACGTCAGAGAAAATAAAGTATGATGAATCTGGTTTCTTTCATGCGATATATCATCAATACCTCACAGGGGTTGATGAGAACCTAACAGGTCTTTATCGTATTGATACAATTTCTGAAGAACCTCATCTTATTGGTCTGTATCAAATCAAAGACGGAAGGAGAATGAGTCTAGACTGGACGATAACAGCTTTCAACGAACTTCAAGTTTCATATATTATCAATAAGACTCCAGAGAATAATGCCTGCGGTCAGCGATTTACTTATTCAAGGCTTCTGGATGAAATAACAGTCAAGAAACGGGAGAATGTACCTTTGCCATTAAGCACATTAATCCCGAATAGGATCATTTCTTACAATGGTTCTGATAAATCATTGTTAACTGAACCAATAGTGGTAAAACCAACAATTCTAAGTTTTAAATCCCACGATACGACTATTGCTAAAGTTGACCTAAAAAAACGTCTAATCATAGGAATTGAATCTGGCCAAACCTATATCGACGTTGTCACAACAGTAGGCACAGCAGTAATTGAGGTGAACGTCAGGCCCTAAGAAACCAGTAATTAAAAAAATCTATGATGAAAAAGTTATTGATTTTCGTCTCACTTGTCATGGTTGCGTTCGGCTTGGTCGCCCAATCCCATGACGCTGCAGTAATTGCCTATATAAACAAGTATAAGGCTATCGCACTGGAACAACAGGAGAAATATGGCATCCCCGCGACGATTACTTTAGCGCAGGGCATCGTCGAGTCAGGCGCGGGCAAGAGTTCCTTGACAAGAAAGTCTCACAACCACTTCGGCGTCAAGGCCCACAAGGCCTGGAAGGGGCCAGTACATCACGCCAAGGATGATGAACCGGGATTGAGCCGTTTCAGGGTATATGGCTCGGACAGGGAATCATTTGAGGATCATTCCAGATTTCTTGCCGTTGAAAACCGTTCCCGGTATGCCGAACTGTTTACTTACAACATACTGGACTACCGCAGTTGGGCGCATGGTTTGAAGAAGAAAGGATATGCGACTGCCTCCAATTATGCTCAGTCCCTCATTCAATACATCGAACGATTCCAACTCTATAAACTGAACGGTGGCGTCAAGTTGCGTCCCCGTTCACGGCAGAAGGCTCGCCACATCAAGGTAATCAAGACCGTTTATGTCACTATCCCCGACATGGACGTGATTGCTGATAATGAAACGACCGAAGAAGAAGATGCCTATGAGGAAGTAATGAGGTTGCCCTATGTGCGCGAGATTAACGGCGTGCCATGTCAGAGGCTTTATCCCGGAGAAACTTTGTCTATGATTGCGTTGGAGAATGATCTTTCCAAGTATGATCTTCTCGACTACAACGAGGCCACTAACGAGGACGATTTCCAAGAGGGTGACATCATCTATCTTGCCCCTAAAAAAAATAAATACAAGGATCCTGAGGTGTCATATGTTGTCCAAGAGGGTGAAAACTGGCACAGCATCTCTCAAAAGTTCGGTGTCAAGATCTCTTACTTATTGAAAAAGAACAAAAAGAGATACACCGACATCCCAAAAGAGGGTGAGCGTATTAGGCTTAAATAACACGATATATCATGCTTGACATTGAAAAGTTTGCCGATACAGGGCAACTGTTTGACAACCATTATAAACTTATCCGCCCCTTGAATACCGAGGGGGGGTCAGCTGATGTGTGGCTTGCCCTTGATATATCCACAGTCAAAGACAAGGACTCTCTTGCTAAGGCGCCATATTTGGATGACTTAAGTCTTGACAGGTTAGGCTTGGTGGTCGCTATTAAGATTTATCGCCCCAAAAACGCCCTTGATATTGAAGGTGAGCAGCGTTTTCGTGATGAGTTTATGATTGTCTTTAACTGCAACCATACAAACCTGATTCATCCAGTCCATTTCTCCATCTTTGAAGAAACCCCTTATTTGGTAGTTCCATATTGTAAGCGTGGCTCATCAGAGTTAATGGTGGGTAATTTTGTTAAAGAAGAAGATATTTGGAAATATATACGTGACGTCGCTGGGGGATTGAATTTTCTTCACAAATGTTCACCTCCCATTATCCACCAAGACATCAAACCAGCCAATATTCTTATCGATGATAATGGTAATTATGCCATAACTGACTTTGGAATTAGCGCCAAGCGCCATAGGCATACATCTAAAAAAAACGACGTCGAGATTGATTCAACTGATGACGATAATTACGAGGAATACAGCGGTACATTTGCCTACATGGCTCCCGAGCGTTTTGTAGAAGGCAATACTCCTTCGGTTGAAAGTGATATTTGGGCTTTTGGCGCTACATTGTATGAAATCATCACAGGAAAGGTCCCTTTCGGTGAGGATGGCGGCTCAGTACAAAGCGACGGCAACATGCGATTATCTTTCAATGGTTTAAAAGTTTCAGACGATATTAAGCGATTAATTTGTGATTGTTTGAACAAGAAACCTTTTGAGCGCCCAACTGCAGAGCAATTGTTGAACGCTGCTATGGTAGAGAAATATGAAGGTGAGAAGAAGTTACGTCCTAAACTAAAACTCATTATTTGTGTTATCAGTGTCCTCTTTCTCGCTGGATTAGTGGGATCAATAATGACGTTAAAAAGTGGGAAACCAGAAGAGAATGAGATAAGAAAAGCAGAAACAACTGGTATTGCGGAGGCAACACGAGGAGCTTTAGCCACTGTCTTTGATGAAGCGATGAAATGGGTGGATGCAAGCACTGCAGACAGCGTGAAAGTTGGAATCAAGAAACTTGAAACACTCTCAAACAAGAATTATGTACCAGCTCTTTATGAACTTGCCAAAACATTTGGCGGATTAGCATCTAGTGATGAAATGGAAAGCCGGAGGAAAGAGTTGTTAAAAATCGAATTGGGCAATAGTCTAGTTAAAGATTCTGACATAGCTCAATTGATACCTAAATCGGAAGAGGACAATGAAAAAGCAATGAGATATTATACGAGTATAGCCGATATTTCAGATGATAATCATTCTGAAATAACTATCAAGTCTGCTTATCGGCTAGGTAATTACTATTACTATCTGAAAGATGATCTGATTACCGCATCTAGTTACTTTATGAAAGCAAAAGAAGCTGCAATCCAAAATGGTGATAAGATAATGGTCGAAAAAGCAAATGAAGGCATTGCTTCATGTCAAGAAAATTAATTTGATATGAAATTCAAAAGATTTATAGTATTATTAGTTCTGTTTTTACATACTTCAATCATTGGAAGAGCACAGACGATATATTGGAGCATGGTGCCATCAAAATATGTTGATATTCAACAAATTGGTCAACAAATGTTTCAAGTGGCAGGCCCAGATGGCCATTTGGGTGTCATCAAGCCCGATGGTACTGTCTTTCTAGATACCGTTTGTGATGAGATTACGCCTTTTTTTCATCAATGGGCTTTGCTTATCAAACATGATGGAAAGAGAAGAAAGGTTATTGGATGCCTTTGTGCAGATGGCACATACCATCTTTTTAAAGACACTTTTTATACACTGAAAGGAATTGAGTTTTATTCCGAAGGTTTACTTGCAGTAGAGAATTGCAATAAGGAAAAGGTATATATTGATTTCAATGGCCTTGAATGTATTGGTTCCGGCAAAGAGTATTCACGGATAATGCCCTTTAGCGAGGGGTTAGCGGTTGTGTTCGAGAAAAAGGGGACATCTTACTTGATTGATAAGAATGGCAAATCAGTCCCAATAATTGTTACGGATGTTAATGGTATTACTTTGACCCATGCATTCAATGCATATCATGGAGTAGCGTTGGTATGGGACGATAACGGCAATTATTTTTACTATAATGTTAAGGACAAGACAGTGTCAAGAACCAATAAGCCTGCCGATAACATCACATATGATTATCTGTTCCGTTACTCTGCTGAAGGTAAAACACCACAATATGATGAGTCCTTTACGGTCCGTGAGGATGGCAATGTTGAACTCATAGTTCAAGATGGGAAATATGGGTACGCTGCTACATCTGACAAAAAAATACTTCTCCCTTGTCAACTTGCTGATGCGACCCCCTTTGTTGATGGTTATGCCATAGTGAAAATGACTGATAAGAAATGTGGTATCCTCAAGTGTGATAATAGCGACGTTGATACTTTTGAGATTTACCCGATCGAAAAAGATGTTCGTTTTTCCCCTGATGAAACTGTGTTATGTAAGTTCAAAGCTTCAGTGCCTAAATCATTGGTCGGTCAGAATGTCACTATAGCAGTCAAAGGCATCAATAATGTAATTAGCAAGGGAGAAGGCTATTATGCATTCTCTTACCGACCAAAGTCAACAAATCAAGCATTTGAAGTCTCAATTCTTTCTGAAGGTCTTGAACTGTTCACCGCAAATGTCGTTTATAATTTTAAAAAGATTGCTGGAAAAGCCACAACTAGTTCAGGAATACAGAAACCGTCTGAAGAATCGTCAAATAAACAACAGCAAACGGACAAAAAGAAACCAAATGGAACTAAGAAACAGGACAAGAAGAAAGAACAAAAAAAAGAAAAGAAGTCTGACAAGAAACGTCCTGATATTATCTGATGTAAACTCATTCATCAATATAATCAAAAGCAATTTTATGAAACGTTTATTTTTATTGGCAATTGCCATCTTATGTAGCTTATCCGGATTTGCTCAAATTGATGATGACATTGATGTAGTCATTTCCGAGAAGGTGTATAATCATGCTATCATGGTCGGTCCAACTGCAGGTGTTTTAATGACCATGTCATCAGGTCAGCCAGCAAAGTATGACCTGTTTGAGGGCTTTGGCATCGGTTTCACTGGCGGATTAGCCGCAAGAATGCGATTTGGTCGAGGCACTCGCAATTCCCAAGAGGGCACAGGCATGTTTGCTGCAGGCCTTGAGGTGAAGTATTCGATTAATAATGTCAAGACTAAAGGAGATGACAACCTTGTATTGGGATATCTTGATATCCCAGTCCTTATGCAGTTTTATCCTTTGGCAGGTATTACGACGGCTAATGGTTTATTCCTTGAGGCTGGACCGGATTTTGTTCTATTGATGACCAAAACCCCAGACAAACTGAGTTTACCTCTAAACCAACCCTACCCAGGAATACAGGCTATTGAATATGCTACTAGTGACCTCAAAGGCGGCGACCTGCGCATTGCAGTAGGACTTGGCTATAATCTAAGTATGTCGAAAATGGATTTAGGAGTCCACGCACGGTACTATTTGGGCATGAGTGAACTGTCCAAAAATGTTCTACCCACTAAACTTAATAACCTTGAACTTTCATTGTCATTAATGTTTAAGGTTGCAAAGTTCTAATCCCATTGATTGCTAATAAACAAATATATTACTACAATAATGAAAAAGATTCTATTTCTTACATTGATTGCAATATTGGGCATTTCATCATTCACTTCTTGTGAGAACGATGAGATTGGTGTGACTGAAATACAGTCGCACCGTGAGCAGTATTATCCCGAGGCGGTCACATCTTGGGGTGGCAACGTTGACGGAGTCAAAAGCGAGATGAGTAAATATAATCTTAATTACAATGATATTTTCCAAATGGATGCAGAGTACACTGATGGCCGTTATGAAGTAAAGTGGTTTCTCTACTATTTTGGAAAGAATCCATTTGACGTAGAAAAGGATATTATATACCTGTACTGTTTTGATTCTGCGACATCGGGACTGAAGGCTGTGCAAATCATTCTTCAGGGAATTGACATGAGTGATATAACATCACAACTAAAATCCCATGGATATGATTATGTGGATTATAATTCCCAGAGTTACTATCACACTTTTCAAAGTAACACGACCACTGTCAAAGTGTATGTGCCCACCCAGGCAGCGAAATACCATAGTTTAGTATATCAGAAACGTGGCGACAGCGATGAACTTATGCCCAAAGTGTTGAATTAGACAGGATTTAATTAAATGGCTCACGAGTCTTATTTGAGTCTTTTAATGAGTCATACCATCATAGATTTGAATCAACTCAAGTTGTTCTGTGTTTTGCGCTGGCTATTAGTGAATTATACTCATCATACAGCTTATTTTGAATTATCAAATGAAAGCATCTTATAAAAGAAGGAGCATTCTGTTCATAGCGATGATGTGCCTATTATTAAATGCGAGCGCACAGAATGATGTAATACCCTTGTATGTCGGTCAATCTAAAGTGATCGAAAAAGTTGGTATAGATATCAATAATATAGAATGGGTAAGGTGGATACCTTTATCCGATAATCTCAATTGTACTGGAAATGGGTTCCAGGCGATAGTAACACCGATACGCTTTTTCTCAGGTTATGGCTATGTGAGATGTGAGTGGCGATTTAAATCTAAATCTGGTTTAACTGGATCTCAAACTTATTGCATCAGTTGTATAGATAATCCTGTGACGGTATCACCCACAAGCATGACACTCCAATTAGATGGGAATAAAACTAAACAGTTGAGTTATTCTCATGCTAATCAGACCTATGCATCATATGCTGTTGTCACCTTTGAATGCGTCCCTGTTGGTGTCGTGGAGGTATCAAGAACTGGCAAGGTAACAGCAAAGAAGGCGGGTACGGCCAAGGTCTATGTCCATTCCAACCTTGCAAATGACGATAATGCGCCTTATTGTACCGTCACGGTAACAGGATCCTCAGGTGTAATGCTTGGTGACGTCAACGGTGATGGTGCAGTGAACATTGCAGATGTAACCGCATTGATAGATTTGCTGCTAAACGGGACTTCTAACAACAATGCAGCAGCGGACATGAATCAGGACGGTAGCGTTAACATCGCTGATGTGACCGCCCTTATTGACTATCTCCTGAATGGTGGTGCAAAAAGAGGCGATGTGAACAATGATGGCAAGATCAATATTGCCGACGTGACGGCCCTCATTGATTATCTGTTGAATGGCACAACATCTATCAATAGGCAAAATGCTGATGTGAATAGTGACGGACAGATCAACATTGCCGACGTTACTGCTCTCATCGATGTGTTATTAAATGGCTAAAGGCCAATAGCAATCTGATTGTTTTAATAGGCAAAAGCAACGGGTTGAAACTAGTGCCTTAACGGTACAGATTTCTAATCTTAATATTCTTTCCTTAAATTTCATTTTGCAGACTGATTAATTATCTTTCTCATTTTTCATGATTGACATTAACAATTATACAGACGAAGAAGGTCGTTTTGATGGGAGATATTTGCTTATCAGACCCTTGAGCACCGATGGCGCTACTGCAGATGTGTGGCTCTCCTTGGATCTCAATACTATTTCAAGTATCGATGGGGAGAAGATAGATCAGATAGCCCGCATGAGTGATGATGAGATCGAGAAACTTGGCTTGATGGTCGCTATCAAAATATACCGTCCCCAGAACGCGCTCGACGTTGAGGGTGAGCAGCGCTTCCGCGACGAGTATATGATTGTGTTCAATTGCCATCATGCTAACCTGATACACCCCACTAATTTCTCCATTTGTAAGGATGCGCCCTATTTGGTTCTGCCTTACTGCAAGCGAGGTTCATCAGAGTTGCTCATCGGCAACCAATTCAGCGATGATGATATCTGGAAGTATATCCAGGATGTAGCTTCAGGACTAGCCTATCTGCATGCACTGGAACCACCGATAGTCCATCAAGATGTAAAGCCGGCTAATGTCCTGCTTGATGATACGGGACATTATGCGTTGACCGATTTTGGCATCAGTGCACAACGCGGTAGTGCTCACGGTGAGTGTTTTGATGATGAGAATAGTGGCACGATGGCTTATATGGCTCCAGAACGCTTCCAGAAAGATGTAGAGCCGATGCCTCAAAGCGATATTTGGGGATTTGGCGCCACGCTATATGAAATATTAACAGGAACGGTTCCATTTGGAGAAGAAGGCGGTCTGGTTCAGCCCGATGGCAAAGTGACTTTGGATTTTAAGAACACTCAAATTTCAGACGATATCAAGAAATTGATATGCACATGCTTGAGCAAAAACCCGTCAGACAGGCCAACCGCTGAGCAAATCCTGAATGCCGCAAACCAAAAGAGATTCAAAACTACAAAGAAGTCAATTCCTCTCGGCAAAATACTCGGCATATTATGTGCGCTTATCGTTATAGGACTTGGAGTATGGTATCTCTTGTCCCATCAAACAAGAGGGCCAAAACCAGAAGACCTGTTTGAGGACGCACTTGTATGGGTTAACGCCAGCACAGTAGACAGTGTAAGAGTTGGCATCGAAAAAATGGACTCTCTTGTCAAACAGAATTACGAACCGGCGCAACAAGAGTTGGAAAAAACCATCGGGCCCAACTCATTGACTGCAGAAAAAGCTCGTGCTGCATTTTCCCTTGCCGAAAATGAATTCCAATCTGTTAAAGGAAATGCTCAAGAATTGTATGACACTGTGGCCATCAACATTTTTCAGCACTATGACAAGGCAATTGAGTGGGCAAAACTTGCAAAAGAAGATTCGCTTGCTGAAAAATACAAGCAAAACCGTGACATCTTTGTTAATCATGTCATTACAAAATATGACGATCAAATTATGTGGGGACATTACGATGATCCACAGGTTGAGAATGAAT
>JAEEGL013208111.1_pt1 | contig 13781 bp, 7 predicted proteins | sample 9134231 | NCBI WGS metagenome assembly JAEEGL01 (sample SAMN16246548, study PRJNA631951) | gut metagenome | biome: gut microbiome; feature: rumen; material: fiber-attached | host: Bos | place: Iran: Karaj | collected 2018-10 | reverse complement strand
GTTGATGGTACTTGGATTGAACCAAATGATTTTTTTAATTGTTTTAATTCATTTATTTTACTTTATAATCCGAGTTTTTATCAAAGTTTCTTTGAATGGGATAATTTATATAATGATACTAATGATTATTTTAGTGTTAATTCACAAAATAAAGTTTTACATTTTATTCCAAATGAAAATACTATTAAAACTTATTTTGTTTTATTATTTTCTGTTAATAGTGATATTAAACATAAATTAAGAGATATTCCTTATGTTATTCATTTTCTTTTATTAAGTAAAGTTGATAAATTAAATGAAGGAAGATTAATTACTTTAAATTCATTTTTTGGAGTTCAACATATTGATGATATTAAATTAAATGAAGAATATTTTTTAATCTTTAATGGTGGATTATTCCCAAATGGTTTTTATATGAAATTTTTAAGTGATTTCACAATTGAAAATTTATTATATTCTGATTATTTAGAACAATATCAAAAATTTACTAAAAATACATTTAATATTGAACATGGTAATTTAAATAAAAATGAACTTTCAGTTATATTAAGATTATCAGTAAATGTAGAAATATTAACAGATTTATTTATAGTAAATAATAATAATAAAGATATGTATTTAAATGAATTTATAGAAATATACATTTGTGAAAATGGAAATTCAAATATTAAAAAAAGAGTTTTATTTGAAAATATTATTTCTTTAGAACCAAAAAAATATTATATAGTAATTACAATAATTCCACCTTATAATATTGAAAAAAATGAATTTACAATTGATGTTTTAAGTTATCAACATGAAGAAAAATTATTAGATGTAAGTAATACAAATACTGCAGTTCCAGGAGAAGATAATAAACCACAATGTACAATTGAACAAATTGAACATATTAATCCTTATGAAATTTCTGATAAATATAATCCAAATAAACACTTTATTTTATTTAAAGAATTTTTATTTTGTGGTGAAAATATTTATTGTACTTTAAATATTACAATGAAAAGAATGAGAAAAAAAGAAGAAAATGAAGAAGAAAATGAAGAAGAAAAAAAAGAAGAAGAAGAAAAAATAATTGAATCAAAAGATAAAAAAAAATCAAATAATATATTAAATAATAATAAAGAAGAAGAATTAATAGAATATCCTTTTGATAAACCATTAAGAATTATTTTAGAATTAAGTGACAGAGAAAAAAAAATAATATACAAAACAAATTTTTATAATTCAATTACATTACATAATTTAATATTAGAAACAACAACAACAATACAAGATTCAAAAAGTAAAAAAGATCCAAAAAATAAAACTCAAAATGAAGAAAATGAAAATGACAATTCACCATATCATTTAATATGTTATTTTGATGAATCTGAATTACCATTTAACTTTAATTTACCTTTTATATATGAAGGAATAGAATGGAAAATTAAAGTTTATTCTTCTGATACTTTAGGATTTTGTGAAGATACTTCAAAAGAAGATTTTGAAAAAGCAATTATTAATTCTTGGGAAGAAAATGAGCCTGGAAGAAAGGAAAAGGCAAAAAAAAGTAGATTAAGATATTTATATAATTTAAAAAAATTAAATGGTCGTGAATTAGAAGAAGAAGAAATTAAATTATTAAATGAACCTAGAAAAAGAAGAAATGAAGAAGAAAAAGAAAATGAAATTAATGTAAATAATAATAAAAATAAAAAAGGTAAAAATGAAAAAGATAATAAAAAAAATAAAAATGAAGAAAATCAAAATGAAGAAAAAGAAAGAACTCAACTTGATTTTAATAAAAAAACTTCTCAAATTGATGAACATTCTTCTTTATATATTAAAAATTTTTTATTTTATGCTTATGATAAAAGAACTATTACATATAATCATGATTTATTACAAGAAAATAAAGAATTAAATACTACCTTTGTAAGAAATAGAAAAGAAAGTTATATAAATAGAGTTTATGATGATAATGAAAAAAATAAATTAGAAAATGAAGAAGATATTGAAAAATTGAAAAGTGATTTAATTGAAGATAGTAAAAAATTCCATGAAGAAATTATTGAAAGTAGAAAAAAAGGAAATAATTTAGAAGAAATATTAAAATCAAGAGAAGAAGTTAAAGGAACTTTATTTTCTCAAATTGAAGCAGAAGGAAAATTAAAAGAATTAATAAATGAAATTGACAGTAGTGAAAATATTGAAAATGAAAAAGAAAAAGATAAAAAGAAAAAAGAATCTAATAAATTTGATTTTAATAATGCTTTTAATATTTATAAAGATGCTATAAATACTGGATTACATTCTGAATTAATTAAAAAAGTTTTTGAATTATTATCTAAGAAAAAAGAAGAGTTAATTAATGAAGAAATTCATAAATTTGGAAAAGAAAAAGAAAAAGAATTAAAAACTTTTGTTCAAAATACTTTAAATGATATTACTCAAAATAAATGGCATATTTCAGAAGAATTATTAAATAAATTAGATGAAATTATTGAATCTTAAAATTTTATTTTATTATTTATTTTTATTGTGGTATATAATAAAAAAAAATATTAATAATACATAATAAAAAGTTAAATGTTATTTATATATGATAATATAATATTTTTTTTGAAATGATGAAATTTTATTCTATATTTATTTATTTATTTTTCATATTTAAAAAATTTTATCATTTTATTAAGAAATAATTTATCTAATTCTACTGAATTAAAAACTGTTTTATTTTTAATAATCAAATCTTCAAATTTAATAAAGAAATCACTAAAATATAAAGTATTAAAAATTAAAGTGTCAATTTTTGTACTTAAAGAAATTTCAGAAAATTTAGGAGCTAAAAATATAGAATTAACAGTAACTTTACATTCTTCATTTTTAATTGAAATTAAATTAGGAACTTTCATATCATCTTCAATTAAAATAGTAGTTTTAAAGAAAAATATATTTTTATATTTTGAAAAATCAATATTAGAAATATCTTCACTTTCAGTAATAAACAAATCAATTTTTTCTAAATTATTTCCTAAATATTCTTTTTCTTTACTATATTTAATTAAATTAGAAGGTAAAATTTCAATTAATTTTTCTCTAATGAACTCAATAAATTCACTTTCAATTTCATCTTTTAAAAAATCTAAAAAAATTTGTTTAATAAATTCAATTTGAATTAATTCTTTAGAAACTAAAATTTTATTATCAAAAAATTGATATTTAGGATCAATAATTTCATTCATAGAAGAGAACAATCTATTATTATCAAAATTATCTTCAATTTTCTTTAATTGTACTTCTAAATATTCAGTAATAATTTGATTAACTGGAGAATTATAAGTCCCATTTGGAATAATAATATCAGCATATTTTTTAGTATAAGCAATAAATTCTTCATATCCAGGTTTAATAAATTTATGATATCTTTCAATTGATTTTTGTAAATCTCTTCCTCTTTCACTTATATCTCTATAAATTATTCTTGATAATCTTATATCTGCATCTGTATCAATAAAAATTTTTAAATCCATTAAATTTCTTATTCTACTATCATAAAAACCAAATATTCCTTTTATTATTATTATTGGACATGAGTTTATTATTATTTTTTCATTTTTTTTTTTATTTTCTTTAAAATCATATAAATTCATTTCTATTGATTTACCATTTCTTAAATCTTTAATATTATTTAATAAAATATCAAAATCAAATGCTAAAGGAGTATCAAAATTATAATCATTTATATTTATATTTTCTGGAACTTCTTTATAATATGAATCTAAACTTATTACACATATTGGAAAATCTGTTATTTTACTTTTTATTTCTTTTACTAATGTATGTTTACCACATGCTGAACCACCTGATATTCCTATTAATATTGGTTTTATTATTTTTGAGTCTTCTTTCATTTTTTTTTTTTTGGTTTTTAGATATTTGTTTTTTTTGGATTAATGATTAAATATTTTTTTTTAATTTAAGTTAAAATTGGGGTTTTATATTAAAAATATTTGATTTATTTACAATCCTAATTTTTTAAATAATTACATTTTTTTTTATTTGAAATATCATTTAGATTAACAAGTATTCTTAATAGATGTAAAATTTGTATTTATTTTATTATGTATTATTTTTTCAAATTTCTTTATTTGATTTTTTAAATTATCGTTTTCTATTTTTAATTTTTTAATTTCTTCTTTTAAGTTATTGATTTCATTATTGGTAATATAAGAATTATTTTTATTTTCATTTTTTTGTATTTGTTCATTTTGTTTTACATAATTATCTCTTTCATTCCTTATTTTAATTAAGTTTAATTTATGATATTTATTTTCTTCTTTTAATTTTTTATTTTCTTCAATTAATTTAGATAATTCTATTGTTTTATTATCTAAAGTATTTTTAATTTCAAATTCTCTATCATTAACTAATTTTAATAATTTATTTTTTGAAGATTCAACATTATCAACAATATTACTTAATTTATCTTCATATTCTTTAATTAATTTATTTTTATCATCATTAAATTGTTGTTTATATTGTTGGGACATTAAATCAAATGAATTTTTCATTTTATAATTTTCTTCTGTTTTTTCCAATAAATTATTTTGAAGTTTATATATATTGTTATTTAAATTTAATATTATTTTATCTTTTTCTGATAATTCTTTTTTATATTTTTCATTTAATTCATTTTCTTTTTGATTTAATTTTTCTATATCACTTTTTAATATATTAATCTCAACTTCATGTTCATTATTTAATTGAATTAATTTTTGTTCATACTTTTTTTTTAAATTATGAAATGCTTTTTTATTATTTATTTGATTAGTTTCTAATTGTTTTGTTAATTCATTTATTTGTTCTGTTAATTTCTCTTTTAATGAATCTAAATTATTTTGTAATGTTTTATTTTTAAAATCAAGTTCTTCTTTTTCTTTTTTATATATATTTCTTATTTCATTAATATAATTTTTGGAATAATTTTCAGATAAATATAATTTTGCATTTAAAACAGAAGATGTTAATTCAGGTGAAAAAGATTTTTTTTTTTTAATTGGTAAATTTGGAATATTAATTTTTTTACTTTTCTTATTTTTTTTACTCTTTATTTTTTCATTTTGATTAATAATATTATTAATATTATTTAAATTATTATTATCATTATAAATATTATTTGTTTTTAAATTTTGATTTTCATAAGAATTATTACTTATATTTTTTTCAGTATTATTTGAAGTAGTTTTTAAATTTTTAATTACAGGCTTATTTAATTTATTAGATAATATTTTTTTTTCTTTTTCATTATTTATATTTTCTCCTTTTTCATTCAATAATCTTTCAGTATTTTCATTTGAAATAAATTGTGAAGGTATTCTTGAATTTTGAACAGAAAATATTGAATCTGTTGGTATTCTTATATGATTTTTTTTTGTTGGTAAATTATGAATAATATTATCACATACTTGACATAAATTTCTAAATTTATTACAATTCATACATTGTAATTGTGATTCTTTGTTTTGACATCTTTCACATTTGTTCATTTGCCTTTTTTAATATTTTTTATATTATTTTATAATAAATGAAAAAAAAACCAATTTCAATTCATTTTTATTAATTAATAAAATTTTCAAAATTCTAATTCAAAAAATAATTATAATTTTTTTTGAAAAGAAATTAATTTAAATATATTTTGTAAAGATAAAATTTTCTTTTAAAGTAATAAATGAATATAATTTACATAAATATTTAAAATAATTCAATTAAAAATATTTATAAAATAATTTCTTTGTGAATTTTTATGGATAATCAAAATATAAAATTGAATAATTTTATTGATGAAACTAAAGAAAATAAAAAGAATTTAAGAAGAAGTTCAATTAAAAGGCAAAATATAGGAAAATCATTAAAAAGATTATCATTTAGTAATAAAATATATCAAGATGAATCAATCACAAAAATTCCAGCTTTTCAAAAAATTCCTCTATTAAAAAGTAATATGAAATCAAAAAATATTTTAACAAAAAAATTTACAATTTTTATAATTATAATAAATTTTATATTACCTGGAATTGGAACAATGTTTTCATGTTTATTAATTGATGATGAAAAAATAAGAAGAGGATTTTATGCTTTAGGTTTTTGTTCTTTAATTACTTCTCCTTTTATAATTGGTTATTTACTTTCTTTATTATCTTCTTATTTTTTTTATAAATGTTATCTTTCTAATTTATCAATTGAAAGATTTTTATATTCTATAAATAAAAATCAACAAAAATGAACTAATATATTTATTTATTTATAAATTTATTTTTAATTATAAAATAATTTGATATGTAGTTTTTAGTTTTTAGAAAAAAGAATATAAAATAATTCTCCAATTTTTTTTGACTAAATTATGTAGTTTTTCTATTAATAAAAAAAGAGATAAATATAGTTTAAAATTAATATTACTCAAATATCTTAAAATTTTTATCTAATTTGAAACAAAGAAATGATTAATTTAAGCACAATTAAAATGATAATATAAAAACATAAAATAAGACAAAAAAATTTTTAAGGAAAAGAAAAGTTATTTTCAGTTTCAAAATTATATATATAATATTATAAATAATTCTTTATATAAAAAATATATGAGAAATTAATGATAATGAAATTATTTTAATTAATTGATAATTATTATTATAATTATAAAATGAATAAAAAATTCCTAAATCCAAAATGAAGAATATAGAACATTTTAATTTATTATTATCTATGAATATAAGGACATTAAATTTTAGTCAATAAAAAATTTATAAAATAATATCGAAAATATCAAATTCGTTAATTAAAATAAAATTAAGTAGAAAGTAAAGAAATTATATCTAAATATAATAAATATTATCTTTATTTAATAAATAGGAAATACTATATGCTTTTTTCTTTATAATTATCTTAAAAAAAAACAAAATAAATATAAAAAAAAATTTAAAATTTCACCCAAAACATTAAAAATATTGAATATATAAGAAAATCAATAAAAAAATAATATATCTAAATCACAAAATAATATTATTTCCCTTTTCTTTTTTGTAACATTTCAGAATAAGCCTTAAGTACTTTTTCTCCTTCTTTTTTTTCTTCAGGATTTTTAGAAAGAAAAGCCTTTAATAAATTTTTTCTTCTCATAATATCCATAATAGTTTTAAAAGAAAAGTGTTTTAAATCAGAATCGCCTCCTAATTTATCAGAAGCTAATTGTTTAAAAAAACTAGTAATTTTTTTATTACCTTGAGTTTTTAATTTACTTTTATTATGAATAATTCTTAAAAATTCTCCAAATTCAATTCTTCCTGAACCATCATCATCAACAGAAGCAATTAAATTATTAATTTCGTCTCTTGTATATGCTAATCCTAAACTTATAAAAGGCTCTTCTAATTGATCTACTCCTATTCCTTCTTGGTCATCTGGATTTATTGTTGTCATCTCTTCATAATATTTTTGATATTTATTCATTGTTTTTATGTCAAATTCTTCATATTTTCCTCTCTATTCTTGCCATCTTTTCATTTCGTAATCCATTAATTTTTCTCTTATTTCTTCTGCTGACATGTTTTCTGTTGGATCATTTTCTTCTTTTTTATCTTCCATTTTTATTTTTGTTTTTTTTTATTTTTTTTTTTTTTTGGTTTTTTTTATTTCAGTTTTGTTTTTTATTTTTTTTTTTTTTTTTTTTTTTTTTTTTTTAATTAGAATTAAAATTAATAGAAATAAGGTGTTAATTTTATTTAAGAATTAATCTTTTTTTTAATATTTTAAATTTATTTAACTTAATCACATATTAAAATAAAATAATTTTAATAATTTATATTTATTCTTTTATAATTAGACTTTTAGATAAAATTTTAATGGTTTTTAATTCATTATGTTTTGATAAAATTAAGAATATATTAAATTAATTCAAGAATAAATAATAATTAAATTTATTTTTTGAATAACAAAAACATTAAAAAAAAAAATAAAATTAATATTTATCAAAAATAAAAAATAAAATATCCCACATATTTAAATTCAATTTAAAAAAACCAAGAAAAAAAAAAAAAAAATGGATCATCACTTAGAAAAAAAGGAAAAAAAGCAGACCTCAAACCCAAACAAGCAAACATCAATAGACCGTCCAATAAAATGGTCTTCATCAAAGCATACATTTACAGTATCAGGTACAAAATTCGTAGTAGACGAGCGTTACGAATACATAAAGCAAATAGGCCTAGGTGCTTATGGTGTAGTATGTTCCTGCTATGACAAAAAAGAGAATCGTAACGTAGCAATAAAAAAAGTAGGAAATGCCTTTGAAGATTTAGTAGATGCAAAAAGAATAGTAAGAGAAATAAAACTATTACGTTATTTCGATCATGACAATATAGTATCATTATATGATATACCAAAACCACCATCAAGAACAGGTTTTAATGATATATATATAATTTCTGATTTAATGGAAACTGATTTACATAGAGTAATATATTCAAGACAAGATTTAACTGATGATCACATACAATATTTTATATATCAAATTTTAAGAGGTGTTCTATATATGCATTCAGCAAATATTATTCATAGAGATTTAAAACCTGCTAATATATTAGCTAATAAAAATTGTGATTTAAAAATATGTGATCTTGGTCTTGGTAGAGGTGAAGTAAGAGATGAAGAAGATGAGGAAAAAAAAGTAGAATTAACTGAATATGTTATTACTAGATGGTATCGTGCTCCTGAAGTTATATTATGTCCAAGTGAATATTCTAAAGCTGTTGATATATGGTCTATTGGATGTATTTTTGCTGAATTATTAGGTAGACAACCTTTATTTCCTGGAGATCATTATTTAGATCAAATACAGAAAATTATTTCTGTTTTAGGTACACCTAAAAATGATGATTTGGAATTTATTACTAAAATTGAAGCTAAGGATTTTTTAATGAAATTAGTTAAGAGAACTAAACAAACTTGGAGTTCACTTTTTCCTAATGCTAATCCAGTTGCTCTTGATTTATTAGGTAAAATGCTTACTTTTAATCCTAAGAAAAGATATACTGTTGATCAATGTATTAGTCATCCTTATTTTGAAGGATTACATGATCCAGAACAAGAACCTATTACTAGTAAAGTTTTTGATTGGAGTTTTGATAGTGTTGAGTTAACTAAGGAAAATTTACAAAATATGATTTATGAGGAAAGTTTATATTTTCATAAGGATGATGAATAAATTGGTTATTGATATTTTAGTATTGGGTTTTTTTTATAATTTTTTTTTTTTTTTTTGATTTTTATTTTTGGGTTTTTATGGTTTTTTTATTGGGTTTTTTTTAGGATATTTTAGATGGTTTTTTTTTTCCTTTGTTTTTGATAATTTTTTTTATTTTTTTTTTTCAAGTAATTTATTAGTTTTTAATTAAATGTAATAATATTAGTTTTTTAAATTAAATTTAAAAATTAATTTAATATCTTTTTTTATATTTATTTATATAAAAAAAAAATATTATTTTTTTGGTTTTTTTTACATATTTATATGTTTTAACTTTTTACTTTTTTTAAAATCAGATGATTTATTAAATGATTTAAATATTCTAACACCTTTATTTTTTAATTTATTTTCTTCATTCTTTTCATTTTTTTCAACAAACTTTTCTAAAGTAATATAACCATTACCAAACTGAACAAAAATTTGATTATCATAATCAATTTTTAAATAAACATTTAAACTACCATATTTATATTGAAAAGGATTAATTTTTTCAAATTTAATTTTCCGATGTTTTTGATTTAAAAATTGTTGAATTAACATATCAATTTTTTCTTCTTTTGTCATATCATTTTCTTCAGAATCTTCTTCTTTTTCTTCATCAACTTCTTTAATAGCTTTAATTTTATCAATATTTAATTTTCCAATACTCATATTTCCCATTTCAATAATTGGATCATTAATTTGAAATGAGTTTAAATTTTCTTCTTTTTCTTTTATATTATATCTAAATAAAAGTGCTTTTAATCTTATTTTTGAATCTTCATCATCTCCAAAAATTTGAGATATATTTCCATATGAATTTATTGATGCTTTTGCTGATGATAATAATAAATTTTTTTTTTCTTCTTCTGTTAAATTATTTATTATTGAATCTTCTTTATTTTTTATTATGTCTAAATCTAAATCAAATATTTCAAAAATATTTAAGAAAAGTTTATATTCGTTTTTTTTTATTAATGTTTGTTTTTTTATTATTTTGTTATTTATGTTTTGGTTTAGATTGATTTTTATTTGTTTTATATTAGAATTTGTTTTTGCTTTTTTTAATGATTTTATTTCTTTTTTTATATAATTATATTTTTGGAGATTTGAATAATAAATAGATTTTAATTTATTTTTTTGATTATTTAAAATAGATATTTTTTCCATTATTAAAATATAATATTTTATAAAAGTTTCAATATTAGCTTTTATATTTTTTTGTGAAATTTTATCTAAATTCCCTTCATTATTATTTTTATTAAAAACAGAATAATTAGATTTAAAAGTATTAAAAGCAGAATAAATTCCATTATCTAATTTTTCTTTTAAATTTTCATTTTCAATATTATTATAAAGTAATTGATCAATTGTTGATAAATCACTAAAATAATTATCTTGATTATCATCAATATTACAATTTTTTTCTAAAACTTCACTACTATTATTATTATCACAAATATTATTTAAAGGTATATTATTATAATTAAATTCTTTAGAAGCTTCATAAGTAATAGATTTACTTTTATTTTGTTTTATTAAATTTTCTTTTTGTCTACTTTTATATTTATTATTTGTAATTTTTAAACCAAAAAATTCTCTTCTAATTGAATTTGGTGTTTTTCTTTTTGTTTGATAACCTGTTGTTTTATTTGAATGATTTATTATATTAAAAGTTTTATATTCATTTTGTTCAAAATTTGTTTTTTTTTTAGTATGTTTATTTGGAGGTGTTGATAAGAAATTATATTGTTTTTTAAATTCATTTTCAATTGAATTTTTACCTTGAGTATTAAATTGTATTTTTGATGTTAAATTCATATTATTTTTAAAAAAACTTTTTTTTGATTGAATTGATGATGGCATTGTCGGAAATGCAGTTGCATTTCTTACAAAAAAACTTTTTGTTTTAGATTTACTTAATACTTCTATAGTTGATATTATTTCAATAATAAAATTTCTTTCTTTTAATACTGAACCAAATAATAATCTTTTAGTTGATTCTATCATTGTTAATGAACATGATTTATTTATTTCAAAATTTGAATTTATATCTGTTTTTTTTATCATTGATAAAGGTATTATTAAATCACTTATTCCTATTAATGAATTTGATTTAATATTCATTAATCTAATATTATATTTAATGTCTTTTTTTATGTTTTTTACAATATGATTTACTTTCTGAGATGAATGTTCATTTAGATTTATTTTACCTTCGAAATTATCTAATTTAATTATACATAATAAATCTGAATATTGAATATTTTGTAAATTTTTTGGTTGATAATTTTGAATTTCTATTGTTATATTACAATTTGTCATTTTGTTAATTATTTTCAAACTTTTTAAATAATAAATAAATTAATTATGAGTAAATTAAAATGATTTTAACATATAATATTTATTTTAATATCCAAGAAAAATTTTATAAATCATAAATTTATTTTATTTTTGAGAGAATAAAATAAATAAATTTAATAATAAATGATTTTTTACTAATAAAATAATTACTTTGAAAAGAAAATGATAATATTATAATTCCAATCTAAAAAAATTTGATGTAATTTTTATTTTAAATGGTTAAAATAATAAATTAATTAAATATTTAGAAATGAAATTATACAAACATATTAGAGGGAAAAGTGATACAGAGTTTTATATTGATAAAAAATATTTAGATAATATTCATTATAACATGAAAATATATAAAAGACCAAATCAAGAAGAAATTCCCTTTAGTGATGCAGAAATTTCATCATATAATCAAGGAAAAAATAAAAAAAATTTTGGTATAAGAAGACATACTGAAGAATATGCACCAAATTCTCAAATGATTGATATAGAGGAAGAATTTAATCAATTTGTAATAAAAGTTTTATTATTTAAAAAAAATTTTGATGAAGATGTTTTTGATAGAATTATGGGTTCACAAAAAACGTATTTAGATACAATATTAATAATAATGAGAGCATTAATAAAAAGATTTAAAAAAAATTATGAAAAAGGAGATAATTTGAATTTAAATTCAAGATCTAGTAATATTAAAGATGATGATGATAAAGAATTAATAAAAAAAATAGATAAATTTGATAATGTAATTCAAACAATGTATGAAATACAACCAAAAGATTATTATAGAGAAGTTAAGAATATGATATTAAATGAATTTGAAAAAAGTAGATATCAAATTGCACAATTTTTAGATAATTATAATGGGAAAAAAAGAATAATGTTGGCTGATGAAAATACAAATATAAAAAATATAAAACATATTCATAAAGATAATCATATTGATTATAATTTTGATGGAGATTTAGATTTAATAAATAATGAAGAAATTACACAATTTATTGTTTCTATTTCTCAAATTATTCTTTTTACAATGAGTAATTTATCATTTAAATTAGATTATTATTCTTTGTCAATGAATTGTTTAATGGATAAATTAAAATATCATATGATATCATTTATTGATTATTCTAGAAAAGAATATGTAATTATACAAAAATTTAAAGTTAATCAAATGAAAATTTTATTTTTCATTGATAAAATAATGAAATTAGCAAGAACTTTTACTAATATATTATATGGTGATGATGAAAAATTAAATTTAAATATTTTTTCATCAAGTGGTAAATATATATTAAATAATTTTATTGAATTAATTTCAAAATGTAAAAATTTATTTTTATCATCAGAAGAAAAATTAGAGAAAAGAAAAGCAAGGTTAAATAATACAATTTTTTATTCTAATAAAAGAGAAATAATACAATATAAACAATATTTACAAATTTTTTATCAAAATAATTCTAATATGAATTCTGAATTAGAACAACAATTTAGATTTTATTTTAATACTAAATTAATTGTTTGGAAAGATGTAACTTTAACAGTTGAATCTAAAAAATCTTTTGAAATATGTAGAATATGTGAACAACAAGTTCCAATGAATGAATTTATATTACATGTTAATTATTGTAAAGAACAAAAAATTTTTTATAATCAAATGAAATTAGTAAAAACAAATTTAATGAAATATATTTCAACATTAGAATATTTTAAAGATACATTAACAAAAAAAGAAAAATTAATTTTTTCTCCTAAAAATTCTTTAGCTAAATTTTTTAATAAAAAAAGTGAAAGTATTACATCAGATACACCAGATTTTCTTTTAGTAAATAAAAAACCATTAATTCAAAAAAAAGATTCAAATAATTCAAAATTTTTAGATAATTTAATAAAAATATATCAATATGAAAGTGGTTTACCATTTGATCATTATGAAAGAAATCCAAAAGAAATATTTCATTTACAATCAATGGCATATTTTACATTATTTTTATTTATAGAAAATCAAAAAGAAATAAATTTTTCAAAAGAATTAAATGAAATATTAGGAGGAATATTTCAAGTTTTAATAAAGAAAATATTAAGTATACAATATATATTAACAGTAATGGAAAGTAAAGCAAAAAGTAATATATATAATTTAAATAGTACAACAATGTTAACAAAATCTCTT
>JAEEGL013055181.1_pt1 | contig 13781 bp, 4 predicted proteins | sample 9134231 | NCBI WGS metagenome assembly JAEEGL01 (sample SAMN16246548, study PRJNA631951) | gut metagenome | biome: gut microbiome; feature: rumen; material: fiber-attached | host: Bos | place: Iran: Karaj | collected 2018-10 | reverse complement strand
CAGCGGTATGCCTTCAAGCCTTCAAAGGCTTCCTGTCCGTAGTGTAGGCAGGTGGCAGCCATATGCATCGGTATTGTCTCTTCGGAGCAAACTTCAATTTCGCCCCATTTGCCGTCGCGATAGTAGCAGCGGACATTGTAGTCGGTCTTTCTGTAGCCAAATCCTATGTTGGCCCAATCAATGTTTTCCATAACTCAAATATTAGTTCTTCTGAAAATCCAACGAAATTAGAAATTTTAATAATAGGTTGAACGGGGAAAACGCTAGCGCTGACAAAAAACGCAAACAAATGCTGTTTTTATCGCCTCATTACAACCCCAACTGCCCTTGCTTGAAGTAATTGTAAATCAAAGTCGCTTTTGCGTGTCCGATAATCTTTTCTAGTGTTTCCATCGATGCTTCACGCATGGCGTCAATGGTTTTCAATTCGTTGAAAAGCGCCTCTTTGGTCTTGTCTCCAATGCCTTTCACCGAGTCCAGCTCCGATACAAGAAATGCCTTCGAGCGCTTGCTGCGGTGGAATGTTATGCCGAAGCGGTGCGACTCGTTGCGGACGTTTTGCAGCACTTTCAGCGTCTCGCTGTTCTTGTCGAGATAGAGTGGAACAGGGTCGCCTGGATAGTAGAGTTCCTCAAGCCGTTTGGCAATGCCGATAACCGAAATCTTTCCCATTAGGCCGAGCCGGCTCAGGCTGTTGACTGCCGCGCCCAACTGGCCTTTGCCGCCGTCAATCAAAATAAGTTGTGGCAACTCGTTGCCTTCCTCAAGCTGCCGGCTGTAGCGTCGGTAGATAATCTCTTCCATCGACGCAAAATCGTTGGCGCCGACAACGGTTTTTATATTGAAATGACGATAGTCGCGCTTGCTGGGTTTGCCGTTGCGGAAAACAACACAGGAGGCCACCGGGTTGGTTCCCTGGATATTAGAGTTGTCGAAGCCTTCAATCAGCACGGGCCATTCTTTCAGTCGCAAGTCTTTTTGCATGGTTTCCATAATGCGCTCGGTGCGTTTCTCGGGATTCCGGTTCATTATCTGTTTAAGCTTTTCATGCTTGTAAGTCAGAGCATTGCGCTCGCTTAACTCAAGTAGTTTTTTCTTGTCGCCGCGTTGAGGTATGGTGAATGTTATGTTGTCGAGGCTGAAATCGAGGTCGAATGGCACTATAATCTCATGCGATGTGCTCAAATACCGCTCCCGCGCTTCTTGAATGACCGAAAGAAGTGTTGATTCTTTGTCCTCCTCAATGTGTTTCTGCATTTCGAAGGTGTGCACCTGCACTATGGCTCCGTTCACCACTTTCATAAAGTTGATGTAGGCGCAATCGTCGTCGTCGATAATCGAAAAAACATCAACATTATGTATTGTCGGGCTTACGATTGTCGATTTGCTTTGGAATTCCGACAACTTGTCGATTCTGATTTTAATCTGCTGAGCCTCTTCAAATTTATATTCCTTACTTAAAGCGTTCATTTTAGCTTTCAAGAGCTCAATCACCTCGTTTGAGTTGCCTTTCAAAATCTCTTTTATGTTACTAACCGATTCGGCGTAGTCTTCTTCAGTTTGTCTGCCTTCGCATGGACCAAGGCAGTTGCCTATATGGTGCTCAAGGCAGATTTTGTAGCGGCCTTTGCCAATGGCTTCTTTGCTCAGATTGAGAGCACAGGTGCGTATAGGGTAGAGCTGCCGAATGAGTTCCAGCAATGTTTTCATCGCGAACCCCGATGTGTAGGGGCCAAAATAGGCTGACCCGTCACGAACAAACTTGCGGGTTGAGAAGATGCGCGGAAAAGGCTCGTTTTTGATACAAATCCACGGATAGGTTTTGTCGTCTTTCAGAAGCGAGTTGTAGCGCGGTTGGTATTTTTTTATCAGGTTGTTTTCGAGTAAAAGCGCGTCCTGCTCGGTATCAACAACAATATGCTTAATGTCATTGATGTTGCGGACCAAAATGCGGATTTTCGCTCGCTCCTGGTACTTGTTGAAGTACGACGACACGCGGCGTTTCAGCCGCTTGGCCTTGCCTACGTAGATGATAGTTCCGTTTTTATCCAAATACTGATAAACGCCGGGGCTTTCAGGCAGCACGGCAACCAATTCCTTCAGGCGGGCGATATGTTGTTCCTCGGTTTCCAATTTCAATGGCATTCATGATGTGCGCAAGTAAGGCCTGAGTCGGTGAGTGTGCCGGCAATAAAAGCGGCAACCGTATCTTCAACGGAGCCTGAGCATCCACGTATTATTCTGATATTATGTGCGTTGAGTTTTTCAATGGCGCCGGTTCCAATGTTTCCGGCCAGCATCATAGTAACGCCCATTTGCTGCAGCGTACCGGCAATACCGCTCTTGCAACCGCAGCCTTGCGGCGAAGGCAAGGTTTCTTTACTGATTATCTGTTTGTTATCTACTGAAAAAATAGTGTATTCGCCGCAGTGTCCGAAATGGTCGTCGACACGACCATCGCGAGTTGGAATAGCGATTTTCATATTCGTATGATTTAAATATAGTTACAATGCGTTACTTCGGCAAATTGATTAATAAAGAAAAGTGGTTTGAGCGTCCGCCAAGTGTGTAGCAGGCGTTGGCATATTCAATGCTGAATCGCTTGAGCCGTAGTCCGAAACCCAGCGACACTCCAGCCATTCCGGGTGAGTTGCTCAGCTTCAGCTCCTGGCGCCGTTTGTAATTAAATCCAAAACGCGCGTTGAATGACTTATCCGGAAACAACTCAACTCCTAAAACACAGTGTCGCAAACAGTTATCGATAAAATCGGGTAGTTTGTTGCTATTGTCCTCAACCTCGGAACCCATATCAGGGTTGTTGTCTTTTTGCGGTTTAAGGTTGAATTTCTGCAGTTGTTGTAAAACCAGCGACATTCGGAAAGGTGCGTGTTCAAGCTGGTGACTTATCGAGGCTAAAATCTCAAACGGTGTATCGGAATAATTGCCGTCGTATGAGACTATCTGCGCGCCAAAATTCCGTAACAGAATAGATGCCGCAGTGTTGCCATTGCGAAAATTGTAAGCCGCCGACACATCAGCAAGCAAGCCCATCGAAAAATAGCCGCCGATGCTCGAAAACGCGGGTTTAACGGTGGCTCCTATCGAAAAACATGAGTCGAAATGCTGGGAGTATGACAGGCGGACAGCCCACTCGTTCGACGAGAAGCTGCCGGCGGCGTTGCCAAACTCGTCGTAGCGTGTGCTCTTGCCGCTGTTCAGATACTGCAAGCCAGCGGCAAGCGTTCCAGGCGCAAATGGTGTGTGGAAGCTGTAAGCCACATCGGCTACTGATATTCCGGCTACATAGTTAACATAATTGACAGCCAATCGGTTTTCGGTCTCCGCCGACAAAAAAGCCGGATTTACTGCAGCCAGATTCAAATCGGCTTCGGCAATGGCCTGCGGAACACCGCCCAAGGCTCCTATGCGCGCCGATGTCGGCAACTCGACAAACTGAAAGACCTTTTTGCCCGACTGCGCCCAAGCCGTAGCGGACAGCAACACGGCGCAGGCGGCAAGCAAAAAATGTCTGCCAAGCGCTGTCAATCCGTAATGCTGATGCGGTATCATCATTTAAAGTTTTGCCAAAGCAATTTTCAGTTCAAATCCGAATTCGGTTGTGCTGTTGCGGTACGAGTTCGATGTTTTCGGGTTTGTCAGGTCGTAGTCGTAGTAGAGTTTGAGTGTCACCTTCTCGTTCAGCTCATACTCAGCCGAAAGGCTCATTGCAAGGCCAAGTTGGCCCGATGTTATCTCGTCGGTTTGGTAAACAAGGTCGCGAGTGACGCTTATGTTGTCGCTGACGGTGAAGTCGGCGCGTAGGTTGAGGTCGCTCACAATCTGTTGTCCCTGGCGCGTTTTGAACGGCAGCACAAAATCCTCAATCCGATAGCCTGAACCTATCACATACTCGCGTTTGTGAACCTCAAGCATCTGGTTGTTTGTCAGGTTCATAGTCATGGTGCGGCTGCGTTTGAACTCCAACTTCGAACTCATACTGCTTTTCCATGTAACATCGACACCAAACAGCGGTGCGAATGATTCTGATATGGCGAACGATGTGAGGTCGTAGTAGGGAATAAACATTCCGGCGTTGACCGAGCTTGTGGCCCACGACAGATTGGCGTATTCAGGGCGATTGGCCTGCTCGTAGTTGTAGTAGCTGTTGCTACGATACGAGCTTATAGAGAATGTGCTTGTGTAACTGTGCGACAGTGAGATAGTCTTGATTCGCTTCTTGAACATCTTGTAGTTGGCAAGTCCGTCATATTTCACGCGCCAGCCCGGGCGGAAGTGCTTCCAGCTTGTAAAGTCCAATCCTGACTCAAGGCTGGAGTAGGCCAACAGGAATGCCGGGACGGCAATGTCGGGGTTCGATATCGAATAGCCTTCGGGCATCGAGTCGGCGTTATACACAGGATTGTACTCTCCAAAGCTCATCGGGGCGTGTCCGCGGCGCATATCGGCTTGCCGCCAAGCAAATTTGCGCAGATTGTTGCGATACTCGGCAAAAGCCTCCGACGAGGTGTTTTTCTCTGTCGGCCGCTTGTCGAAAGCTGTTTTCAGCGACCAGATATTGATGTTGTAAGCGCCTGACTCCAATCGGGTTGAGCGATAGACGTCATACTCATCGCGCTTGGCGTTCCAGTTGCCAACATAGTAGTATTCGCTACTTTTCTTTGTAATAGTGCGCTGTCCGGTAAAGTCAATCTTAAGCGCTTTAACAGGCTGGTAAGTGGCTTTTATGTCGACGCGCTTCTGGTTGGTTGTCAGGAACGGTTCTACAAGGTCGCGGTTGTTGATTAGCAAGCCTTTGCGTGCTGTGCGGTCGGCAAAGGCGGTGTCTTGGTAGCCGAAGATGAACGGCAGACCTGGATTGGTGCGCAGCTCGGTGAAGCTGTAATTGGGCGTGTATCCTTCAAGCGTCATGGCATTTGATTCGGTGTAGGCGAACGACACGTTTTTGAAACCAGTAACACCTAATACAACACCTTCCATCACACGGCGGACGGGCGTATCCTCGGTTGTCCGCGAGCCGCTGATAGTAACAATGGCATTGTCGGCGTCTTCTTCCATTTTCACTTTCACACGGTTACCATTAACCACCTCAAACGATGATTTAAGTGCTTTACCGCTCTGTGTCACCTTTACCTGAATGTCTTCCTCGGTGCGTAGGTTGTGTGTTATGGTCTTGGTTTCGCCGGCTTTGGCAGAGAAGTTTTCTTTGCGCGCCGATACTGTCTCCTTGCGCGTTGCCAGGCGTTTTTCGCGTGTCTGGCGGTATTTCTTGTTCAGCTCGTCAAGCGGTTTGTATTTCTTGTATAGATTGTCGAGGTTGCCTTGCGCGTTTATGGTTATCTGATTGGTGTTACCGATGCTGTTTCCGGCAAAAAGTGATGTGTCGCGCATCTCAGGTCCACGGTCCCACTCGTAGGTTGAGGCGTAACGTGCCGTCAGCGATGTCCATGCAAAGCCGGGCAGCTTGTTTATAGGTACGGTGTACGAGGCCGTGAACTTCTGGTTGTGCTTGTCGGGAACGCCGCCTTCCATTATCGACTCCCAGACCTCTTTCTTAAACTGCTCGTATTCAGTGCGGTTAGTTTTGTCAATCAAGCCTTCGGGCTCCTGAATGAGCGCCATGGTGTTCATCTGCCAGGTGAACTTGATGCCTTTCGACAAGTTGTATTTGATGCTGAACTCACGCTCCCAGTCAAACCGCTTGTCGCATGTAGGTGTGTACTCCTCGCCTTCCGAAGTGATGTTCAGATTGGTGTTGCGCAACAGTGTCTGGTTGTATTCGCGTTCAACGCCCGTGCGCCATGCTATCTGTGCCGGAGCCAAGTAGAAGTTGAAGTCGCCTATGATGCGCAGATAAGGCTTTTTCAGCACCTTCACGTTCTTGAACGGCTCAATGGCTTTGGGCTGGTTGTTGAACGTATAGTTGAGCGAGCCTGTGTGCGTCTTGGTGTTGTCGTAGGCGGTGCTGTAGTCGTTGTAGTTCTTCTCAACGTAGGCGTAGCTTGCACTGAAGTTCTGTGGCGAGTAGAAGTGAGTCTTGTTGCTCTTTTTCTTTTCAGGCTTCTTCTCTTCGCCGTTTTCGGCTTTCTGTTCTTTCTTTACAGCCTGTTTTTTGGTACGGCCGCCGTAGCCCACGTTAGTGAAGCTGATACTCTTGCGCTCAGTAAGTTCTTGAATGTCTTTCAGATATTCTTTCTTCTCCTTTGGCGTCATCTTCTTGGTGGCCTCTTTGATTTTGACATCGGGGTCAAACGGGTTATACTCCGGATTGACGGCCGTGCGCGAGTAGCTCATAAACATCGGCAGGCGAACATTCAGGTCTTTTGGAAGAAGTTTGCCAAGCTCGAAGTTTGCCGCTACATCAAGCTGTTTGGTCTGCTCTTTCGAGCGTTCTGATGTCGATTGTTCAATGCTACCGAATCCGGCCTGCGTGGTTGTTCCGGCCATATTCACATTACCAAAATCGGCAAGTTTAAGGTTCATTGCGCCTTGTACGGCCCAGCCGCCGCTCTCGTCGAAATCGGTCAGGCGAAGCTCGTTTATCCAAATCTCGACCGATTTGCTGCGGCCGTCGTCGTTCGAACGGAACGGATTGGTTTTAGCCAGCGGGTTGCGAACACCAATCATCAACGATTTGACAAGTGCTATGTTAGGATTGCCCACAACGGTTATCCGGCGCTTTGAGTGACCCGATGTGGTTGTCACAACGTATGGCAGTGTCTGCGATACCGATGGATTTCCGGCCGAAATCTCGGCGTTGCGTTCAAGTTTGGCGTCTACAAGTTCCTGGAAGATTATCTCCATATTGTTCTCCTCGGGCCAAACAAGCTCGCGGTTCTGTTTGTTGTCGGGGTATGGGCGTGATGTCCACCATGGCGTCAGTTTCAGCGGCACCTCGTACTCGTAGTAGTTCTCCGTGTAGTCCTGGCCAATGCGGATGAAGCATGTTATCTCATCGTCGTCGAGCGAGGTCTCGTCGTCAACCGCTTCGGCGTGGATAAACATCTTCAGTTTCTTATAGTTACGCATATCGACGCTCGTTGTCTTGTAAACCGATTTCGAATAGCCGTCGGCCAAATCAACAACCTTCATCGACATACTCTGTTCGTTCAGTTCCACAAGCTGTGTCTGCGACGGGTCCTGCTCGCGAGTCACACCCGGAGGCAGCAGATAGTTGACAGGCGTGCGGCTGCCGTTCTCCTCAATGTTTATTGTCGACATGCTGAAGGCTGCTGCCGCGTCATCGTTGTTTTCGGTGGTGACAAGGCTCTCACTGCCGTCTTTCAGGTCGTAGTCGTAGGTGAACCAGTCGCTCTTGACAAGATTCAATGTTGCGAAGCGCAGCACAACTTTCTCGCTCCAGCCGTGCAGGAACATACGCATAAAGCGGATTGATGTAAAGTCCTCGATATTACCTATTTGCTCGCGTTCGTTTGAGCTCAGCGGAATACGGAACAGATACCATTTAACCGATTTATGCTCCGAGTTGGGCATTGTGTTTGTAACGTTACGTTCATCGACAATGTAGTTCTGGCCCACAATCATATTCTCGCGGCTCAAGTCAACCCGATATTGAAAGTACGACTCCGATTCGCACAAGGTGTAATCGCTGTTCAGGTCTTCAACATCTGGCATCGATGTTGAGTAGGTTGAGGTGGCGCCGGTGCTTACGGGTGAGTTGCCCTCCATACCGTTGTAGTTCATATAGCGGTCGACAATGCCGTAGCCGGCTTCGTCGTAGTCGCTGCCTTTGAAGTAGTGGTAGTCGTCGCCCGACGGGTCTTCGTAGAAATTGCGATAGACATCGTCGTTAAGCACGTTTTTCAGTTCGTCCAAGTAAGATGAGAAGAAAACCTGCTCATCGGACTGTCCGCCGCTGAACACCGTGCTGCTCAATCCGTCGAGGCCTATGTCTTGGTATTTGCGCTGATTCTCGTCGTTGACAAAGCTAAGCGTGCTTGTCTGTACCGCCGGCACGCGGCCCCATGATGTAACATCGTATGTGGCGGGGTCGGGCGGATAGGATGTTGGCAGACCGTTCTCGTAGCTTTTGCGGCCGTCTTTCAGCACATCCTCCGATATGTTACCGAAGTTGAAATAGAGCTGTCCGCCAGGGTTGATTGAGGCTGCCTCAACAAACGGGGCCATCATCCAGAACTCAAGATAGCCGATGTTCGATGTCTCGAAATTCTTTATGGTTGTCTCACGCATGATGCCCGCCCATTTGTCTTGCGGATTCATGAAGTGGCCGGTCTCGTCGTAGTCGTCGATGCTGTAGTTGTAGGGGCCGCGCAAGGTTGGGTCGTAGGCAAGGTCGAAGGTGGTGAGGTAGAGGGCGTCGCCCGACGACTGGTCGCGGTTGGGGTAGATGTTAAGCTCCGGCACGCGGTAGGCGTTCAGCCTCGATTGTTCGGCTTTCGATACCGGTGAGCTCGACTGGAACATCAGCGGGTCAATCTTGTACCACGCAAGTTTGGCGCGGTTGAAGCCCGAGCGCAGGTCGCCGTAAAGCGACGCCTCGTTGAAGATGTTGTCCTGCGGGATGCTGGCAATGCGCCATGCTTCGCGGCTGGTCATGTCGTAGTTCGACTCGCTGCTCTCAAAATCGTCGATAAAGACCTCGCCGCTTTTGCCCACAGCCTTGTTATGGCCCGGCACAAGCTGCGCAAACTCGCCTTGCACCGACAGCGACGACTGCTCTTTGGTCTCTAACAGCGGCAGCCAGTCGAGGATTTTTGTAACCAGCGGCAACTCAACCTCATACGAACCATTCAAGCCCCAAATGGTGTTCGAGATAGGGTCTTCTCCAACATTCACCTTGGTGGTCGTCGGTTTCTCGGTCAGGCGCATCACAGTGCCACCCAAATTGAATTTGTCGCTGAAGCGGTAGTCGAGGTGGGTGCCAAGCAGAGTCTTGGTCATCAGACTAAAGTCGGAGTTGCTTTCGAGGTTCACCTTTATCGGCGTACCCGACACAAGGTAGCTCTCGTTGATGATTTTGACGCGCCCCATGCTGTAATCGACCGTGTAATCGACATTTTCGACAAGTGTGATGCCGCCTGCCGTTACTGTCACCGAGCCTTGCGGAATATTGAATGAGTTGAGGATAATCTCGGAGCCGCCGGCCGATTTGTACGAGCCTTTCAGGTAGAATTTGTTTTTGGCCGTCATCTGTATCGCCTTGTACTGGGTGGAGTCGTACAATTCTTGGAACACAAACTCTTTCGACTGGGTATCGCCGCCCAAAGTGTCGTGCAGGTGACCGCCAAAAGGCTCAACAACAGGGAAATAGATGCGTCCGTTGGTGGCGTTCACTGTTATGCCGTTCACAAAGTCGAAGAAGCCGTTGCCGCCTTTCACGTAGTTGTTTTTGCTGTCGAGGTTGTCGAGGCCCATAAGGTTAAGCAACTTGGTGTTTTTTATCTCGTTCGACAGATAGGCGTTCGACAGCTTGCGCACCCGCGATTTGTTGTTGTAATACTCCACCTCGAGCACAAAATCGTCGCTGTTGAGTTGGTAGGCTCCAAGCGAATAGACGTTTTTCATCATCAGGTCCCAGTTCGGATATTTGGGGGTGAAGTTGCTGCCTTTCAAAAGTTTGACAACCAAGTTGTTGGGGTTGTTTATGCCGTCGCTCGAGAACTCGCCCACTTTGTAGCTCTGTCCGTTGTAGGTGAACTCGAAGGCCACCGCTAGAATCTCGTCGCTGTTGAGTGCGGAGTTCAGCGTTATGTAGCCCAGCTGTGTGTTTACTGAATACTCATTGCTGTTCAGCTTGCGGGCGTATTCCACTTTCTCATAGTCGCGTGCGCTGGCGTAGCCTTTGGCGTCGAGTAGCTTGGTCACTTGGTCTATGTTGCGTATGCCCTCGGTCGATACCACATCGTCGTATAGGCTGTTGGCGCCGTTATCTGGAGCCGCATAGCGGTAGAAGTTGACATCGGGATTCAGCACGGCGCGGTCTTTGCGGTTATACATAGGATATTCCTCGCGCTCCTCGCCCAAGTCCATGAATGCCACAATGTTATGTGCGTTCTCGGTCGATTTCTTATTGTTTGTCACCCATACTTCGATTTTTGTAATCTGCACGCTTGTCACAATTACCGGCAACTGGCGGAGGGCGTTGTCGTACTGTGCGCGGAAGAAGTGCGACAGGAAGAAGTGGCGGTTCTTATCGTAATCGACAGCCGACACATCGAATGTGCTGGTCTGCGCGCCGCCCTGCGTGGTTATGGTCTTCGACTCGCCTTTCTGCTGCGATATTACCGTCGATACGTAGAGTTTGCCGAATTTCAACTCGGTGAGCACGCCAAACAGACTCTGGCTGCCCGTGATGAGCGATGTCGAGAGCGGCAGCGACACGTTTCCGGCCTCAATCTTTTGAATGATGTCGTCCTCCTTGCCTTGGAATTTCAGATTGGCGGTGTTGTCGAAATCGAACTGTGACTCAGTGTCGTAGCTGATTTTCAACTCCAGATTCTCGCCAATTTTTCCGGCTACGCTCATCTGTATCTTCTCATCGAAATCGAAGATTGTCTGTCGGCGCAGCGACTGCGCGATGTTGGGGTTGGCAGTGTTGGTAATCTTGACGCCGAATTTGAGCGACGCCGTTCCCTGCGGCTTAATGTCGATTACATTGCTGCCGAAAATGGTCTCGAAAAGCTCGTTGTTGACATTGATTTTGGTAAGCGACGAGCCTTGGCGCTCAAAATTCTCGCCTTGGTAACGCTGCCGCCAATAGTTGCGCATCGAGCGGTCGACATCGTAGCTGTTGTACTCCTCGCGCGACATGTTGAAAGGCGGACGGATGTCGACGCCGCCCACTTTCTGGTGGATTATGTACTGGTCGGTGGCCTCGTCATACTCCACTTCGTTGGTGAAGTTCGACGGGTCTTTCAGGTTGAGGTTCGATGCCGGTCGCGACGGCTCGTAGGGTGTTGCTTTGGGTTTGGCTATGCGGAAAGGCAAAGCGGTAGTATCGCCGCCCGATTGCGCAAACACGCCCTCGGCAGCAATAATGAAAATGGCTGCAATAGCAGTGTGCAGCTTTGTTTTCAACCTCCGCCTCATTAAAAATTATATCGACTTTAAGGCTTTTTTGACCATTTCCTCAACCTGCATGGTCGGGTTTTCTTTAAGCAGCTTGTCGAGCAGTTTCTCCACCACGTTTTTCTGAAAACCCAAAGCCACCAAAGCAGATAACGCTTCTTCGCGGTTTGTATTGCTTTGAGCGAACAAAAAATCTGTGTTGGCCTCGGTTTTTCCGATTTTGTCTTTCAAATCGACAATAATGCGCTCGGCCGTTTTCTGCCCAACACCCTTGATGCTCTTTATGGTGCCCACGTTGCCCGTCAGCACGGCATCGCGTAACTCGCTGGCACTCAACGACGAAAGAACCATTCGCGCTGTGTTGGCCCCCACGCCCGACACTGTCAGCAACAGACGGAAAACCTCGCGCTCGGTTTTCGATGCGAAACCGTAGAGCAGTTGGGCGTCCTCGCGAACAATGTAGTGGGTGAAAACAATGGCCTGTTCCTTGCCCGAAAGCGATGTGTATGTGTTAAGCGAGATGAGAATCATATAGCCGACGCCACCATTGTCGATGACCACGTAAGCCGGTGTCAGTTCAGCTATCCGCCCTTGAATGTATTCGTACATAATTCAGTAGCTTACCTTTATTTATTAGAGGTGCAAAGGTAGAAAAATTGTTGGTTGATAAACGGCGAAAGTGTGACACATTATATTGAACCACCCGGTTCGGGTTAGGTTTTAACTACGGAACACACGAAAAACACGGAAAGTTTAAAACGCAGGCGTTTTTATTGGGCGGTTATCGCTGGCGCGAGAAATTTGAACAAAATTTTAATGAAAATTTCATAAAAAATTGATTTTTAGAATTTTATATAATTTTCCGAATCAATTTTCTAAAAATTTCCGCCCGACAGGGCGTGCAATTAAAACCCTCGCGCCGCCATAAAACACGTAGAGACGGTGCATGCACCGTCTCTACATTTGTCGCGGATTGGTTTTGCGGACGCACGCGGTGCGTCCCTACGCGCGCGGTTTGCGCGGACGCGATGAATCGCGTCCCTACACCGCATTATTTCAATTTCTCCAAAATTGCTTTCATCTGCGCTTCCAATTCTTCAATTCTTTTATTCTGTTGGTCTATTATTGCCTGCTGCTCTTTCACGGCCTCGATGAGCACTGGCGTGAGGTTCTCGTATTTGACGGCTTTGAAGCCCTCGTTATCGGTTACAACCAGCTCGGGCAGAACTTCCTCAATCTCCTGGGCTATGACGCCAATCTGCTTCTCGCTGCCGAAGCCGTAGCTGAAGTTGTTCACATCCTTTCCTTTGGCGGCTGCCATCTCATCTTTGCTCTTCCAATAGAAGCTTACACCTCTCAATTTCAGCACTTTATCCAAGGCACCGTCGAGTTGTTGAACATCTTTCTTTAATCGAATGTCTGACGATTGAATCAAACCTTTATGAGTTATCTTACCATTTACTGTCATATCGCCACTCTTGTAAACAATCACGGCGTCACTTTTACTATAAGCTTTTTCTCCATTTCCTATAACAAACAACCTGTCGTTACTATTCCAATTTGAAGTTGATTGAGGGGTATATTCTGTATTAGAACTTCCAACAGCAACTTCAGCATACGAGGGAGCTTTTGTATAATACCCCATAGCAGTGGAATTTTTACCCGAGGCTGTTGTATTGTCACCCATAGCAGTGGAATAAGGACCAGAGGCTTTTGTGCTATATCCCATAGCAGTGGAAGAACCACCAGAGGCTTTTGTGCTATATCCCATAGCAGTGGAATTTCTACCCGGGGCTTCTGTTTCCTGTCCCATAGCAGTGGAAAAACGACCCGAGACTTTTGTTTTGTACCCAATAGCAGTGGAAAAACTACCCGAGGCGATTGAACCTACTCCCATAGCTAAAGAACCTCTCGCTTTTGCTTGTGTTCCCGCGCCAATAGCATAAGCATAATTGCCTGTGGCTTTGGCTGGTTCTATAGGTTCATTAGGGAGGTTTTCATCAATAGAATCACGCCCTTCACTGCCAAAAGCAAAACTACTTATGCCTGTTGCTACAGCACCTGCACCAAAGGCATAACTGCCCGCGCCTTGAGCTTGTGCAGAATCGCCTAAAGCGTACGAGCGGAATGCTTCGGCGTTGGCTTTGCGGCCAATGGCAGTAGTATAATTACCTTTGGCAACGGATTTATAGCCCAATGCTTGAGAATACTCACCTATAGCCTTGTTTTGAAATCCAGCGCTAAATGAGTTGGTACCCACCTGTGCTGCACTATCAACTTTCAGATTTCCAGCCATAAATGCGTTCTTTGAAGGATACCAATAAATTCGGTTTACGCTGTCGAGTGTTTCGGCATTCTTTGTAAGGTCAATGTTAAACAGGTTGCTTGAGCCGTCTTTGCCGCCACTCTTGCCGGCCACAGCAAAACCGCTTTTGGCAGCCTTGCCGCCGGTTGGCGCTTCGTCAATGTAAATGCGTGTGCTCTCGTTGTCAATTGTCAGATAGTTGGGGTTGGTGTTAGCTTTGGCGCCGCTCTTTCCTGCCACAGCAAACTTGGCTTTGGCGGCTTTTGAGCCGTCATCGTCAACGTAAACTTTTGTACCGGCTTCGTTCACAACCAACAGATTGTCATCGGCCTTGCCACTTTTTCCCGCTACGGCAAATTTGGCTTTTGCAGCTTTGCCGCTGGCGGTGTCGTCAACATAAACTTGTGTT
>JAEEGL012754046.1_pt1 | contig 13781 bp, 16 predicted proteins | sample 9134231 | NCBI WGS metagenome assembly JAEEGL01 (sample SAMN16246548, study PRJNA631951) | gut metagenome | biome: gut microbiome; feature: rumen; material: fiber-attached | host: Bos | place: Iran: Karaj | collected 2018-10 | reverse complement strand
TTTGACTTCAAGAAGAAAGTGCTAACCTATCATAAAACGGGACATTTGCTACAAATGTATTTTATATAAGTTCGATAATCTAGAATCTTTTTTCTTCCATACAGGAACCCGCTAACAAACATAAACAGTGGCATATGAAAGGAATATATAAGATTCCACAATATTGCCGGAGAGGACTGGCTAGGAATAAGAACCTTCCAATCAACAAACATCCATGCAATGACATGCCCCATGACCATAAGGATTATCGTAAATCCTTTAATTGCATCTATATATTCCAACCGCGCTGGCATTATCCACTTACCTCCTAAAGCTTCACCATCCAAAACTTGGAATAATGCGCAGTTAACAAAGTAAGTGTCAATGTTATAACAAAATAGCATCCAACCATAAGCTTAGAAGTAATCGCAACCCCAGAATGCTCTATCACAAAGAAAAACACAAACTGGTACATGTATATAGGGAACACGTGCTTACCTAACCAAGCGAACAAACCATTCGTTGAGAAACGGAACTTAATTGATATCACGGCAATTAAATTAATAAATGCGCATGACAATAAATTGTGACCAATCCCATGAAAAGAATAACTGTACTGCAACAAAACCGTGCACAATAACACTATAACCACCAGAGACGCTAGATAATACTTCATAAAAATCGGCGTCAATCTTTCTTTTGCTTTAGAGAATGCCATTCCATAAGGAAAAACCAAAGCCGTATTGTACCACCACACCATATTTGGACGAAGCCATAGTAACACTAATATATACACGACAACCAATGCAGAAACAATAGAAATCGCAATAATATCACTGTTTTTGCCTAAAAGGTACAGCGCCTTATAAGCGACATACACAGAAGCATAACAATAAAGAATGCAAACAATAAACCAACTAGGATTACCTATCCGAATCCACCCTGTCATAGACGCAAGAATCGTCAAAGATGACAACCCATCTGCAAAAAGGTAATTAAGCACGACAAAAAAACCCACACCGATTGCAAAGTTCACCCAAACCGTTAGAAATCGACATCTAGGTATCCTATGAACATAGTCCATCCCATAAAGTTTTATCGACTCCATTATACCATATCCCGAGAAGAACAAGAAGGAAACGACATGTAGTTGGTTTAAATAGTGCCTATAATAATTGTAAGCACAATCTCCGCCTCCCCCCATAATATATCCTCGATTACAGACAAACTGGACAAAATGATCAATGAATATGACCAATATAAAAAAACCATTTATTGGAACGGTGATCTCTTTTTTCAGATACTCTGAGGACGAGATTACATTATTTCGCCGCAGTGACAACATTGCCAATATGAATAATATAACTACCGGGATAATCATATTTGAACAAACACCTTCCAATATTGCATCTGATAAAGACAGCCGCCTACTATAGTCGCACTTGTAATGTTAGCTTACAATTTTCATTTATCCCAGGAAACGAATCACCCTTTTGATAAGATTCCTAAGACGTTGCATTAACGATGGACAGAGCATGTCATTAACCAACCTGTCAAAATCAACATAGTGCAATTTCTCAAAGAACTTATCCCTGCTTCTATGCGGCATCGTCGAACAAAAAATAGCTGGGTTTGTTTTGCGCGAATGTTCATAATCCGATTTATGCAATATTACAAGGTCTTGTATAGCAGACAGAAGTAATAACCCCTTCTCCGTATTAGCTAGTACTAGCGAAGCTCCTTTATCATCATCCAGTTGAGGAAACTTCTCTTCTATACCCCAATAATCAGCTATAGTCAGATCGGATCCGCTCTTAAGGCTTTTGCTCGGACAATTATGACAAGATTTCCGGTTATAAAGTTCAGCTAGAAAACCGCGCATAAACGAATCATCGCTGAACACCTTGAGATACTCCATTGCGTTAGCAAATCCTAATGACACAGAAAATCTCTTCCAGCCTAAGTTCTTGCGTCTAAATGAAACTGTCCTTATCTTCCCAAGCTCCCCTACCCGACCAATGCCGATGGAGGAAACACGCTTCTCAAGATATTTTCTCCAAACAAGCGGAGATGGTACAGCATGGCAGACTACATCTACAAGAAGGAGTTTCTCATCAGGGATATTCCCCACGGACAAATAACGTCGCAACCCTGCTACCTGGCATGGCGTACCAGAAAACAAAACCTCTCGGCCAGAGATAAGAATGGACTTGACTTGCCTATATGTATCACGAATCTCCGATTGGACATATTTCGATCCACGTAACTCATCCAAATCTTCAGCATTATCTATTCCACGATGATACACATGCCAATCATTATGATTGAACGCAGCTCCGAATACCACACCACCTCCGTGAAGCACCTTGTTAGCAAGGAGAGAGAACACGCCGCCAGACGAACTCTTCTCTCTTATTGCGTCGTCCTTCGCCACTGCAGCATACACAATTAGTGGCGTACGCCCACTAGCTTGGTTTAACGCAGGGCAAACCGTTCGGCACAGGCCACACTTCACGCAAAGATTAGCATTGAGATCAGGATAAATAAAACCCTCTGAATCAGCATGCATCGATATCGCATTGCGCGGACAAATCGCATAGCATGCCGAACAGCCAGTGCAGAGATGTTTGCTCGGCAACAAACTCATTGTCCACCTCTAATCCTCAAAACTGCAACTCTAAGTTTGGATATGACAAATTCACGTTCACACGAATCAAGAATCAAAAACCACGCAAAGGGGATGAGAATCGCTTCAACAATAGCCGTAGTCGTGAAGACCCTAATCAAAGATGCATTCATAAACAAACGTGTTACCGAGCCAGCAGCTAACGACATTAAGATTACGCACGACAAAGGCATTAACACCCGTCGAAACCAATATCTGATACTCATACCGACAATCCTTCTTGCAAACCAAACACGACCAGCCGCACATACTACCATTGTAGCGACCATTGCCCAGCCAACCGAATACACGCCAACGCCAAATTCCATAATCAACCAGGCAAGAGGCAAGGTAAATACAAGGGATGTCCCCAGAAAGGCTTGATACATCGCCACCTTGCCATTAGCATTCACGCATATCATGTGACCCACTGCCATCTTATCTATCACTGTCATTGCCATTACAAAGAGGCAAATGCCAGCGGCATATTGTGGCGGGTTTTTGAGCCACAATACAAGAACTTCATCAACCTCAAGAGACAACGGCAACGAAAAGATTAGTATAAGCAAAGTACCTATCTTGCTTGCCTGATATGACATCTTACGAGCCAACTCGTAATTCCCAGCGCCCCACGCATTGAATATCGCAGGAGAGAATGCACCAAGCATGCTTCCTGCAAGGGTATCACAGTGAACTGACAGACTAGTTCCAACGGCTACGCCGGCATTTACCCTAGGGCCGAAATACTTATTCACAAGAACCGCAATTCCCTGCCCTCGTAATACAGCGCCCAATGTCCCCCATGCCGTCCATAGAGAATAAGCCGCCATTTCCTTTATATTGCTCCAGCATTTCAGATGCCGACGCTCAATTCTACATTCTGGAAATATAAAATGCGCTCTCAAGGCAATTATTAAATTAGGCAGTATAGCAAGGATGCACTGCCAGAAAGCATACTTTGCAAGCCACACTCCAGGATGCGTCACCATGTAGTAAAGAAACAGTGCATTTAGCGTTGTTGTAATGAATGAATATAGCGTAAGCTCTGCAATATATTGATGCGCCATATACATGGAACTCCAAGGCATCGTAACCATTCCAATATAGCAAGAGGCACAAACAAACCTCCACACCCATAAACATGCATTGACCCTATCTGGCGGAATTGCGAAAAACCGACAAACTGCCCATTCGCCAATTGGATAACAAATAATCAGCAAGATAGTTGGCATCACAGTCTGTATTACAACGGCAGTAGTGAACCACCTTCGGCAATTTGCAAAACCATTTTCCCCATGCAACCCCTGCTCTCCAACAGAAATCGCGAAGAACCTCCCTATCGCACCGGAAAGTATGCCGTTCAAGTATGTTATAAACACCGTTAGGCCGCCGACTACCCCCATCAAACCATAATCCATCTCACCAAGTGCCATCAGCATCCACCGGCCACAAAACAATCCTATTACCAACGCATACAGGCTCCGCCCGTATGTGGCGACTATATTAAGAATAATACGACGATTTGGAGACATTGCGTGATTATTCTAACGAAACCTATTCAGCGCCCGTTCTCAAGAAAATGTATGCGCGTCTACACCCCAAATGTAGCCTCTTGTTTTCCAGTGTTCAGCATCACCTGCCATCAATCTGTCCGCATCGTATACAAAGCCCTCCCTCACTTGAGGATGCACCATAATCTCAACACTAGCCTTAGTGGACATATCGGATTCTTTCCTAGTAAACCCCTTATAATCTGTAAACTCATCAGAAATAGGCGTTAGGCAGGTTGCCACAAAATGATTAAATAAAGCTTTATAGACCCATTTCGCAATAGTCATCTTGTCGCAAACAGTGCTTGATATTCGCACAGTTTTAAAACCATATTTCTTTGCCAACAGCAAAATAATTCTAGCATAGCCCCATCCAGTATGAACATGATGATGCGAATCAAGATGCATATATATGCCGCCGTTTTCTAGGAATCTCCGCATTTGAGCTCCCACCTCATCCGCTACGACACGCACATATTGGTCTGGCACAAAAAGCCTGGTCTTAGTGCGCCGATAAAAATCCCCCGTAAAATGTCCGTTGGCATCACAAAAATATCTACATTCCCTCATTTCCGAGGTCAAAGGGACTCCTTCTGTTAAATTGATATGAAGACCAACTTTGTTAATAAACCCATTATCTCTAGCCAACTGCATACCCCTTTCAAACCATGGCATATTGGACATTGCAGTAGTTTGAGTAATAATTCTATCTTTAAATGACGAGACAATCGCCATCGTCACATTTTCAGAATATCCATAATCATCTGCGTTGATAATAAGTCGCATTTTAAACCTTTAGAATTCACTCAGAAGAGTCCGCTGTCTCCCATTGTAGGCCTGATTCGCCAATTAGCAGGATTATCCCAACCTTCGTGCTTCAGTATTGGCGAGTCGGCACCAGCACCAATCGTTGCAGCCTGTAGCGGCAATGGCGGAAGCATACGAGAGAAATAGTCAACTAACTTTCTATCGACAGCCGAGACGGATATCACAACCGATTTACAATCACGTATCAATTTTAACGCCGCAAACAACAACAAAAGCGCCTCTTTGTGCTTAATTTCAGGTGTAACTTGCCAATCAAGTATTCTACCTCTCTCCCCATTGTTATGCCGTGTCATGACAAACCCTAGCAATCTGCCCTTGCTTTGGATCTTCCACAGATGCTTATTCGAGGACCGAATATCTGTGAAATCATTTTCAAGTATCCATCTTATAAACTTACTGTCCTCCAGAACTTTAAACCGTCGTTCGTCTTCTGCTATCATCCTCGAGAACTCAGCAATCTCTTCATCGGCCTCTGCAATTTCCATTTTCCAACCTATTGTCTTAAGGCATGTTAGTAGCCTCAACAGAGCTCTATGAAAAAACATTACGAAGTCGACACAGAAACACATCATCATTATAAGTGATCTATGGATTTTAAAACGATCTCGAAGGAACAAGTTGCTTCTCTTAACTACGGCAAACTGCTTAATATCAAAAACGTGCCCACCAAATAGTTTTATTGCTTTTCGCGCCTGTTTTGATACATAATAATCTAGTCTAATGTTGTCGCGAGGACTATTTAAGCCGAATTCAAGAATATCTATCGCGAATCCGACGTGTCTATACTGCTTCGAGACTATTGTGTTCGGGTTTGCCGAACTCTCATATATATTCCCATCTGCTGAGATTCGAATCGGCATACATCTAACACCGGCAGATATTCTTCCTTCTGCCACACCTAACAATTCCGCCGGGAACTGATCAGAAATCAAAGATGGATTTGTTACGAAAGCTCTTATAGCACCAGGCTCACGCAGCGCTATACCTTCAGGATCATCCAATCCCTCAAGCTTCTTGTTGCTCTCTAGATCTGCTACAGAACGAATAACAATCTGAGTCTTCATTTCGCCAGATATCCGCCGTCGACAGGCAACTCAATTCCGGTAATAAAACTCGCCGCGTCGCTCAACAGAAAACATATAGGCCATGCAATCTGCTCTGGTTCGCCGAGTCCTAGTGGCTGCTTTTTGATCAGCTCCATTATCGCGTTCTCGTCATTCATTTCGCCCGCACCAGATTCATAAAGAGGCGTCCTAACATTACTAGGGCATACTGCATTAACACGAACACCTCTCGGCGCTAGTTCAACTGAAAGCGCACGCACACTTGCGCTCAATGCCCCTTTAGACCCGCAATAGATGCTACCACCAGCCCATCCGCATCTAGACGAAACACTCGACACTGCGACAACGCTCATGCTATTACCATGATACTTATTCTTTGAGTAATATTTCATCATCTCTAGGAATGAGTAATAGTTTGTTCGCATCACAGTCTCTGACTCGTCTGCAGCCAGCATTCCAATAGGGCACATTGGTGCTAATCCTGCGGAATGAACCATCCCGTCCAATTTGCCAGACTTCTCAACTAGCTCTTTGATGAACGCGCCCGATGTAATGTCGCCAGCGATAGTCATGTGCCCACCGCCGAGACATAACTTTTGTGTCTCATCAAGCGCTTCCTGTCGGCGTCCCGTTAGGACTACAGTCGCGCCTAGTTTAGATGCGCAAACCGCGCAGGCACGCCCTATGCCTGATGAGGCACCAGTCACTAGTATCCGTTTACCAACCAATTCAAAAGGGTTCATCAGAATGCCGCCCTAATGATATCCCCCACAGTCTCAAAAGCTCGAATCTGCGCTCCTGTAATCGTTTTGCCATTTGCCTTGGCAAGAGCGATAATACTAAGCATCCCCATCGAATCCCATCCAATCGTATCCAACATTGTCTCCGTCGTCAGTGCACTTGAATCTTGATCAAGCACATCTGCTATCCTATCAATTTTATCCTGATCTGTCATTTTGTGTTCTCCTATTATTTGTTAAACAGAAATTACTGTGCCACCCCAACTGAGACCAACTCCAAAACCAAGCAACATAACCTTCATACCCGGACGAAGCTTGCCAGCATTATCAAGTTGTTTTAGTGCTATCGGTATTGTACTCGAAACAGTATTCCCCGTTCCTTCCAAGTTAACATAAAACTTGTCACGAGGCAATGCATTTACTTTTCGAATCGTGTCTAGCATATACTTATTTGCCTGATGAAAGACATACAAATCAATATCTTCTCTGGTAATATTATTCTTCTTAAGCACTGCTTCTATTGTCCTAGGGACAACATCTAACGTAAAGTTAAAGATGTCTGGTCCATCCATAAATAGCTTTCCATCGCGAACAATTAACTTCTCTGCCCCAGAGCCATCAGATCCAAATGAAAATGCACCTATCTTATTAGCTACATCTTCATCAATCAATATTGCAGCTGCACCATCACCAAAGATTGAGCGGGTCGATTTGTCTTCAGGAGCAATATATTTTGTGTATGTTTCTGCCGTGACAAGCAGGACATTCTTTGCAATTCCACCAGTGACAAGCCCTTTAGCAATTGACAACCCATAAATGTAACCAGAACACCCATGATCAATCGCCACGGCGCCAACGTCTTTACGGAGCCCAAGCCTCTCATGCAAGAGACATGCTGTAGAAGGCAACTTAAACTCAGGCGACTGCGTACAAAGAAGGAGAAAATCAATTTCTTCTTTGCTAACATTATAGCTTTCCAACAGTTTTGAAGCGGCTTTCTCTGCTAGAACAAGAGCAGTCTCGTTCTCTCCTGCAACATGACGCTGTTTTATTCCTGTCTTAGCGAACATTCTTTCAGCAGTCCATTCGGGATAAAGAACGGACAACGCTTCATTCGTTAAGACTTTCTCGGGGAGTACATAGGCTATTCTCATAACGATATCACTTGCTTACTTTATAAACATGATGAAACTCAACCGATCTAAATCCTCAATCCCAGCCTTACAATACCGCTCGGCATGGTAAGTCACGCAAAACCACCCGCGCTCATCACCAAACACATCAGATTCAATGATCTTCACACCATCGATTTCTGCTTCAATCACATTCATTTTTCCAATCCATTTGGGACAGCTATTGAACAGTGGTTCTATTCATTATCACAAGTTGGGCCAAGCCACCATGGGCAACGCCATGAATACTGGTGCGACGGACGGCGCTTCTCTTTTGGCGGGAGCTTCATGTAATCTCCATATTCGTTTTGGAGATATCCGTCAACATCCGTCGGCACCTTTATGTCGGACTCGCCAAAGGGAATATTCTTCCCCACACCCCAGATCTTCAAGGGAAGTGGCTGCCTACGATAGCTCACATTGCTGCACTTGCGACATGTCAGATCTGACGTAGAATTACGATAGGCCCTGGCACTTTTTTCACATGAAGCGAGGATTTGATCATGCGTCCAGAGCCACGGGAACAACGGCGACAATGCCATGCCCATCAGCCAACACACTTTCCCTTTTTTCGTCTGCCGCGTAAATTGATCGCAATGAAAACGCATGAGAACCCTTCGCAGCGCAAACCATTTATCGGAAAGTGCTCGTCGCACTTTACTTGAACTCGCTTTGTCAATCGGAAGAATGTCTACATAAATTCCATTGGACAGAAAATGGCCTGTCAATTCTTCAATTTCTTCGACTTTTTCTTTCCTCGTATCTTGAACCTTCGCAAAGAGGAAATTATACTCTGGCGTGTTACGCCATGTAACTATTTTATAATAGTCGGGCAACTCCTTTTCGGCAATCGTAAGAAACTTCTCATAATCTTCTCTCGGCATTGACATATCGAAGTCATCATCCCAAGGGATAAACCCCTTGTGGCGAACTGCTCCTAACGCAACTCCGTCCGTGACATAATACTTAAGGCCATGCTTGTCGCAGACTGCTGCGATAGCCTGGTAGACCTCAAACAGCCCTTCCCATATGAGCTGCAACCTAAATGTATCTTCGCCTAAATACATGCGCAACCTTTTACTTCAATGCCGCGCCCTTGCGGATGTCTGAGGACGATATGCCATCAGTGCGGGTCATTCTCACGACGCGCTTTCCGTTCTCTTCGCACCATTTCACGGCTCTTTGGAATCCGGCATGATTCTGATCTCCGCCAATAGCAAATACATCAAAATCTATATGCTTAATTGATTCATCTATGTCGGTATAAGGCACAACAACATCCACGTACCGCAGCGCACCTATCATCTTAACTCGCTTATCCCAATCATAAACAAGTTTGGCCTGTGGCTTGTACTTGGTTACAATTCCATCTTCTTGAACGGCAACTGTCAACTTGCCACCCTCGCCAGCAAGTTCCTTTGCCCGCCTGAACAATTCAAAATGCCCCCAATGGAGCAAATCAAAAACTCCTACTGTTAAAACCGTCGCCATTTCTCTCTCCTTATATCATCAAAGTTCATCGAATACTCAACCGCGAATCAGCCGCAGTGAAATAGTCGCCGCCCCAACCACCATCAACCCGCCAGCAACGCCATACAGTCCGAAATCCTCCTTACCCAACGCCGCCAACACCCACCGGCTGATGAACAGCCCGCACACCAGCGCATACAGCGAACACAGGTAGAGGGTGTTTAGAAGGCTATTCATACGTTCATACACTCTTTTATACCACCTTTAAGAATTTGTAAAAAAGCATGATTCCGCAATCGAGCATCTTTAAGAAATGCATTGAATGACATAACCGTAAGTGCCACGGGATATTTTGTTTCCCCAATTGGATTTAAATCCGCATCACACGGAGTCATCATTTCTGTCCTGTAATATGCTTTGTCCGCCGAATACACTGGCGTCCAATTGTCACGCATTTCAAGTTCCGACTCCTTGTCAAAGTCCACGATTCCAAAAAACCACATCCTCTGTATCTTTTCCGGATAATATGCCAATAACCTTCTTGCACGTTGCCGTAATTGTGCAATCGCCTCCATTGTTTTAAGATGTGCCGTTTCCCTTCGTTTCATTTCAACGACCACAACATCCGATTTTTGCCTCTCACTGGAAATATCAGCAGCAAAGACAAGTGCGAGGTCTGGTCTCAAATCGGCTGCCGACTTCTCCTCGCTTGTCGAAACTTCATCGATCAACTCCTTTATGTTTTCATCGCTCAATATGCATTGATAAGACATATACTTATCATCCAACATCCAAGCATTGTTGGTATAGCGATCCACAAAAAGATCATTCCCGCGCACAACACTTCCCTTGGGTAAAATAATGTTGTGAATCTCTGATTCAAGATCTGCGGATGTCATAGCTTCAATCTTATCAATCATTTTCTCCCGATAAAGAATATATTCTGCCAGAACACGTGCAGCATGGTTCATTGCTCTTTCATATTGCTCGTTCGATAATTCTTTTGCTTCCAGAATAGCCTTTTGCTCGTTAAAGAATCGCTCTTGCGCATATCGCACAGACTTATCGTAGTCAACAATACCTACTGTCTTTTCATCAAACAATCCTTTGAGATGCGGATAATTTTGCTCTAGAATCGTTGCTGTTTTTTTATTGCGCTCGATGATTCCAGGCAACTTCTGTTCAAGAATGCGAGCGACTTCATTTCTATACGCAATTTCCAACGCCAACCTCTGCTCTGCCTTCAGCTTTAATTCTTTCCGCGCATCATCAGTGCAAGAATTAAGGAACTCAGATTCGAGCAAAAAAATCGCCATTGCATTGGATGGGATAGAATCATTCTTGAGCAATGGGAACTCTATTGACCTGCCGTCCACAACAACTGCCGTACTGACATAATGAAATCTGTGCTCAACCTCTCCTACAGAATAGAGTAACCTGCATGATCTGGAGTACAAATCAAGGCCTTCCACATCAAATTCGTGCGCCTCAAATACTGGCAAATCCTCTTGTGTCAAGCTTTGTTTGTCCGAAGTGAAATTTTTTTCTGGATTTGGTTCTGACACTTCTATTTTGATGTCTATCTTAACACTAACTCCCTGATTCTTTCGTTCCAAAAGAACGGGTTGAAATTCAGCCAGGAGTTGCTGTTTAATCGTACTTGGACGTAGATCATCATAACTATTAAAACGAGAGCTAACACATTTCCCGAATTCCAAAATAGTGCCACTGTGCTCTGAAGACGGCACATCATATAAAGAAAACTTCCCTTTAAATTTCTCATCAAAAAGAAATTTTCTACCTTTCCCCATGGAAAACACACTACGAATACTTACGCCCTTAAAATATTCAAGAAATAATAGTCGCCCAAGTCCCTTATGCTTTTTATCCTTTGCATCCAGCAAGGAAGAGAATCTATTGAAACTCTCATCCGTAAAACCCTCTCCGTTGTCTGATATACGAAGATTCAGCGATTCAGGATCATTGTAAGACTTAATTTTTATATCTATCTCAATATAATCGGCCTTCGCATCAATCGCATTAGCAACTGCCTCAGAATACACCTGCGGGAAAGATGGAGATGGGAAGAAATGGCTGATTGCTTTTCTAATTTGGATATTCATATAATTCCTCAATAAGTAACTTTTACTTTCACATGGTCCCACTTAAAGCCGAAAGAACTCATCAAGAAGGTTTCTATAGGTCAAAAGGGTCAAGTCTGAACAATATATATATTTGGATAAGAAAATAAGGTCAAATATGTATTAATTCAGCTTTTTAGCCAACATGTCGATATATGAATCTGTCATATCAACAATATAATCAAGAAGTGCGTGCATCCACCACTCAAAAGAACGCAACCTGTTGTTTTCATAATAGTCGCGGTTCCAGGCCAACACTATAAACTGTTTCGCAAAGTTACTAAGCTTACTATATTCCGGGAGGCAGTTTTCGCCGTTAATCGACTTGGTAAATGCCTCATGCACAAACTCATATCCACGATTCAAAATGACAGGTACTTGGCTGTAGGCACCACATTCTACGCAAACTTTACGTCTTTCTGTGTATATCGATTTATAAACTTCATCTACTTCATCCATGTATTGTTTTGAACACGAAGAATCTGACAAATGCTCCCTAAGATCACCAGTAAATTTAAATGCCATTATATCGTGATAGTTATCGGTGAAGCATTTACCAAATTCGACAATCATTCTACGAATTAGCCTTGAACGAAGTTTTGAAAGAGGAATAGATTCCCCAGCATCATTGTCATTCAAACCAATCCCTTTCTTCATTATGTCTAAGGCACGCTTTACGGGAATAACATCCGAAACAGCTGCGTCCTCAAGATCAAGAACTCGATAGCAAATATCATCGGCGGCCTCTGTTAAGTAAGAAAGCGGATGCCGTTGTGATACTTTCAAACCCAATTCAGCCCATGTCTTTTCAAAAACCATCTTGGAATTAAAGAAAACGTCAAACTTCGGAACCCTGAATTCATCAGCACAGCCATCCACAGTGTTTGGATACTTTACCAAAGCCCCTGCCGTCGCCGCAGTAAAACTGAACGCCTCTCCAGCATGAGATTCATGCGTACATAACATGCGAAATGACTGAGCATTGCCGTCATAAAATTCATAATCTTTCCACACGGGATTATCTGGGAAAATCTTATCTTCGAGCCTCATTTTACGCGCCCAATATTGTATCGCATACTCACCTGCATGGCCATATGGAGGATTACCAATATCGTGAGCAAGACCAGCTGCCTGACAGATCCAGCAAATTGAGTCTAAACTACCCCCTTCAATATCTCCAATCTTCATCAAAAACCGTGCGATCTCACTTCCAAGCGTCCTCGCGACTGATGCCACTTCCATGGAATGGGTAAGACGGTTGTGCACCGAATCCACATCTGGGAACGTCCTTACCTGCGTCTTTCCCGCCAACTTGCGAAACGAAGGTGAAAAGAGCACACGTTCATAGTCTCGTTCAAAGGGAGACCGATCATCAACTGGCTTGACGCGGTCAGCCCCATCAGCACGTGTGGGACTAAGTACATTGCTGATTCGCGTACACGAAAGCAAACGACTCCATGCTGACAAATACCGACCAGAAGTATTCTTTTCTACTGCTTGGTCTTTTTGCTGAACATTACAAATCATTGCTCTGCATCCGCATAAAAGGTTGCAACACACTGCCCGCAGACTTCCAATCCGCTATTCTGCAACTCTGCAAGTTTATTGCGGATATCAACTGGCGATTTCGATGCTATAATGCACTTACGGCTACTTTTTACCAAAGTCCGATTTCCACATTGTGTTACCAAGTCACTATTTGGGCGAGAATAAGTCGTGCCATTTTCTTCCGTGACCTTTGCCTCTACAACATGAATGTTACGAGGTTGATCGCCATCAATATATTCTTTTTCATATATTGCCCAACCATCACAATCTTTATGTGATATGCTTTTCATTGCAACTCCTTTTGAATATTATAGGAATCGGAATTATAGGAATCGGACCCCATGGTAAAAGAGTCCCTTTCACGATACGCTCTCGCCCCGTGGGGTATGCAGCCGAATACCTCACTCTGGCGTCTGATCGCCCCAACATGTGCCGTTTTTGGTGCATGCCTATGCGCATATTATACCATATTTGGTAACTTCTGGGTTACCTCACGCGGGCGCAGATCGGGGAAGAAGTCCATCTTCAGGGCGGTGGCAAGTTTCGCCGCCGTGCGGAAGGTTATGTTGACGTCCTGGTGAAGCACCTTCGTGATGTACGGACGCGACACCTGCATGCGCTTCG
>JAEEGL012641254.1_pt1 | contig 13781 bp, 7 predicted proteins | sample 9134231 | NCBI WGS metagenome assembly JAEEGL01 (sample SAMN16246548, study PRJNA631951) | gut metagenome | biome: gut microbiome; feature: rumen; material: fiber-attached | host: Bos | place: Iran: Karaj | collected 2018-10 | reverse complement strand
CTATCTCCTCTTAAAAATATTAGCATGGAACATAATCTTATGACCATTTAAGTTTAAGGTTCAGAGCTCTTATGTCCTCAATCATGGATTTTTAAGGTTGATTCTGTGTCTACAAAACGGGGTACAAAACAGTTCAGTTTTTCAAAGTCTTTTAGGTTATTTTAAAGTTCATGCTCTATCATGTACTTATCAGGCAAGAGACCTGATCCCCCTCATAAAAAAGTTTTCATAACACACCAAAAACAAGCTGTCTGGCGCAATGCCAGACAGCCTACTCCCTAAAATCCAGCCAGGACCTGTTCCTGGCTTTTATATATTAAATTGTCTGCGATTAGTCTGATGTTTCTTCTACATCGGTCCCATCTTCCCCGGAATCATCTTCAGGAATAGCATCAAGTACCTGATTCTGGCTCTCATCCTCTGAGCTATCCTGTTCAGGTTCTTCTGTCTCCGAAATAATAATCGGATTGTCTACATGATCTTCAGACTCCTCTTCTACAGAAATCACCTCAGGTCCTGAATCCTGCACTAATTCATTTGTTTCTGCGCCAGCATCAGCAGGCTGAGAATCATCGGCCTCTGATTGCGGCATCTCATCCTGTATGGAATCTGACTCACCCTGGCCTTCATCAGAAATCACTTCATCCTGTACATCTCCGCCATCTTCTTGTTTTTCTTCCGATGTAACATCATTCTGTTCAACATTTGTTTCACTTTGCACGTCCGTCGTAACTGCATCATTTTCGGCAGTTATTTCTTTAGCAGGCTCTGTAAATTCAACAGTTTCAGGTATTTCGGATTGGTCGATATTCTCTTCAGGCTCATTGACGGTGAGATCGTTTGCTTCCCCATCTTCTGAATCGGATTCAGTTTCGCTATCCTTTGTCTCGCCTTTAGCTTTATCCTTACCGAACTCAGTGTTTTTGGAAGAATCTGATACCTCTTCTACCTGAGTAGAATCATTCTCGATTATAGTTTCATCTGTTTCAGATACTTCGTCAGAGTCATCGGCTTTTTCCAATTCCGCGTTTTCCTCATTATCATCCGTTTCGGAATTTGAAGCACTATCATGTTCAGTCTGTTCGGTCTCTTCATCAGAAAGCGGCACTTCTATGCTTGGTTGTGACTGGTCTGGAGCCACATTCTCTTCAGCACTAACATTTTCTTCAAGTTTGCTGTCTATATCTGAATTCGCTTCATTTGTCTCCGGTTTTACCGCAGTCTCATTATTATCATTTGCATCATCAGCACCACTTCCAACCGCCTGGCAAAACAATTCTTTTAAAGACATACACTGCTCATCTTTTGCTTCGACGCTTTCTGAATCAGAGTTGTCATTATTGTTTTTGTTATCCTCTGAGGATTTCGAATTGCTAATCTTAGCTGCCTGTTCAGTATCACTGACCTCTCTGCTGATTTTTTCAACAAAATTCCTGTCTTTGGTATTTGTTATGCCAGTGCCGGATGTACCACCACTTTTAAGCGATTTCTTCTTACTGACTGTGGATGAAGCATAGTCCTTATCATCAGTCATCGCATAGGCTTTCTGGCCATCCTTTAGTTGAGATTTGCTTAGCTGAGTTGTATTTGTATCAGAAAAATCAATCAGTACGGAGCCATTGGCAGCATTCTTTTTTGATGATGACTTATGCAGGTAGTTCAGCACATCTGTACAAAATTTTGCTGATTCATCTTTTTTTGATGAATTGATGATAAACTTTGATTCAAAGTCTTTAGTATTCTTGTAAAGGGGCTTTCCGTCGACCTTTGAAATATTTGATATCACCTGGTCAAGAGTTTTTCCCTTGTGGAGATCTTCCAAAATGCTGTTAAGTCCCTGACGAATCACCTTGCTGTCAACTCTGAGATCTTTTGACTTGAGACTTCCTGATATGGCATCTTTATTGTCAGCTTTTGCTCTTAGATATGATAAGTACAGGCATGCAAGATAACCCGTTATGTAATCACTCTCCTTCTCTTCGCCGTTAAGATTGTATCCCGAGTTATCTTTATAAGAACTCTTAAGTGTTTTTTCAGTAAACAACGATTTTTGGCCATCGTTATATATCTGATAATACTCGTCGTTCCAGTATTGGAACGTATTTTCAACCGTAGATGCAGTTCCTTCCGAAAACCACTTCGGATATTTCAGGTCATCCTCAAATGCCAGGTCATATGTTCCATCACTGGTATCATATTCCCATCCATCCATTCCTGTGCGGGTATAGTCAAACATATATGCATGCATCATTTCATGAACAAGGGTATTGTCCAGATTTGAATATGCTTCTTTTCCGTTAAATTCGTACTCCCCCGTCTTCTTATCTTTCTCGTAAAAGCTGCCGGCATTTACTATCAACCGATACTTCAGATCACCTTTGCTATTACTTACAGACTCAACAGAAGCAAGCGTACCTGTCTTGTCAACCGTTTTTCCTTCATTGTCTTCATAGGTATTGTAAAAGACATAAAGCCCAAGGTTCTTTCCCAGCTCTCCATTTTCTGAAGCATTTTTGAACGCAGGAAACTTGCTTAACAGAAGGTTTGTAGCTTCGGGTTCGAGGGTATTCTTAACCCAGCTTACCAGCGCTGCCAGCTTGTCTGTTCCGAGGATACTCATTGCATTTTGGTCGCAGTGTGCTTCTACAAGCTGCTTTTGTGCATCATCTGAAAGCCCAGTGTTTGGAGGTGTCGTATCATTATCAGTAGGCTGTGTTAATTCAACTTTTGTAGGTTCAGGATTAACAGGGTCTGGGTTAACAGGTTCCGGTTTTGTTTCTTCATCTTTAACAGGATCTGTATCTTTTTGTTTCTCATCCTTTCCTGAATCCCTGGATTCTTTCGAGCGATCGTCTCCCTGACTATTATCTGCTGTTTCTTCCAAAGAAGCAGTATTTACCTTTAAGCCATCCATCTCAGGAAGTAGTGCAGAGACATATGTCACCCCTCCTTCAGGTATGGAAAGTGTCGTAACGCCGTTGGTCTTCATAAGGTCAACAACAAAATCAGGCATCTGAATGTCATATCCCTTGTTCTCACCCGACACAAGAGAATAACCTTCCGGTATGTAAAATACAAAAACCGGATAGCTCCTGACAATATCATCAATTTCTATGGCCAGGTGAATTATATCGCCATCCTTATTGACCCATATTACCGGAATGTCCCATGACAGCCCGCTGTCTGTCACAACTGTTGCTGTTTCATCCAAAAGAAACCCGTTCATTGGACGAGACAGATTGGTTATTGCCATAGACTTTACAAGTTTAGTCTGTCCGTCAGAAAGCGTGGTAAAATAGTCCCTCTTTGCATGTTGCTTTAACTGTTCCGTCTGCTGAATGGCATTCAAAACAGTATCAGCATCCTTGCCGGAAAGAGGCGCTGCCTGTGAAGTAATAGCATTAAAATGTGAGATAAATAGAAATAATGCAAGTCCGATGCTTAAGATCCTTGATTTTTTCTTCATCATAATTTCTTACGCAATCCTTTACCTTATCAGCTTTATAGCCAGAACTTTACACTTTTTGTTTAGTCCTTTTTTATAAAAAATCTTTCTATAGGAATTTAGTTTTTTCTCTGGCACCTTGATAATTACATTCTTGCCAATCCCCTTACAAGCTCCATTTGAAATTGTCTTTCCGGTGATCTTAGTACTCTTGACGATAAGAGTTTTTAGCTTTTTACAGTTACCTGCAAACTGTTTGCCAAATTTATTTGTCTTTTCAGGGAATGTAACTGTATTAAGAGATGAACAGCCATAAATAGCCTTCTCACCTACCGTCGTCACATTCGAGCCAATCATCAGGACTTCCAGTTTAGGGCAATTAGCAAAAGCGTAATCTCCAATGGTACGGACATTTGCTCCGATAGTTACAGTCTGAAGCTTCTTAAAGCTCTTACATGCCTGTTTCTCTATCTTTGTAACCTTATATGTGCGCTTATTATATGTAACAGTCGAAGGAATACTGATTGTTTTTGCATTTTTGTTACCTTTAACAAAGGCGACCTCAGTCTTTGACAAAACCCTGTACATTGAGCCGGATTTATCTTTGAAAGTCTTTCCAACCAGCTTGTTATTTGTTTTCTTTGCATCAGTCGCAAATACAAATGTGCTGAAATGAGTTATGGTAAATGAAATAGTTTCATCGCTGTTTTTTCTTGGAGTCAGAATATCGAAGCCGTCATCAGACTTGTGATAATGCAGTATCTTCAGATTTTCTATTTCCACCCCATTAGGAACAGGCATTGTAATAACAACAGGAACCGCCAGTTCTCCATTTGGTTTAACCTTGGAAGCACCCGTCATATCCATATCAAATTGGACAACACTCTTATATATCTCTGTATTAATTGCCTTCTGATCTTCTTTTCCTGCAAGAGAGACGTTAAATGAAACCTTATCATCAGGATCTGCATTCAGGCATCCGCCCAGAACACTGACTTTTTCAGGGTCAAGTCCGGTATCCGGTGTTACAGTTGTCTCAAGAGATACATTTGCCTTTGACTTATAAGAATCCTCCATCGACTTTACTTCGTCCCTTACCTGGGACTTTGTCTGCATCTCTATGGCAAGTGCATTTTTATCTGAGTTATTTATAAAATCGTCAAGTATCTCTTTTGCACTATCAGCTGACTGTGCCTGCTGCATTTTGGCTGTACGTTCCGATATGTCTATTAGACCAATATCTAAATCCGATATATCATAAAATTTCGATTTCTTTGAATCCTTACTATGTGCTACTTTTTCAATATCTGAACTCAGGGCATAAACTTTAAAATAATACTTTGTATTGTCTGAATCCCCCATTTTCGAAGAAAAATCCGTGAATGTTTTGTTTGAATAAAAATAAACACCCGAGACAAATTGATTTTTGTCATTATAGAGCGATATCTTATATCCGGCAGCATTTGGAACCGGATCCCATTCTGCATAACCAGCTTTAGAAGAACTCCACCTAAGATTTTTAGGAGCCTTCAGCTGAGTAGTTGGCCTTTTATAACTATAAATGCTAGACGTTACCTGAATACCATTAGTCCTATCATTGCGCTTATCTGTTTCACATATTCTTACATAAAATGAATAATCTCCAGAATCCCTAATATACGCAGCAAAATTATCAGTGGCTTTCCCTTTTATTTTTGATATATCTTTTTCGCTGCTAACGATACATTTACCATCTTTACAAAAACCAATAACGGCAAGGCCTGTGTCATTATTAACATCAAACGACACTTCCCCAAAAGGCTTTTCCCAAGTCAGATTTGAAGCAACTTTCTTTTGTGCATGTGACGTAAACGGCATTATCATGATAAGCGTTAATATCAAAAACAATCTCAAAAGTCTTTTCCCAAATCTCTCCATAGATACGCCACCTTCCCAGAACGATTTGTATTCTCTTTAACCATTGGCATCAAGATCAAAAAGGCGATTACTACAACCTTATATTAAGGATACATCAAATGTGTTATCCAATAGTTAAATATCGATTAAAAAATTCTTAATCTTCTTTCAACCTCCCCAGAATCCAGCCTGTCACCATGAGCTCCAATATGCTCAACTGCAATGGACGCTACAGCGCAGCCATATCTGCAGCATTCTCTCAATCCAAAGCCTTTTGAAAGCCCATATATGAATCCGGAAACAAAGCTGTCACCAGCTCCCGTTGTATCTACAGCATTTACAGGATATGCGGAAACAGTGCCTTCAGCAGATCCGCCTTTGTATACACATCCATTTCTGCCACACTTGATAATGACATTTTTTACTCCCTGCTCAAAGAACGCCTCAGCATTCTTATGGGGATCAGCTTCACCAGTGAGGAGCTGAGCTTCTTTTTCGTTAGGGATCAGATAGTCTATATAGTGAAGAAATGGCTTCAGGTCCTCTATCCGCTCGCCTTTCTTGGCTGTAGTCATATCGGCGACAAGAAGGCGCCCCGGTTTTTTCTTTATTTCTTTAAACACCTCTGTCATGTCATCTATCAACAACTTGTGTGAAACGAAGATGCTGCCAAAGCTTACAATATCGCCCATATCATCCACACAGGGCATGATATGCTCCTTAGAAAGCTTTCGCAGGCTGCTTTCCGGGTTAGTGATAAAGTATCTCTCGGCTTTATTGTCAACAAGAACAATATTGAGCGCAGTTGCTATGTCCTTGGATCTTTTTATCTTTTCAGTAGATACCCCGTTTTTCTCAAGGAACTTCAGTACTACATCTCCTAACTCATCGTTGCCAATAAGACTCACAAGTTCGCAGGGCACTCCGAGATTCGAAAGAACTACCGCTTCATTTAAACCATCCCCGCCACATGTCATTTCCATATGCTTTGCAGGTACAGATCCTTTTTCAAAGAGATCCTCGCCTATCGGCCCCGCAATCATATCAACAACAGCCGCTCCAATAATTGTCACTTTCCCCTCAATAGAAGTCATTATCATTTACCTCATCGAATATTGGATTTACTCCACACGACATCCTATAACCCACTTGTGAATACCAGATAAGCCAAAAATCCTATACAGCAAAAGAAAAACAATATAATTGAAGAAACAATATAAAACACTTCTGATGTCCCCCTTTTCTCCTTACTAGAATGCCTGATTATTGAGACAATAAAGGCTGTCAGATAAAACAGCGGCAGAACTAAATGTAGCAAGAATAATGGCAACCAGGGCCACTCAAAGTGATATTCATACCATCTGCCATCCTTGTAAAACAACCATATCCATGTAACTATTGCCAATACTATTGGCGGACAGAGAAATATTATCTTATGTTTATTCATTTACAGTACCTTTCATCCAAATATAAAAATGCAATATTTCTACACTATCATAAATTATATCATTTATAATATGATTAGGATGGCTTCAAAAATCGTATGAAATAAACGGATTCTATTTTTGGAGGTGGCCAATGATCAAGACCATAGTAGTTGAAGACATGCAGCATGTATTTGATCTTCTTTCTGAGCAGGAATACAGGGATGATCTTAAGAGAAACCGCAATCTCTATGTTTACAGAGGGCAGCCTGATGCCTCGTTTATATTGACCACAAGCCTTGAGCGAAACTGTAAGGACAAGAAAAAAGAACTTGAGCCCTGCATCCTCAGAAACTTCACAAAATATGCGGTGTTTGATGAGCCCTCCATAGAAAACTCCGTCTGGAAGCAGATGATATTCGGGCAGCACCACGGGCTCCCCACAAGGCTTCTTGACTGGTCATTCTCGCCCCTTATTGCACTTCACTTCTCCGTCACGGAAAATGATCTGGAAGATATGGATAAAAGAGACAGTGTGGTATGGCGCACAGATATTCATGAGCTTCATGATCTTCTGCCGGAGAAGTACAAGAAGATTTCACAGAAATACTGCACCACTGTCTTTTCAGTTGATATGCTTGCTGAAGCCTGTGACAGCCTTGCTACGTATGACAAAGATATGGGAGATTCAGCGATTCTCATGATCGAACCTCCGTCTGTAGATGTACGGATCATAAACCAGTATTCCTTCTTCTCTGTTATCCCCAGCGACATGAAGGATATTCAGGCTTTTCTTGATCTGCATACGGAAAAGACAGTCCGTTATGTTATTAAAAAAGAAATCCGCTGGCAGATAAGGGATATGCTTGATCATCATAATGTTTCCGAGCGTATCGTATATCCAGGTCTGGACGGGCTCTCAATGTGGCTTGGCCGACATTACTATGTCAAATGAATAAAGCAAAATCACTCTAAACACGTGAAAAGCGGCCCCGGAATCTGTTTTCCGGGGCCGCCGATATTTTAAATAAGTTTTAAAACTCATCCGATCTTGATATTTGAAATAAGATCAAGAACGAATTTGCTCTTCTTAAGGAAAGGAGCTGCTGCAGAAGCGGCAATGAGTACAAAGCTGCCCACAGGACCAGTTGAAGTACCAGCACTTGATACCCACTGTCTGCCGATCTTACCATACTGTGATGATACAGTCTTTATATCAGTACCGGAAAGACCATATCTTGCAGCAAGCTTGTCTGGATCAACATACCACTCCATCTCCTGTTTGCCATCAGTTACGATAATTGTTGCTTTTCCATACAGCACATCATTTTCGTTCAGTTCACTGACATTTGTAGAAGTTCCCCAACAGCTTGTATCGAAGATCAGATACTCATAAGATCCGTTCTCAAGATTGCTGAAGTCGGGATTCCAGTTGATGTTACCATATTCATCTGCAACAGCCAGTCTCATATGCAGATCTTCTTGTGCATAATAATGATCACCCTCAACCTTATATCCATTGCCAACTTTAGAAGCAATATTGGCTGCCACGGTTACAGCCTGGGTGTACTCAGTTCCTCTCTCATTGAGATGTGCCTGCATTACAGTCTCGCAGTGTCCGTAAATGTAATTATCAGTATAGATCGCAGCTTCGCCATCAGGAACCATTTCCTGGGTTCCGGCTGTTGCATACTGGATAAGGCTGTGTGGATATTCCGTCCATTCACCTGTATTGCCATCATACTGGATATCTGTGCGGCTGGTCACCTCTTTGCCGGGAATACTTCCTGACAATACCGGATCCTGCAGATATAATCCAAAGTTAAGACCACCATTGTTATCCGGAAGAGAACTTACAGGAATTGCAATCTCCCACTGACTTCCATTGTGAACAACTGTTGCATCATCTGATCCATTTAATCCGCCATCCTGTGTAACCTGTATCAGATATGTTTTTCCAAGATCTGTCGTGATGGCAAATTTGCCGTTGCCATGGGTTCCTGCCCATGTCGCTGACTCGGCATTTGCTCCGTCGCCGCTGGGACTTGAAACATAGATATAAACATAATCTTCTTCAACACGCCAGGCAACCTGATCTACTTCACCATTATAATCTGTATGTTCAGCGAGATCTGTCTTTGTCACGGCATTCCAGTCAGAGAAATCACCATCCACAGCAATGCCTGTGTATACTGCCTCTTCACCGATATTATCATTATCTGCTACCTTTGGCGCATTCAGAGCCGATATATACTCTCCGCCGCTCACAGTGAACTCATCAGACCCAAACCACTCAGCGGGAATAGTTATCTCAAGTATCTCTGTATCTGTCTGATCAGAGGATCTTGAAAGTGATGCTCCATTTATATCTGACCAGTTGTCGCCATGAAGGCCATAATTCCAGTCAACCTGAATTGTCTTTGTTGTGCCATCGGCAAGTGTAACTGTTATCGGGTTATCGGCAGCAGGGCGGGTCCAGTCGTTATCGTGCTTAACCTTGTAGGAGATTGTAACTGTATCTCCATTGGACTCAGCCTTAATTCCCATTACATCTTTGACTTCACCGTTGGACCAGTTTGTAGCCTGCTCCTGTGATGTATCTGTAGTCTCGTCATTCTGAGCACTGCGCCTCTGTTCCTTTTCTTCAGATTCAGCAGGAGTCTCGGTTTCAGCTTCCTTATCCTTTACTTCCTCAGTTTTCTCATCTTTTTTATCTTCTGTAGATGCACTTGTAGCGGTGTCTGTGTTATCTGTGTTATCTTTGTTATCTTTGTTATCTTTATTTTCTTTGTCATCAGTGGATGCACCGGTCTTGGCATCATCAGACGACTTGTCGGTCTTCTCGTCATTTGTATCCTTAGAAGCTTCATCCTGTTTTTTATCTGAACCGGAATTATCCTTGGAAGATGCTTCAGATGCAGCGTCATCCTTCTGCTGAGTATTCTCTACAGACTTTTCCTGTTCGACTTCCTTAGAAGGAGTTTCTTCCTGCTTCGGCTGAGTATTCTCTTCAGTCTTTTCTTCCTTGGAAGGAGTTTCTTCCTGCTTCGGCTGAGTATTCTCTTCAGTCTTTTCTTCCTTGGAAGGAGTTTCTTCCTGTTTCGGCTGAGTATTCTCTTCCTTCTTTTCTTCCTGGGAAGTAGATTCTTCCTGCTTCTGCCCTACGCCCTCATCCTTCTTCTCTTCCTGAGAAGGAGTTTCTTCCTGCTTCTGCTCTGGAACCTCATCATTCTTCTCTTCCTTGGTAGAAGATCCTTCCTGAGTCTGCTGAGAATCCTGCTTTGGCTCATCGTTCTTATTTGAATCTACGCCCTGGTCCTTATTGGTGTCATCTGCAGGCTTTTCATCATGCGTTGACTCGCCACCCCCATTATCCTTAGGCTCATCATTTTGGGTTTCCACATGATTCTTATCTTCTGACTCACGGTTAGTTGGTTCTGGAGTCTGCTCATCACCCTTGGAATCACTGCTTTCAGATTTCGCTGATGGAGTTTCTGTATTGTCACCTCCATTGCTGTCAGAAGGTTCTTCACCGCCCCCGTCATTTTCATGAGCAGAATCAGAATCATTGTGTGAATTTCTCACAGTTGTTTCTTCTGCAGCAAAAGCAGTCATACTCATCATGCTTGCAGCCATAACAATAGCGACGATTTTGTAAAGCTTCTTTCTCATTGAAAACCTCTTTCTTCACCCTGTTACCATTTTCAGTAACACAATCCTTGACCTCAGACCTGTAGCAGCTCAATCCCTGAGCTCGTCCGTAATAACATAAATGCGTAGCGGTGTCTCACCGATTTCAAACCTCTCCATGTAATATCCAAGAGGTTTAAGATCCGCATCAATTTCCGCACAGAGAACCTCACCCAGATGCTCGATTGTGGCATTGGTCTTGAGCTCCTCGATATCATTGAGATACTTATTCTCATATCTGCCAAAGCAGTTGTGTATGCAGTCCTCAACAGCCCTGTAGTCGATCATGTCATGGACATCTGTGCTGATGGTGCAGTTGACCTCTATCGTGTGCGCATGTTCATTTTTCCTGTTTCCATCAAAGCTGTGTTTTATGTAAATAAATGTTTTTAATCTGTACTTTTTTATCTCAGCCATGCGACACACCTTTTAGCGCATAAATCTTCACTTAAATCTTAATCGATAGGTTTTCGGTTTTCCATAAAAAAAGCATGAAATTTCGCGGTTTTTGGGACATTATTTCACATATCACAATAGGGAAATGAATGTTTTTTTCGAAAGTCTATTCCAGTTTTAACTCTTCATACTTGTCCCCAAGGGTATAATAAGCAGTCTTGGGACGCTCATGAAAGTCAATATACTGCCAGTTATCCCAGGTATAATCTCCTGAGGCAGAAGCCTTCCCCTCCATGGAAATACCTATCTTTATGCCCTCTATCTCCAGGTTTTGCTGTTCTTTATTGATCCAGAAATCATCCTCGATCTGTTTGGTACTGGGATCCCTGAAATTCAACAGTCCCCAGGGAATCCTGAATTCAACAAAATCGTCCCCGGAATAAAAGTCCGAAAGTGAATTGTAGTCTTCAGAAAACGGAGTCCCATTTCCATACTGAAGCACTCCCGTTTCAATCCTCTCAGCGTCAATTGTCTCACCGGTACTTTTTATCACCTGCTTCCTGGAAATGCAAAGATAAATGGGAACAAAGTCCTTGCTGTTCTTCCTTATCCTTCTCTTTTTCCTGCCGGATTCAAAAAGGTTGTCATAGGCCCCGAAGGCAAAAGCATATCTGTCATAATAGGAATGAACAAGAATTCTGGTATTGTCCCTGCCGTTTATATCAAGGACAAAGTCCGCGTCTATATCAAAATAATGTCCGTCATATTCCGGCATTCCCGACTTCGGGGTGATATCTATCGGAATGACTATCCTGTCTTTATCAAGGTTCAGATTCTTTCTTTTAACACACAGGTAGAGATATCTTGCATCGCTCTTTGCAAGTACACTTCCAAAGTCTGTTGCCGCAACCTCCGGGGCATCCTCCCAGTCCGAAATCTCTCCATCTATCTGTACAACAGTTTTCTCAGTCCCCGGGTCGAATGAAACCACTCCATAGTTCTGTTCACTGGTCTGAACATCGCTCCAGAATGCTCTCCTGTTGGGGTCCGAGTAGTCCATGGTATTCCAGGTTCTCTTAAACCACTCGTCCTGCCAGGAAAATGCTAAACCCCCACAGCAGCCGCTGTCGTAAATTGACTGGGCCATACTGGCAAGATACTCCCCCTGCTCCTCCTCTGTAATGTGCCCCTGGTCGTAGTGCATGTATTTGTTGACATTGGTGCACCCCCTGGAAGTGGGAACACCGTACTCAGCTATCAGCACAGGGATGCTGTGATAGGAAGTGATCTCTTTGACATAGGCCTCGTAGGTATTGATCTTGCCGGAAGCGTCCCTATAGCCGGTGTATTTATCCTCAAGCATCATGAACTCCGGATAATATGGATAGACGTGATAAGAGGCAAATGTCCCTGCCGGGAAACTATCTTTTGCCTGGATATGCTCCACATCAATAGCCTCCGCATCCTCCCATTCGCTGTAGGGCTCAACAGGATGCTCAAGGGGGTCGGTAGTTGGCCAGTTCACCCAACTGACTGGTCTCTGCATATGATAAGTTTCTGATTCATAGGCAATAATTCCATCTGTAAATTCACATAAAAAGACATCAAAGGGGGATATCTCTTTTCCAGCCGCTGTTCTAAGGTACTTGCCGTCAAATTTAGTCTTGTCCGGATGGATTTCATTAGTGGCGGTTATTATCTCAGGCTCAGTTTCTATTCCTATAATCCACCCCAATACATAATCAGAAATGTCATTTGCGTATTTGCCATGTGCAGCACCTGGTCTCTCGTCAATCACAGTGTTGCCATGAATAGCATCAATAATCCTTTTTGCCTCATCTGTTGTGTCATTCAGGGTACTAAAGGCATCAGAAGTCTCCGCCAATTCCTCCTCGTTGTACCAGATACCCATCAGCATATACAGCTTTTTGTCGTGCCCCAGGTTGTACTCGTACAGGGCATCATAAAAATCAGGCATCATCATTGTGTAGACCCTGATACAGTTGCAATTCATCCCCGCAATCTTTTCAAACCAGTTGAAGTAAACATCCTTAGTTATCGCCAGTTCCCCAGGGTAATGCCCGGGATATCCTGAGCCAATGTTTATCCCATTTAGGTACACCGGATTAAAGCTCTCTCCGTCGTAGACCGACAGGTACTTTTCTTCAGCGCGGAAGCAGTAACTGACACCATTTTTCTCATCATCATAAATGAGTTTTTCCGGCACCGGCTCTTCTTCAGGCTCTTTCTCAAAAACGATCTGTCCTCCGGCACTCTGGTCATCCTCAATTACAAGCTCTCTTTCATAGACATCTGTATATGAATGTACTTTGCCGCAGCCTGTGGCAAGGACAGACAAAATCATCAATGATACCAGGGTTCTTTTCACGATATTCCTCCCACGCATAATTATATGTATCTTATTATGTTATCGGTTTTTTGAACTAAAATATAATAAAAAAATACCCAAAAAAGAAATTTTCTTTCCTCTTTGGGTATCTATCATTATTGGTCTTTATGTTTTTCATTGCTTAGAATCTTGAGATAATCCAGCGTATGAAAGGCTACCGCAATGTCGTGGTCAGGATATGCGCTAAGGAGCTCCTGGTAGTTGGCTATCACGGCATCGACGCCGTCATTGTAGTATGTAATGGAGTGATTGGTCTGGGACAGAAGTCCCGGCTGCAGCTCGTATACATTTACAAGCCTCTTCCCGTACCATCTGGAAAGGGCAGCCTCCCTGGTAATATTGCCGATTTCTCCGCCCTTGTTGTAATTCATCACCATCACACCGTCGGATTCCTTTATCAGGGTCCTGAGCATCTTGTCATGTCCCATCAGGTCATAGGAGTATGGGATGCAGACCATGATCTTAATATCCATCTCCGAATCAAAGGCAGCCTCCCTTATCCTTATGATGTTGGAACAAT
>JAEEGL010565885.1_pt1 | contig 13781 bp, 7 predicted proteins | sample 9134231 | NCBI WGS metagenome assembly JAEEGL01 (sample SAMN16246548, study PRJNA631951) | gut metagenome | biome: gut microbiome; feature: rumen; material: fiber-attached | host: Bos | place: Iran: Karaj | collected 2018-10 | reverse complement strand
TTCTGCAAGATAGTCTTTTGTTCGAGATTGCTTTAATCCTATAAACAACGCAATATCTTGTGTACGGGCCTCTGGCAAAGAACTCAAATAAGCACAAATTTTTTCTTTATAGTTTATCGCCGATTCATTTGAATTATCGCCGATTTTATCGCCATTTTCAGAGTTTATCGCCGATTTATCGCCGACGTCAGAGTTTATCGCCGATTTATCGCCGATGTTTTGATATGATGGACGATAAAAGTTCACACGAAGCATATCTCCAATCTCTAGAAATTCAGGTTTTGCTACTCCATATTCTTCACATTGCGAAAAGATACGTTTAAATCCAGATCCCCATCCTTCAAGAACATCTATCTTTTCCAGTGTACGAGCTAAAGTTTTATTGCGGATAGAAGAACGACCACTCAAAGCTTCTTCCAAAGTTAGAGAACCATAAATACTGCCAGGAGATGAAATTTCAATTCGGTCATCATAAACTGCAACCTGTACACTGGAACTCATCTGATAATTTCTATGAATAACGGCATTAATAATCAACTCGCGGATTGCTTTATGAGGAAGTTCATATTTTTCTTTGTGAACAACTCCATCAATTTCCACAGCCATGCTCAAATAGTTCAGAACAAATTTGTAGGCACCATCTATTTGTTCACAAAGAGGGCCTTCATATTCTTTCTTATCCAGAAAATCAACTCTTTCGGTTCCGCGGAAACGAGCACACTGGATTCGGGAAGTGTAATCGTGTTTTCCAAGAAGAATTGCATAGGCATTTGTAGCAACATCTTTATTGTTTCCGATAATAAGATTCAAATTTTCTAAATCTTTTCTAGTAATTTTTCGGTCTGCACGTTCAGAAAAATCTTTACAAAGATAGTCGATATCAGAATTTTCAATTTTAACAGAAGTACATGGGAACTCATCATAATAAACATGTCGGCCACGGTTTGTAAGTTCATCCAAAGCTGTCCAGTCTGCATTTCGGGTTGTTGCTCCAAGACGGATAAAAGTACCGTTTTCTTTTCCAAGAGATTTTATATAGTAAGGAGTTGCGTTTCCTGGAAAAACATTCACAATTAAAAGCTGGGCGTCGTCTACCATTTCAGCAGTAATATCAAACATAATCTGCGGTTCGCACATCTGGCCGATAGTATCAGCAATGTTATCCTTTAATTCAAACAAATCTACAGTTTTTGCTAATCCAACAAATTCACGCTGATTATTTACGCCAAGTACAAATTTTCCACCAGCACCATTTGCAAAGGCAACTATGGACTTAATCCATTTTTCGGATTTCTGAGGGAGTTCTGCTTTGTATTCTAATGTGCGGCTTTCACCATTCTGAATTTCTTCTTGTAAGGTCATAGATTTTCTCCTTATTCGTCAATTTCTTCAAAATCGTAGCAATCAGATGCATCTGTTATTCTTTTCTCAAAACTTTCTTTATCCATAGATTCCATCTGCCACCACTTGTAAGTTCTCCTGTTATTTTAAGTCTTATATTCTAAATCTATTCATTATATTTTTCATTAAATCAATAATTTAAAACTTATTTTTTATAGAGCGCTAAGTGCACTTTGGGCATCCTGAAATTCATTTGGCTTAAATGCACAGAGCATTACATCAATTTCATAATCCGGATAATCTTGAACAAACTTTTTGTATGCTCTTCCGCACTGTTTTGCAGATTCACCTGCAGGATTTGGAAGCTTACCGGCAAATACTCCTGAACTGATTAATGGAAAAGAAATGCTGTGCAAATTGTTATCTTTTAACAGAACAAGAGAATTGTAATATGCATTAAAAAGTTCGAGAAAGGCGGTTGGTGTAATTCTAAAATCCGGACCAACTGCATGAATAATATACTTTGCATTTTTCATCTTGCAGGCAGATGTGATTACAGCGTTTCCATCTTTTATCGGAGTTTGATATTTCGAACACTCCTGTGCTAATTCAGTAGAACCGCATTTACTAAAAATGACACCACAGATACCGCTGCCTTCCCAGAGCCCTGAGTTTGCTGCATTTACTACTGCATCGGCTGTTTGATCGGCACAACTGCCGTGGATTAATGAAAGTTTTGACATAATTACTTCCTTACAAATTATACGTAAAATGACATCTAGGATAATTAGAACACCCCAGAAAGTTTCCGTATTTTCCTTTTCGTTCAACAAGCTTACCGCCACACTTAGGACAAATCCCCATACTGATATTTGCTTTATTAAAATCTGCTTTTGCTTTAACTCCAGCTACATGAATGCTTTTTTCGTCTTTTGTATAATTCGTAAAACCTTGCAGCTTAGCTTCATAAAGTACTATTTTATCAATTGGCAAAACTTTATTTTGATAACGAAGAATTGTATTCTTAAGATGACGAAAGTTTATAACTTCTTTGGAACATTGAACTTTTATATCTGCCTGATTTGAAAATGCAATTATTGGAATAAATATATTCTGATCAGTAATTTCCAGAACTTCCATCAAAGCTTTTACATGAGCATAGTTTTGTTTTAATGGATTTCTGAATTGATATTTCTGACCATAAACATTTTTAGTCCATTCCTCAGAATGTTCACCGCCTAAAATCCAGCCTGAGTAATTCTTAGTTTCAATTACAAAGATTCCATATTCAGATAAAACAACATGGTCAATTTGTGTTGTTCCGTGACTGGTCTTCAATAAAACATCGTTTATAACTCTGTATTGAATAAAAGGCAGTTTACTAAGAATTCTTGAAACCTTATTTTCTCCGGCACGTCCTCGTCTTCCTGGCATAGTTTTTGCCATGAATATTGAGAAAGCGAAGAAAATAATGAATCCAAGAATTACTAGAATAATCAAGTATATTACCTCGGTAGTTTATATTTAATTTTTTAATGTATGACTCTGCCCGGAAGGTGTATGATAAAGTACTTCATCCATCCCTTCTTTAACATTGCTTTTCATAACTCTACAGCACATTGGAATACAATCTCTCTATTCAGGCTTTACTTCCACTTGTTCGAAAGTCATATAATATCCTTTTTATTTACCAACAAAATAGCCGGCTATAAAACTAACAATTCCTGAAACAATTGTTGTAATTATCCCAACAATAATAGAATCTTTATTACGTTTCCAAAATGTATCTTTTTTTCCATGCAAATAAATCCTGTTATATCTGTTTTCAACATAAGTTCCATAACTTGCCCAAAATATTACAAAAGAGATTAATAGTCCAAAATAAAAAAACACACTAATAATTGAAATTTTATTTGGTTCCTTTGAATTAAGTATAAATATTATTGGAATAGCCGTAATGCAAAAAATAAATGTAAGCACTTTTGCGAGTTTTGCACAAAAATTATATAACTTTACTTGTTTTGGTTTTAAAATATTATATATTTTGTCTAATACCCCATGAAGTTCATTTGTATCTTTTTCAATATACAAATGAGCACTATCTTTTTTTCTAAAATGTACAGAAATGTATGGAGAATGAGTAATAAGATCTAAATCATAAATAATTTCATCCTCAATTTTAGATAATTCTTCTAGGTCATCGTACTGTGTATCATTGGTTTTAATTTCATAATCGTTAGAAACCTCAGAAAGAATAGCAAAAATCTTTTCAATATCTTTAAAATCAATTTTCAAAGGTTTTAGAAAAATTGAATAATTATCAATAATTGGTTTCATATTTAGTTTCTCCTTACTTCAACTCAGCTAATGTCAGCAAATCATTAAAATCGCTAACCTTATGGTAAACAACCGACTCATCCTTAAACATATCCTTAAAGAGTTTTTCAGCACAACAAATCTTGTTTTTCTCAATCTCTTTAAGCTGCATAGAACTCATAGATCCTTTTGTTTCTGCAACAAAGAAAACGTGTTTTACTTTTCCTTTTTCAAAAACAATTGCCCAATCAGGTGAATAATTACCAACCGGAGTAGGAATCACATAGCCACCTTTAGGCATTTTTGCATATGTACAGATATTCGAGCTTGTATCAAGTTCTTTTACAAACTTCATTTCTACGCTGTCAGCTCCAGAACCATCTGTATTGATGTAGTCCAAAATCGCTTTACTTGCATGGAAAGTTTTCTCAGAATTATAATTAATCTTTTCAGCAGTAAAGATATCAGAATCGTAGTTGCCTTCAATCTGATTATAAGAAATATGGTCAACAATAATAGTTGATTTCTGCTCAAGAATAATTTCAATTACCTTTGCAATAAACTCTTCCGGGTTCATGTGGAACATTTCAAGCTTTTCAAAGGTTAAACCTTTCAAAATTGCAACAGCAGTCTTTCTTGTAATAGTAGCTCCCTGTGCAATTTTTCCAACAAGGTCATATTTAATAGAACTCTTATGAACTCTATTAATAGTTTTCTGGTCAGAGTTCTGAACATCAAAAGACTTTCCAGAACGGAGTTCTTCTTCTGTCATATTCTCTTTCTGAATACCAGTAGTAACCGTATACATCAAACGAGAAACTGCCAGCGTATGATTAATTTCTCTAACGCTATTTTTTATAAGTTCATCACTGTCAAATTGAACTGTATAAGAATACTTGTGATTAATCTTGTCCCAGAGTTCTTTGAACTTAGCAAAATTTGCCTTATTCAAATCATTCTTCAAAATCTTTGGCTTATTAGCGTCCCCAATCATAGAACTGAATACAGAAGGATCAAATATTCCTCTAATGTATTTCTGAACATCTTCTGCCACAGCTTCAAGCTGTTCTGGTACAGGAGCCAGTGTTCCATTTTCCAAATCTTGATGATACTTTGGAGTAATCTTATTATCAAAATCAAGATAATCAGCTTTTACCATATAATGATAAATCAAATTACCTTCTGTAGGAGTAAGAGCACGAATTTCTCCATTGTCGTTTACAGGTTTTCCAATAAAATATGCTGCACCAACAATAACAACTCGCTGTACCAAAGTATCTTCAATCTCTTTCTGCAAATCAGCTGCAAAATCATTGTAGCTGTCACTTGCAATAATCGTAAGTACGTTTACATTATGAATATCATTTCCAAGTACCTGAATATCCTGCCTAACAAGATTCTTATCAACACTCAAACGTAAACCACGACCAATTTCCTGACGTTTAGTTGTTGTGCTATCAGAATGTTTCAAAGTACAAATCTGGAATACGTTAGGATTATCCCAACCTTCACGCAATGCAGAATGGCTGAAAATAAATCTAGTAGGTTCTTCAAAGCTTATAAGTCTCTGCTTGTTCTTCAAAATCAAATCATAAGCAGAAATATCATCATCACTTTCTTTTTCTTTGGAGTCCTTAATGTGACCACTCTTTTTATCGATACTAAAATATCCGCGGTGAGCTTTAGTTGCATCCGAACACATTTCATCCAGATATTTTGAATAATCATCAGACTCAAAAAGTTCATGTTGTTCTGCAAGAATCTCGGCATATTCTTCTTCGAACATTTTTCCGTATTCACCTAATATTTCATTACCATCATCATCATACTGTCTGTATTTAGCTACTTCATCTATAAAAAACAAAGAAAGAGTTTTAATTCCACGTTCATAATTCTGTCGTTCTTTTTCAAAGTGGCTCTTAATAGTCTCGTGAATCTGAATACGTCTCAAATCCTGTTCGCTAACATCACCCTGAATCTGATTTATTGTCAGTTCTTTTCCGTTTAAGAATATAACTTTTCCAGTAAACTTATCTACATCGGTAATTGTATAACCTTTGTATTGTTCCATTTCGCCGCTAAGTGCATACAAATCATTTTTATATTGAGAATCCAAAAGCATATAAACACGCTTTGGAGTAGAACTAGACTTTTGTCTTTGCTCTAATTCAATTCTTGCTTTTGGTCCTTCAGGAGTTACAATTACGTCATTTAAATAAAGGTAGGCATCCACACCCTTTAAGTTAGAAACCTTAAATCCTTTTACTTCAATTTTCTTTACAAGCTTTTCATTGTATGCGTCTAATGCATCAAGCTTATAAATTAAGTTATGTTTTACAGCATGAGTAGCAGAGTAATTCAAAACAAAAAGTGGCTTAAACTTTTTAAGGGCAGACTGTGTTTTGTCACCGCCCATTTTCTGAGGTTCGTCCATAATGATGATTGGTCTGTTAGCTGCAATTACATCAATTGGGCGACGGCTTGCAAATTCATCACGCTTTGAATAAATAATACGAGCTTCCTTACTGGTTCCGCCTTCTTTAAGCGAAGCATTAAAAGCCTGTGTATTAATAATCATTACATTGATATTTGCATCACTAGAGAAACTATCCAGCTGGCTAAGGTTTGCAGAATTGTAAATAAATGTACGAGCCTTTTTACCGTAAGAATCTTGAAAGTAATCTACAGTATCAGTAATTGAAGCATAAACACCTTCGCGAATTGCAATAGAAGGTACAACAATAATAAACTTAGTCCATCCAAATTCTCGATTCAATTCAAAAATGGTTTTAGTATAGACAAAAGTTTTACCAGTACCGGTTTCCATTTCAATATCAAGGCTGCAGTGGCCCATATCATTTACAAGATTTTCTGAACGTTCAAGGCCATTATAATCCTGTACTGCATGAATATTATCCAGAACCTGTGCAGGGCTTAATGTAATGTCAGCATTGTTATAACCTTCCATTGTAAAATCCATTTCCTGCTTACCCATATCCATAATATATGAGCTTTTTTCCTGATAAGGCTGACTATATTTCTTCTTAAAAACATCTATTACAGAACGAACTGCATCTTTCTGATATTTAAGCTCTTTATAAACGTATTTCATTACAGCACCTTCCTTTTTGTATCTGGACTATAGGTATTAAAAATCTGTTCAAAGTTCATTGCAACGCTATCATTAGCGATAGAGTTATCTTTCATTACATAGTAATATGGCTTCATTTTTGAAATCTCAGTAATTGTCTTGTCATCAATTTCATTATCAAAACAGGCAATCAAGAAATCATTATTAACCTTAAAAATCTGCTTGCCATTTAATGTAGTACATTCAATCTTACAATCTAGTGGAACACCAAGCTCAAGCATTACCTGGAAAAGTAAATCTTCATTTGTTCGGTCTTCTTTTATATTATTTTCCAAACCGTCAAATAATTCTGGCACATAATCAGTCGGGGAATAATAAACATCTTTCATATTGGTAGAATCAATCTTTAAGCTTCTAAAACCAATATCAACATTTTTAATTTTATCTCCAAACTCTTCCTGTAATTTTTTACCAACAAGTCTTATTCGCTCTTTTCCAATCTCACATAAATTGTGAAGAGCCTTTTTCTTATCCAAATATTTAATAGCATTTTTGATAATTGGCTTTGTAAAGTTGTTTGCAGTTTCTAAAGCTTCATCAAGCTTTTCAGGTAGCTGAACCATAATAAATTTTGTCTTAGATTCAGGTTTCTGAATATTTAATCTCATAATTGATTCAGCTGTAGTTGCACTTCCAGAAAAGAAATCCAAAACAGTTGCATCCTTCAAATCCATAAAAGAAGCAAGTTTTTGAATAAGCTCATAAGGTTTCGGATAACTAAAACAATCACTTCCAAATAAAGAAGATAGATAGTTTTCTGCACCGCGAGTAGTGTTGCAGTCATCAATAATATTGTTTGGAATAACTTCTATGGTTGCTCCAGGTCTAATCTTACTTCTAGGAACTCCATCATAAGCAGGAGCTTTACCAAAAGAAACATCACCGGCAGCAATCAGCTTGTCCATATCTTCTTTACTAATCATCCACTGGCGAGTCCATTCCACACCAGAAGGAGATTTAATAGTGTAATACTTTTCACTTTCAGGGTTAGAACGTTCTTCATTAAAAGAAAGACTACCACTAAACCATGGTCCTTTCGGGTCATTGTCTGGATTCTTAAACTCATAGTCACAAACTTTTTTTTCTACCCAAGGTTCAAGCATAGTTTTGTTTTTTGCATAAACAACAATATATTGCTGAAGAGTTCTAGACCAGGAATCTTTTTTACCTTTTCCATGAAGCCACATAAAAGTATTTACATAGTTCTTTTCATTAAAAATCTCATTACAAACTTTTTTAAGATTTTCAATTTCACCTTCATCAATACTTATAAAAATTGCACCATCATCTGTAAGAAGATTTCTTGCAAGCTTAAGTCGAGGGTAAATCATATTAAGCCAGTCTGTATGGAATCTACCATTTGTTTCTGGGTTAGCTTTTAGTTTATTTCCATTAGGATCAAGCTGTCCGCTTATTGCAAGGTATTCTTCATAATCCTGTGCATAGTCATCTTCATAAATAAAATCGTTACCTGTATTGTAAGGTGGATCAATGTAAATCATTTTGATTTTATTCAGATAAGTTTCCTGGAGTACTTTTAAAACTTCGAGATTATCGCCCTGAATATAAACATTTTTTGAATCAAAGTTTCCGACTTTTCCATCACGTCCAACACTTTCCTTTGTAAATGGTCGTAATGTTGCAGATGTAGGAGCATTTACAATATTGATAGCCTTTGTCTTTTCAGGCCAGGAGAAAACATATCGTTCAAAATTATCTTCGCTCAAAGAACTGTTTATCTCTTTCATAAGAACATCTTTATCTATTGTTCTTACGATTTTTCCATTTATATCAACAGCTTCTGTTACAGCATTAGGAAAGAGCTCTGCAAGTTTTGCATAATTAGAGTCAGCTAAGTTGTTTGTATGCATTTTTAATTTATCCATTACAATACCTTTCTTTTTGTATCTGGGCTGTAAGTCTTAAAAATTTGTTCAAAGTTTGCAGCTACGGCATCGCTATCCATAGAGCTATCACGAACAACAAAGTAATAAGGCTTCTTCTGTGCAATCTGCTTTACAACATCATCAGTAACTCCAGAATCAAAAGTTGCAATAAGGAAGTTTTCTTCTCCTACATTGAAAACAGTAACTCCACTTATTTTTTCTTCTTTAATTGTAGAAGAGAGTGGTACACCAAGTTCAATCATTGTTTGGAAAAGTAAGTCTTCTTTTGTTCGGTCGCCTTTGATATTGTCTACAAGTCCATCCAAAGTATTCTGTGCAATTTCATCTGGATTATAATAAACATCTTTCATGTTTGTAGAATCAAGTTTTAAAACACGGAAACCTGTATCAAGATCTTGTGTTGTAAGAGGATTCTCTTCACGAATTTTCTTACCAGCACGACGAATGCGTTCCTTACCAATTTCACAAAGATTTTGATATTTCGGAGAATGAGATTCTTCAGGTAACTGCACAAGAATAAATTTTCTTTTTCCTGAATCTTCCAAATTTTTTAAGAATACAGCATGAGCAGTCGTTGCTGAGCCAGAAAAGAAATCCATTACAATGGAATCTTTATCTGTTGAAATATGAAGTATTCTATCAAGCAATCTTGTCGGTTTTGGTGTATCAAAAGGTGCTTCACCATCAAAAAGAGCTTTTAATTCTTTTTTTGCTTCGTCTGTATGTCCAACTTCCTCATAAGACCAACAATTAGTAACGACACGCCCTTCAGTATCTTTTAGGTATGTTTTTCTTGCAATTCCACCTTCACCGTTTTTTGTAAAAAAGAATCTAGGCCATTTTCCTCTTTTAATTATTGCTGCTGCTTTTTCTTTTGCTGTTTCAATTGTTTCATTAAGGACAATAGCCATTACATTCTTTCTTACTTCATCTTTTAGAATTCCACAAACATCAGCTCTTTCTTTTTCATCATGCAAGTCTTCAAGTTTATAATCAGCCCATTCTTGCATAGCAGCTAACATATCGCTTTGTTTTAATGGCCAACAGGCACCTTTGTATGGATATATCATTTTACCTGTAAAAGGATTTTGTATAGCATAAACCATTCCTTGATGAGTTTTGGCATTTGGTGCAAAAGCATCACTTGTTCTCCAAGGATAGTCGTCATTATCTGGATTTTTGTATTTAGCATCCATCTTTTCTGTTCTTGGTAATTTATTTGGATTCCAATCCATTTTTTTACTAAAAACAACAAGATGTTCTTTTTCATCACTTATACCTTTTGAGTCATTTCGTGGTGAATATGTTCTTTGCCAAGAAATATCTGCAACTAAATTTCCTTCACCAAATAGTTCATTACATATTTTTATTAAATTACTTTGTTCATTATCATCAATTGAAATAAAAATTACTCCATCCTCAGTTAAAAGATTTCTTGCAAGCTTTAATCTAGGGTAAATCATATTAAGCCAGTCAGTATGGAATCTACCATTACTTTCTGTATTCTGAACTAGACGATTTCCATCTTTATCATACTGGCCGCTTTTTTCTAAATATTCTTCAGTTGTTTCGCTAAAATCATCCTCATAAACAAAATCATTACCAGTGTTATAAGGAGGATCTATATAAATCATTTTGATTTTACCAAGATATGTTTCCTGCAAAAGTTTAAGAACATCAAGGTTGTCACCTTCAATATAAAGGTTCTCACTATCAAAGCCTCCTGGTGTTCCATCTTTTCCAACACTTTCTTCTTTGCAAGGGCGGAGAGTCTCACTTATAGGGCTATTTGCAGCAAGAATTGCTTTACGCTTATCTGGCCATGTAAACTGGTAACGTTCTTCTTTACCGTCTACAACCTTAGCATTTATTTCCTGCATCAGGATATCTTTATCTATTGCACGTTCAATAATTGGCTTGTCGTTTTCATCATAACCTGTAATAGTTTCTGTTACCGCATTCGGAAAAAGAGCTGCTAACTTTTCAAAGTTTGCATTTGCGATGTTTGGTGTTTTCATATTAAGTTTATCCATTTCTATAAACTCCTATTTTTTCTTTAATTCCTCTATATGTGTTTTAATACTGTTTACTTGCTGTACAAGTTCAAACTTTCGTCTGGGCTGTACTTCAAGTCGTGCTTTCTTTTCTATAGTTGCAAGGCTTTTTTCCAAAGCCTTTATAGTTTCGCTGCGTTCTACAGCATCCTGTAAATCTTCATCAGCTTCCTTATAAAGATTCTTTCCGGCAATCTGAACAATAAAGTTTTCATAAACTTTATCAATATCAAGCCCTTCAATTTGCAAATCTAAAGAATTTTTATCCATCCAATCAGTATGGTAATAAGCAGAAACCTTAAACTCATTATTTCCGCCCTGAGCTTCTTCTTTATAGCCAATCCAAGCCTGGACTTCATTTTCAAAACAAAGAATAAAAAGTATATGATAAGGAATCTCTCTGTCAATCTGTAATAAAACATTTTGATTCAGTTCTTTGCTATTAAGCTCAACCTTAAAAACTTCAATTTCGGTAACATTCTTACCAGCTGCAAGGTTCAATGTGCTTGCTGCAATTTTATTACTCCAGATAATCTGCTGAATGTTCTCTGTAAACACTCGCTTCATTGCCGGAGTTATAGAGATATTGTCATAAAACTTCTGCTTTGGAATTCTTTTTGTAACGACGGTGGATTCTGGAAAATTTAGCATTCACTACCTCACAACAAAGAAACAAATAAGTTCAAAGTCATCAAGGCCTTTAATACTAAAATTATTGATTGTTGTTCCACCTCTATGAAATAAGCTATCAATATCACTCATATCTTTTGTTTCAATAATTGAATCAATTGCTTTGCTCAAAAGTTCAGAACATTGTTTCATGTTCTTTCCGTCGCGAGTTTCCTTATTAAAAATAGCACATAGTGCTCTATCAGGTTCTGTCTTTCCTTTACACAAAAGCCGAATATTATCCAGCATTTTCTTTGCTTCGAGATGATTTAGTTCTATCTCACCATCTTTCTTAATGTAAACCATATAGAAAGGATGCAATCTGTTTTGGTTCTTTATATTCATAGAATTAGAACGATTCTTCAAAATGAAAATGATACCTTCTGGTAACTCATCGGTTTTCTGCACAACTGCATGTAGTCCATAAGGAGTATGATCCAGAGCATTTCCTTCATCACGATATTGCAATAAATCCAAACGGAATTCATTTAATCCCAGGTCCATAATAGAAATACCAGAGTTCATTTCTTCTATATCAACAACTTCTTCTTTAAGTTTCTGAAGCTGTTCTTTACGATATTCCAAATCTTTCTGTTCTTCTTCAAGAATGTTGTCATCAGCAGTTGCCGTCATATCAACAATTTTCATTCTTGTTTCAACACGACCTTTTAAATTGATATATTCATCAAGAGTCAAATCAGGCCAGAAGTTTACAAGCTGAATAACAGAGTTCTTACTTCCAATACGATCAATACGCCCAAATCTCTGAATAATACGAACTGGGTTCCAGTGGATATCATAATTAATAAGATAGTCACAGTCTTGTAAGTTTTGACCTTCACTAATACAGTCAGTAGCTATCAAAATATCTATGCTTCTTGGATCGTCTGGATAAATGACATTCTTATCTTTAGAAATAGGTGAAAAGTAAGTAAGAACAGCATTCAAATCACATCTAAATTTATCAAGTGTTGATTTTCCTTCACTTGTTCCGCTGATTTTTGCAGAATTTAGAGAATATTTTTTCAAAGCAAACTTGCTTACATTGTCATACAGATAATCTGCTGTATCTGCAAATGCTGTAAATACTATTACTTTTTTATTTTCTCCATTAATTGGATGCTCAATTTTATTCGAAATTATCTCTAAAAGTTTATTAAGTTTTGAGTCCTTCTCAGGGGCAATATCAGAAATTAAATCTTCAAGACCACTTAAAACACCAACATCATATTCCAAATCTTTGAGCCAGGTTTTATAGTCCATATCGTTCAAATCGATTTTTACTTTCTTTCCGATTGTGAACATATCAGCTGCATTCTGGTCATCATCATCAATATCATCATCGTATGATGAAAGGTCAGTTAGATTGATAGAGGTATTTAATGAATTCTTATTTAAATCAAACTCATTTACAATTTTTATAGTTTGATTAATGTAATATTTTACACGCTGTAAAGTAAGCCTGAATGAATAAACAGAACTCTCAAGACGTTTTAAAAGATTTATTGCCATAAGTCGGCGAATACCAAGTTCTCGTCCCATTTGGTCAAAACCGCCGGCTCCAGTTTCATCGTCCAAATTAAGTTCATATTTTGCACGTTTGCTTGGGAAGATAAATAAAGAAGGAACATAAACAGTAAGCTTCAGTCGATTTAATTCTTCAAAAATAATATTGAAAGTTGCATCACTTTCTGAATCTGTCAAAGGAGTTTGTACAGAAATTGGATGTAATCTTGTTGGGAATGTTCCAATATCTTTTGTGTCGTAATATTTTTGGATATGTTTCCGGCTTCGTGCAATGGTAACGCTATCCAAAACTTCAAAGAAATCAAAACTTAACTGATTCAAAAGATTTTCGGTAGTACGACTTTCAGATGGGAGTTTACTCCATCGGGTAAATGCTCTTTGTGCTTGAGAGAAAATATCATCTATGGAGCTTTTTGTATCAAGTCTTTCATCAAGATTTTCAGAAACACCTTCATAGGCAAGTGCAAGTTGATTTTTTAAATCAAGGAAACGATTATTTACAGGAGTTGCACTAAGCATTAAAACCTTAGTTTTTACACCTTGCTTAATAACTTTTTCCATCAACTGCATGTATCTATTTTCATTTGTATTTGCATGAGTACCATAACCATTGCGGAAGTTATGAGATTCATCAATTACAACAAGATCATAGTTTCCCCAGTTTATAAAAGCCAAGTCATTACCATTTGACTGTCCGTGTGTTCTGTTCAAATCTGTATGGAATAAAACATCATAACGAAGTCTGTCATCTGCAATCGGGTTATTCTTATAATTATTTTTATAAATGTTCCAGTTGTTCGCAAGTTTCTTAGGACA
>JAEEGL010504029.1_pt1 | contig 13781 bp, 18 predicted proteins | sample 9134231 | NCBI WGS metagenome assembly JAEEGL01 (sample SAMN16246548, study PRJNA631951) | gut metagenome | biome: gut microbiome; feature: rumen; material: fiber-attached | host: Bos | place: Iran: Karaj | collected 2018-10 | reverse complement strand
GTGGAATATGTCCAAAATGTTCAGCAAAACACAGACGTACAGTTGAAAGACCATCCAGAGATGAATTGAAAGGTTTAATTAGAAATCTCTCTATGGTGAAAGTCGGAGAAATGTTTGGAGTAAGTGATAATGCTATCCGTAAATGGTGTAAGGATTATGATTTACCTTCTAAGAAAACCGATATAGATAATTACGATGACGAATCTTGGAAAAGCATTTAAAGCATTGTGACCTGGAGCATGTCGAGTCAGTTCGAGTCTGGCTACCCCGACTCTCTCAGGGCTTAATATGAGGACGACAAGGAAGCGAGTAACTCTTAGGGTGATGCCTAAGACGGAAAGGCCTGGTACTTTAAAATCTGGTGAGATCGAGAGAATCTCTAAGGCAATAATGAGAATATCAACTCCGCCCTCGTGCCCTTAAATTGAACTTTACTTGGCTCCTTCAGGGAGCCATTTTTAGTTTTATATAGCTATGAAGATGAATACTCTTCTTGCGAAAGTTGATCATGCATCAGCTTCCGTTTCGGCCATGGTAAAGGACTATGCTACCTTCTTTAAGGCTAAGCAAGGTGCTTTCGTTGGTACGAAGAACACGTATGCCGCTGTAAACGGATACGACGAGCGCCCAGAGCGCAACACTCAGACTTTTGTACAGACAACAGTACAAGAGAAATTAGACTGGTTTGAGGAAAGATACGTACCGTATCTGAAAGAACTATTTAGCATCGAGTCTACCAATTCTGGAGATGCTTATCGTGTTGAGTTAGTTGTTGATGGTATTTCATTCGGTAAGCTGAGTGCTATCGAGTTGATGAGACTTCGCAACATCTTAACAAGTCGTGAACTCAATACTATGTATGAGAACATTCCAGTTCGTAGTGATGCAAAGATCTATGAGCCATGTACTGATGCACAGTATGAAGGTCGAGAGATCTTCCAAACTCCTGTTCTTAAGTCAGACGAGAGAACAACTGAGAAGGAAGAAATTATCCTGAAGGATCCAAACCTCGATCCTCAGCATTTACCTGCAAACTATCGTGCACAGGTAACAGTCAAGAACAAGACTGTCAAGGTTGCTGAGACAACACATCAGGAGTTCACTGGTGAATGGACACAACGTAAGCGTGCAGAACTTCTGCGTCGTAAGAGTGCTATTCTTAACGCTATCACAGTTGCCCTCAAGGAGGTCAATGAGGTAGAAGCTAAGGATGCAAATCTGAACGTTGATGCTCTTATTTCTTATATCCACTACGGTGGACCTGGAAAGAACGTAAAGGTACAGTAATTATACGAATCGACATATAGCTTTAGCTTTAGATTCAGCTTTATTTGGATACTAGATATTTAGATTTAGCATTGTGTCGAAAAGCTTTAGCATTGAGATTCTTATGCGGAAACCCAACATCTATTTTCAAACCTAAAATCGGGAGTTCGAGTCTCCTACGCCCCTCTATGTTGCACGCGGGACATATCCTTAACAGGACTGGTGCATCTGCTTGTTAACCCGCTAAAATGAGCAGCGCAACTACACTGTGTGTCATCGAGTTCATGGCTACTTGAACCATAAATAGTGTAGACGTAGCAAAGGGTAGAGAAAGATACGTAGCAGGTAAACTGGGAGTGCAGTGCGTACAATGGCAAAGAGTGAAGGCACTCTAATCCTGAAGATAAGTCCATTGATATTCTGCTCTCTACCCTACCTGGGGCGTTAGTTAAGTGGTTAAAACATTAGGGAAATTTAGCTTAAAGATGTTGAACGGTGAAAGCAAACTGTCAGGCCTGCTCTGCTAGGATATTTGATTGCAGGTCTGGGGGGTCTAGTTCAGTAGGTAGAACGCAACACAGTTAATGTTGAAGTCGGTGGTTCGATCCCACCGACCTCCGCCAATTCCAGGTCGTCTTCGCATTGTCGACCTTTAAAAATAACGGTGCGGGTGCATTGGGTAGATAAACCGACAGTCTGCCTTGCTAGGTACGGGCACAAGTAAACGTATACGGGCTATCATAATATTCCGAAGTACAAGGGTTAAAAGATAGTAACAGGAGAAGTGTGGAAAGCTTCTCCTTTAATTGAGTGCAATGGGTATTTGATGATAAACGAGCCGAGGTCGTAAAATAAGTTTTACAATTCCGAATTTTCAGTTTCGATTGAGGCTCATTCCGGCTACAAAGTAGTCGGAACTCGAAGGGGTGGTGGAATGGTAGACACGTATGTATTATGGAACATATCCTAGTTATTCGTTTGAATCCGTCTTATATTCTAGTTACTAAGGCGATGGTTGAGAGTTCGAGTCTCTCCCCCTTCACACCGACAGGTCTAATCGCACAAAAGACCAACCCACAATGTGCGAAGTGGGTGTGTCGCAGATGTATAGTTCAATGGAGAGAATGCAGACCTGAGTGTCTGTGATACTGGTTCGAGTCCAGTTGCATCGCTACAATGGGCCGATAGCGCAGGTGGTCAGTTCGCGCCAGTCTGAAAAACTGGAGATCCTGGTTCAACTCCAGGTCGGCCCACCATGATTGACAAGATTGTTAAGTATGTACAGGATAAACTTCCTGTAACCGTTACTGAATCAGTATCCACTAATAGTAAGTATATTCGTTATACTGATGGTGGAAAACAAGTCCGAGTATCTGATCACTTCGGTAACATTAAGGACAATGTAGATGTGACCATCATTGTCCCTGAAACTCCTGGTTACTTTATAGTAGTAATGGGATTCAAGACTTTCGTATATAGTTCGTTTCAAAGGGTTGCAGAGTTTATAGTTACTTATTTAATACTTGAAGACAATGTTCTTAGCAAAGAATCAACTAAGATAAAGAATCAATCTCAGGTGATTTATGATATGCAATGTAAGATAGATAACTTCCAGGCAGAGAATGCTAAACTCAAGAAGTTAAATGATCAATTACAAGCATTGAATAAGAATTTAGCTAGCAACAATAAGGAATTAGAACTAAGAAAGAAAGTCGAGAGACAAGCTGCTGAAATTCAGATATTGAATGAAAAGCAAGCTGAAGCCAAGAAAACTATAAAGTTAAAGGATGATGCTATCAAAGAGGCTGCAGAGCTTCTTGAAGATCTCTCTACTAACCCAGAATTGCGGGAAATGGTTTATGATTCTCATTCGGGTAAGAAATATTACTTAGATAACTTCTCAGAAGATATGCAAGATATTCTTAAAGATTTAATTGCAAATCATTATAGTAAATGACAACTGAAGCTATTTCTGTAATACTTGAAAAGGCCTGGGAATTAAATTCTCGGGCCTTAATTTATGTTAGAAATGAATTGCGTTATAACATTAGTAAGGACGATTATGATTGGAAGGTATATGATGATATAACTGTACTTTGCATCTATAATAAAATTACTAATGCTGAATATTATATAGACGCTGAATATATTTCCGAAATAGATATAGAAGATGACCCTAGCGGAGATTAAGAAAAGAGAAGAAGAACTGAGCGAAGAACTTGAGAAACTTGCTGAAGAGCGAGTTAAGTTAGAACAAGAGAAGTTCAAGAAGAATATTGGTAAGTATTACCGATTTAATGTCGAGAGTATTTATCATGGATATATAAAAATTGAGAATATTTGGGGAGCACCTAATTATGTTCTAGAAGGCTTATGGTTTGATGCTAATACAAGCGAAGCTAAACATTATAATGCGTTTGAATTCTGTGGATGGAGACAATTCTCAGTTCGTGGTAGAATAAGGAATTGGAATGATTTTCATCTTACTGAAGTAAGCGAGGAAGAATTTGTAAAAGCCTTTAATAAGGCAATCGATATTGAGAAACAATTATTTATTAAGTTCATTAAATGAGTAGTATTCACTGGTTGAAGACTAACAATGTCTTCCGTGAAGTTGAGGGTGATTTCAGTACCATCGACAAGTTACCTGTTGGTATTTACAACATTGGTTTAACTATGCAAGGATGGCATCTGGAAAAGTATGCAGACAAATTTACCTTTGACTACAAAATGTATGGTCTACAGACTGAGTTCTGTGAGCATGTGCTTAAGACCTACAAAAACACAACTGGTAACTTTGGTATTATGTTAACTGGTACTAAGGGAACTGGTAAGACTGTAACAGCTAAAACCTTAGCTAATGAATTCAATCTTCCCGTAATCATTGTTAAGGATATGGGTAGCAGTAACCAAGCTATGATTGAGTTCTTAAGTAGTCTTAACTTTGATTGTGTTCTATTCCTTGATGAGTTTGAGAAGAACTTTTCTGATAAGGATTCTACTATCCTGCAAATTATGGATGGTGTTTACAACATTGGTTATCGCAAGATTTTCTTGTTAACAACTAACTTAATGACTGTAAATGAGAATCTTATTGGCAGACCTTCTCGTATTCGTTATGTGAAGAAATTCGGAAACTTAGACTTAAAGACTGTTGAGACTTATCTCGACGATGAGTTGAAGGTTCCAGAGGCTCGTCAAGAGTTACTTGACTTCATTGATACCTTAACTATATCTACTATTGATATTCTTAAGACTATTGTTAATGAGGTTAATATTCATGGTATGCAAGGTCTCTTGAAGGCTAAAGAGTTCTTTAATGTTAGTACTCTTAGCTTTACATATACTGTTGTTCGCGGTTATGTCGAGGAAAGTGATATGCAAGATCATCCTGACAAGTATAACATGAAGAACTTCCTCAAGGATGTTCAGAAGTATGAGAACATGATCTTTGAGCCTGCTTTCTATCGTAATACACCAAGAGAGCAGTGGACAGAGTCTCAAGTTAAGGAGTATGAGGAGTGGCAAGAGAACCGCAGAAAGGATTTCAACAGCATTACTCGTACAACTGTTACTTGCAACAGTCGATATAATCATCTCAAGGTTGGAGATGAATTCGACGGTGAGGAGATTGTAATTATTGATGTTAAGAAGGGTGTCATTGTAACTAAATATGATGATTACTTCTATTGGCATTATATTACAAATCCTGGAAAGAAGCCTTCACTTTACGGAGGAACAACTAGCGATTATGTAAGGTATTTAGACCTTTAAAAATAGAAGAGGAGAGTGGAATGTAGGCTTGGGAGCAGCCATCATCTAAAGAGTTTCGAGTGGAAGGCACTATATTATCGGTAATGGCCCGATTGATTTGGGTGTGCCAAGGTCACAGTTAGGTAGCGAACCTACGCGCTTAGCGAAGCCACACGGAGGCGTAAGCACTAATTTCGGAGAGTTTTCTAAAATCCGCTGAAATGCGGGACGTTCCTGATTGCTCAATGTTTGATTACGGAGTCGGAGCCAGGTATGATGGATAAGGCCCCCTAGTACGGGAGGAACGCGGGCTTAATTTGGATCTTATCACGTGTTGATATGGGAGTGAGGCTGCATGAGTGGAGCAGTAGCTCGATTGACGTTAGGTCCCTCAATCACCAGAGATGTCCATGAAACCGCCGTTGGAGAATTTGGCGTAACAGCACACCACCCCTCTTCTTTTTAAATTATGAATTATCGTGATTTTCATCCAGGCGATATAGCTCTTGTATACGGTAATCCAAAACGAATTGAACGTGTTGATAGAACACATGTTGCTACAAGAGCTGCGAATGATAACTTAGAACTGTGGGCATATTCCGAAGAATTGCGACCTATTGTCCACTCTGATAGAATGCTTCTATTAGACTTGGGATTTGCATACAAAGACGATTACTATATCTTCGATACGAATGATGGGTACGTTGTTTATTGGAAGCCAATAAATTGTATCGTGGAAGATCGTGAGGGCACACCTCATCGCAAGAGGTGCAAGACACTAGGAGATGTCCAACAGTTCTTTTATCAGATTTCTAATTTTGAGTTACCGTTATGATAACTGATTTACTAATGATAGTACTTCCTGAAGGTGAACTTCAAGAGGTATTTGATTTCTCTGACCGCTATGAAGTGGATGATTTAACAGATATTGATTTTCTTGATTATCTTTATGAAGTTCAGTCAATAGAACTACGACCAAGAGTTTATAAAGCTGACTTCGGGGAAAGATTCTGGTGTGTTGAAGTGTATGATTGGTCTAAAAAGACTGATAATCACGTTAAGACATTAGTAGGATATCATCATAGAGATGAAGCTGTTTATTCAGCTCTTATATGGTATTATCAAGAATATTCTGTTAAAAATGGTTAAAAACATTTGTCGTTCATATTGAGCTGAGTAGTATAGAATTACAACTTGGCAAGGTGACGAAAAAGGGTTTATAGTAGTGTCCACAAACCAGAAACCCTGAGATGTGTGTAGGACAGGATTCGCCAAAATCCGATAGCATCGACAGTCCATTGGGTAATTCCATAGGAGTGCTGTTAGGTGGGCATTTTTTAAGACACCAATGTGATGAAATTAACATAGTAAAGCTCGGAGAACTCTCATCTGTGAAGATATAGAGTTCCCACTCTGGGGTCATAGCTCAGCTGACTAGAGCACCTGATTTGCACTCAGGAGGTCATGGGTTTGAGTCCCACTGGCTCCACAATACGCGGCGGTGACCGAGTGGTCGAAGGTGATGGTCTCCAAAACCATTTGTCGTAAGACACGCGTGGGTTCGAATCCTTCCTGCCGTGCAACGCTTTTTACCTAAAAGCGCGTACGAGAGAGTTTTTAGTAGTGCTGGCTCGTGAGAGTCGGCACTATTGTTTGAATCAGTTTTAATATTATGGATAAAAAGAGATTAAGAGGATTCTTGAAGATTCATATCTTTAAAGATTCATTCACAATGAGCAAAGTTTCCGAAAATGGGAAACTGCAGGTGTTTAAGATTGGAAGTGTAATTGCTGCTTGTTCAGACGATACAGAAGTATCTCGCAAAGCAGTATTAGACTATCTAATGTCTGTTCAAGAGAGTGTGTATGTACCTTTCTTATTCCGAAATCTTACAGATGAGGAGAAAAGAGTTGCGCTTGGGAAACGCATCTTTAGTATTAAGGAGGGTGGTGCATATTTTCTTTAAAAATTTATTCCGAACTTATAGTAGTAATGACGTCGCCTTAGATTGGGGGCATAAGAGTGTACATCTTTTGCAGGCGCCTTTCTAAAAGACAGTGATAAAGAGGGCTCTGTTGGCTAAGTATTATGCTATATCTGTACAGAGTTCGGAATATTGGGGGAGATAGCTCGCGAGGCGTAGAGCGGAGGACTGTTAATCCTAGGGTGGTGGGTTCGAATCCCTCTCTCCCCGCTTCTCCGTCCAAGTGGTGGGACGTATAAATAACACCATTCGTTCACTGGTAACCTAAGCGCTATAGGCCCAGGCACTAACGACATGAGTGCTGAAGTGTTGACCACGTTCTAAATAAGCATGAGATGTGGGTATGTGACTAGAGCAGAAACTCTAGCAGAACTGTAGGAGGAGGCACACGAATCCATAAGCGAATAGGGCATTTGCTACCGTTACGATGAGAATAAGTTGACGGATGTTAATGTCCTTTATGGCTCTTTAGCTCAGTGGTAGAGCAATTGGCTGTTAACCAATCGGTCGTGAGTTCGAACCTCACAGGGGCCTCTAACATTAACCAATAATTATGATAGTAAACGACATTAAACCCTTGGTAAAAGGTATCGCTCAATTACAATATGTAATGAGTGGTGGTATTGCTGTTTATCACATTTTATCTGCTGATGACCGTAAGTTTCAGCTAGAAATTGATTTAAGTGATAAGCATGACGTTGGTGAAACCGCTGCGTTTCATCCTACTGAAAAAGCACTTCTATTAATGAGGTGGATTCGTAAAGCAAATGAAAATGACACTTTAATTGAAATAAAATGAGTAAAGATACTAAATCTACTATAATTATGTATTTTATAGCAGCATTAGCAGCATATTTAACTCTTAAAATAATTGGAGTATGACAGTATTAGCTCGCAAAATGACCGATTTAGAGAAAAGCAGACTTCGTAAATTTAAGAAGACTCATAAGGGTGCTAAAGCATATTACTCTACCGATTATTCATTAGGTGTGGGATATGATATTATAGCATCTACGCTTGATCTAACTCTTGAAAGAAATCGTGTATTAATCGATGAAACTAACAGTAAGTTTATTACTGATGAAGAAAATGAATTAAAGAATTTCTAATGGAACAATACATTTATTTAGCAACTGCCATTATATATGGCATTTTCATTGTCCGATTTATCCTTAGTTGGGTCGGAGGAGACTTTGACTTAGACATGGATGCAGATGGTGATGTAGACTTAGGAGATGTAGTATCTTTTAAAGGTGCTACTCACTTTCTAATGGGATTCTTCGGATGGTTAGCAACTAAGACATGGACAACTCACAATATCGAGTGGTGGGATTATCTCATAGCATTCATATTGGGAGTTATTTTTGTGATAATACTTTACTTCGTTTATAAATTCATGATGTCTCTGGAAACTAAGCCACAAGTTTTATCTGGTAGACAGTTAATTGGACAAGTAGGAAAAATCTATTCCACTATTGGTGTTGAAGAAGGTTGGCACAAGTATTTAATTACTGTGGGTAACAACGTAGGCACTTTAGAATATCCTGCTCGTTCACTAAAAGTTTACCAAATAGGTGATTCTGTGGTTATTTCCGATTATCAAAACGCTTATTACATTATTTAAAACAAAATGACACTTACAACAATGATTATTGCGGGCGTTATAATACTGCTCGTAATTTTAACAATTATTGGACTCTTGTCACGTTATCGCAAGTGTCCTAGTGATCAACTCCTCGTAGTATTTGGTAAGGTAGGCGGTAAGTCCGCTGCTAAGATGTATCCTGGCGGTGGTGTATTTGTATGGCCTGTTATTCAGGACTACAAGACCATGTCGATGAAACCTTTCCAGATTACTTCTGAAGTTGTAGGTCCTGATAATGGTATGATTCAAACTCATGTAAAAGTAGCTTTAACTACTGCCATTTCACAGGATCCCGTTGTTCAGCAGAATGCTGCGACTCGTTTCTTGAGCGCCAATGTTGATGAAGTAAAAGGTCAGTTGAAGACTATCTTGGAAGGTAGTGTAAGATTGATTATTGCTTCTATGTCAATTGAGGAGCTTAACTCCAACCGAGATGCTTTCAAGACTAAGGTTAATGAGAACTTAGGTAATGAATTGGCAAAGGTTGGTTATGATATAACTAACATTAATATTCAAGAAATCACTGATGAAGCCGATTTTATTAAGAATCTTGGAAAGAAGAAGGAAACAGAGGCGAGAGCTCAGGCTGAGGCTGATATTGCTGACAAGGAGAAGGATGGAGCCATAAGAAAGGCTAAGATCCGTCAGGAGCAGGAAATCCAGGTTGCAACTGCTGACAAGGAAAGAGAGACTACAGTTTCTCAGACCAAGCAGGAGCAGGCTGTTCGAGTAGCAGAAATTGAGAAAGAACAGGAGACTAAGATTGCTGATACTCAGCGAGCTAAGGAAGTACAGTTAGCCGAAATCAACAAGGATAAGGAAGCTGGTATTGCTGAGCAGAAGGCTCTTGAGACTGCAGCTGTTGCTAATGCAGATGCTGATGCTGAATCTAAGAAGGCAGAGGCTGATGCTCGTAAGGTTGCTGCTGTAGCAGAGCAGAAGGCTAAGGCTGAATCTTCTAAGGCTGAGTCTGAAGCTAATCAGCGTAAGGCTGTAGCTGCTGCTCAGGCAGATGCTGAAGCTACTGAGAACGAGAAAGAAGCTTTAAAGCAGACTCGTATTGCTGAAGCTAATCAGAAGAAGGAAGCTGATATTGCTAAAGCAACTCAGGAGAAGGAAGCTAAGAAGGCTGAGTATGAGTCTGCTAAGCAGATTCGTAAAGCTAAGGCTGATCAGGATGCAGGTGTAGCAGAACAGAATGCAAAGATTCTTGTTGCTGAAGCACGTGCAAAGGCTGGTCAGGCTGAAGCTGATGCCGACAAGACTGTTCAGGTTGCTAAGATTGAAGCAGACATGAAGGCTGCTAAGACTAAGCAAGAGCGTCAGTTAGAGGTTAACGAGGCTGAAGCACTGGCAGTTGAAGCTAAGCTGAATGCTGAGCAGGTTGTTCCAGCAGAGCAGGCTAAGAAGAAGACTATCATCGAAGCAGAAGCTATTAAAGAACAGGCTGTTCTTGAAGCAGAAGCCGAGAAGCAACGCATTCTTAAGAAGGCCGAAGCAGATGCAGAGAAAGTTCGTCTGAACATGAATGCAGAAGCTGAGGGTATTAAGAACAAGAAACTTGCTGAAGCTGAAGGTCAGAAGGCTCTCTTGTTTGCAGAAGCAGAAGCTCTTCAGAAGAGAGAAATGGCTCCAGCACTTGCTCTGCAGAAGATGGTTGAATCCTTCGGTGGTAATCCTGACCTTCTTGTTCAGTACAAGATGGTTGACCAGTATAAGTCAATCGCTGAGGCTCAGGAGAAGATGCTTGAGCATATTCAGCTTGGTAATGTCACTATTTATGGTGATAAGAATACTGGTGCTGACTTTGCTAAGAGCTTTATCAAGAACTTCACTCCTGCCCTTGACATCGTTAATGATGGATTCAAGGACAAGTTTAAGGAGGTATTCGGTCTGAATAAGGAACTTCCAAAGTCTGAGGATCCAAAACCTGAGGAAGGCAAAACTTTCGAGGAGGTTAAGTAGTCGTGAACTGATGAAGTAAAGTATACGTGCGTTAAGCGCTGCGCTCCAGATGTATGAGAGAATACATCAGTTAATCAATCTGTCCGAGATCCCATTGTCTAGCATATGCATGGGCTTCGTACTGGCGGTTCATCCCAAAGTTTTACAGAGGGTCATACCAACGGGGAGCGGATAAGGGTAGGTTGTCTCCTATGATATCTAAGGGAGGTGAATATGCCTTTCTCCTCGCACGCGAGGAGAAATATGGGCCTATTAGCACAACGGTAGTGCGCTGGATTGTGGCTCCAGTTACGTCGGTTCGACTCTGACATAGTGCCCCTAAATTACTTTAAACGTTTTAAGTTATGGCATGGTTATCTAAAAAGAAAAAGTCTGAAGAAGACGAGAAGAAAGAAGCTCTTATAAAGGAAGCAAAAGAGCTTGGTCTCAATCTTGAGAAGAGTATGAGTGTTTACGAAATGGAACATCGAATCTCTGAGGAAAGGGAAAAGCAGAAGCCGGCTCCTAAACCTCAGCCATCACCAAGACGAGGTGAGCACTAAGATTGAGAAAATCCGATTTGCTATAATGCATAACCCTACGCTTATTCCTGCACTACTGAGGGATACGTCGGTGAACAAAGGGTTAATCTACAGGGAATTGCGAAAAGCTCTTCCTTGTAGAATCGGAATAGAGTTTGAAATGGGAGCAAACTTCAGGTTAGGATTTCAAAAGAAGTATAATCCTAAAGCAACCGATAAGGATATCGCAAAACATTATGGTGTTCTTGAAGTACGGTGTGATGATACGAAAATATCATACGACCAAGCTGTACGAAGAAGAAGAGAATACCGTCGTCAAATAGAAAATGCTCATGCAGATTCTAACATGGATGGGCCATGTACTGACGATAGCGTCCATGATGATTGTGATAAGATCATTGAGTCTAGAGTATCCATTAAGGATTATTCTCAACTTGCTGGACTATATAAGTTCATGCAAGACTTACCAGAGTTTTGTGCTTTACACGAAGGAGGAGGAATTCATATTCATATTGATATGTCTATGTTTCCGTATGAACACAAGGTTAAGGAAGGAGAAATCTATAAATGGCTTACTCATAGACTTGATGAGATAGGAAGTTTGTTTCCTAAATATAAGGGAAAGTACAACGAAAAGAAGATAGGTTTGCGAAGTAAATCTACGTGGCTTAATATGAGCAGTAAACACACGTTAGAATTTCGTACACCTCCTCTGACTTTCGACTATTACACACTTATGACTTGGATAGTCGGAATTGTTAAGTTCCGCAATAAGCTGATTCATGAGTGTAGACTAAGAAAACAACCTAAACCCATTCCTATTCAAGTAAAACTTGATGAGGATGTATGGGTTGAGATTAATCCGGACCAAGTAGGTCAGCCAGTAACGCAGGAACTTGTGAATAACTATTTGCAAGGTTACGAAGTGTACACTGACAACAGTGGTACCAGGTGGCAGTTTACCACCAACCACGGTACTTACGGCGCATCTACTTGAGAAGTATCTTAGAAGGGAAGTTACCACCTTTTTAAGATATTTTAACTTTCACATGGGGTAAGATGTGAATAGTTTATCGTAGCACAGTTGAGGAATTGCAAGCCTTGATAATACTGCTATATGGCTCAAGTCCGAGAGCACCACACGCACCTAAGTGGTTAAATAAATGGGAAAAGCCTAGTCGGAGTGTTGTAAGCTGTGGCTAGGTGTAATGGAGGAGTGGGTGAGTGGTTTAAACCAGCAGTCTTGAAAACTGCCGGTCCTTCGGGGCCCGTCGGTTCGAATCCGGCCTCCTCCGCTAATATGTCGGACTGCCAGTACACAAGTTTTGTACCTCTGTTACTGCTGGGGTGCACCTTCCGACGCCCGGAGAGTTGGGTGAGCGGTCGAAACCACCGCACTGCTAACGCGGCGAGCCCTTAAACAAGGCTCCGTAGGTTCGAATCCTACACTCTCCGCATGATTAATAAATTATTAAGTTTGATCAAATCTACTGAAGCAAAGGATTTGTTTGTAGATTGTAATGGTGAAAAACTCTTAGTAACTGACGTTAATTATAACGAAAATAATAAAGCTATAGAGTTAACGACTTCTAAAGGTAGTGTTAAGTGGATAGAAATGAATGGAAAATACCCTATTAAATTATGGAAAAAGTCTTAGGTGTATATAGAATCACTTATCCTAGTTATGGTGTAACACAAGTAAAGAATCTTATATCCCATGTGGATTATGAGAATATTTACAAACGGTGGAGTGAAAAGAAACAAGAGTTAGAACTCGAAATCTCTGGTTTAAATAAGAAGAAACATGCTGACAAAATTAAAGAACTAAGTACTGAAGTAAAGAACATTAAAACGAAATTATTAAACTTCTTTGGTTCCGAATTTTTTACAGATGAATCTCCTATATGGTTATCGCAAAAGTGTGGTGGAAATATGTTACTCTCCGATTATCAAGGAGGAGTAATTGAAGTAAAATTAGAACAACTATGATTATCTATCTAATCGGTATAATAGTAGCTGCTATCTTAATCGGAAGAAATATAGTTAAGAGAAATCATGGAGAAGAATATTCTGGTGATATTCTCTGTTATGTATTTGCTCTCCTATCTTGGGGAATAGTGTTTATTCTTCTTATGGCAAAATTATACGAATATATTCAAAATAAAATAAGTATAAATGGAAGTAAACGAGCAAGTTGTAGAAATTATTAAGGATAAACTTATTGTATCAGAAGTTAGTTCCGATGATAATTTAATGGAAGATTTAGGTGCTGATAGTCTCGATATTATTGAGATAGTTATGGCACTTGAGAGTGAATTTCACATTGTAATTTACGATGATGAAGTGGATAAGAATTTTACTACTGTCGGTCATTTGATTGACTATATACAAGATAAAGTAGACAAAACAATTTAACATTTAACAATTATGAAACGTTTGTGAACTAGAAACAAGGGTCCGGACAATCAAGTTAATACTTTAGCTATTCGTAGATAATTTATTAACTAATTTTTAAAATGATTGTATTATGAGACCAAATGTATTTAAATTTCAAAGTGATATTAAGATCTTAGTTGCTAAGCAGAAAGAGACAGGTGATTGCGGAGTATGGATGCATCCAATGTATTGTGCTTATTATTTATTAAAG
>JAEEGL017057343.1_pt1 | contig 13782 bp, 10 predicted proteins | sample 9134231 | NCBI WGS metagenome assembly JAEEGL01 (sample SAMN16246548, study PRJNA631951) | gut metagenome | biome: gut microbiome; feature: rumen; material: fiber-attached | host: Bos | place: Iran: Karaj | collected 2018-10 | reverse complement strand
CTTGCCCTTCGGGTCAAAATCAGATCCGCCCTTGCCGCCGCCGATCGGAAGCGTGGTCAGGCTGTTCTTGAAGCACTGCTCGAAGGCCAGGAACTTAATGGTATCAAGGGTAACGTTCTTCGCGAAACGAAGGCCGCCCTTGTACGGGCCGATAGCGCTGTTGAACTGTACGCGGTAGCCGCGGTTTACATGGGCAACGCCCTTGTCATCGGTCCACGGAACGCGGAAGATAACGGTCTTTTCCGGTTCGACTAATCTTTCCAGCAGAGCGATCCGACGATACTTCTCTTCGTTGGGATCGATCATGGGACGCAGGGAGTTCAGCACCTCGCGAACGGTCTGCAGAAACAGCGGTTCATTCGCGTCGCGGGCTTCTACCTGAGCTAACACTTCATCTACATAAGACATGACAAACTTCCTCCTAAATACTTTTATTTATCGTTGTTCGATGCCTTTAATTTCATTTAAAGTTTAGCACAGCTCGGCAACGTTGTCACTATTATAAATGAAAAAATAACGTGTTTTCGATTAAGTTTCGTAAGTGAAACAGAAGAACAGCCAAAGCGTCTCTGCTTTCTGTCGGACATTATAACTCTCCGTCAATCACGTTGTTTTTGCTATATCTTTTTACTTTTCTGCCTGGTCCGGCGCGCTCCGGATCGGATTCGCTTCCGGGAAACGGGCCGCTGTTTTTTTGCTATAGTTAAATTTTATAACAAGGATAGATATTCCATATTGGCAAAATAGCAGAGAAATAGGTATGATGAGAACCGCAGTTCATTTGACTGCGGGAGGAAACTCACTTTGATACAGATAGAACACTTAAGCAAAACCTACCGTCTCAAATCCGGCGACGTCGTCGCGCTGGACGATGTCAGTCTGAACATCGGGGACGGAGACATTTACGGCGTGATCGGTTACTCCGGTGCCGGCAAATCCACCCTGGTGCGCTGCCTGAATCTGCTCGAAAAACCCGATTCGGGAAGCGTCACCGTGAATGAGGCCCGGCTGGTCCGGACCGAAAACGGGCAGACTGTTTTCCTGCCGGAAAAGGAGGTGAACCGTGTCCGCAAGGGCATCGGTATGATCTTCCAGCACTTTAATCTGCTCGACCGCAGCACCGTTTTTGAAAACGTAGCGTATCCCCTGAAATATACCGGACTTTCCAGGCGGGAGATCCGCGAACGGGTCCTGGAAATGCTGGATCTCGTGGATCTGCGCGACAAGGAAACCGTCTATCCCTCACAGCTCTCCGGCGGCCAGAAACAGCGGGTCGCAATTGCCCGGGCCCTGGCCGGACGGCCGAAAGTCCTGCTCTCGGACGAAGCCACGAGCGCCCTTGACCCGGACGCAACGGATTCGATCCTGGAACTGCTGGATAAGCTGAACCGTCAGCTGGGACTGACCATCGTCCTGATCACCCACGAGATGTCCGTGATCAAGGCCATCTGCAACAGAGTTGCGGTGCTGGAAAACGGCAGGGTCGTCGAAGAAGGCAATACTTACGAGATCTTCGCAAATCCGAAGGCTCCCATTACCCGTAAGTTTATCAGCTCCGCTTCGGCGCTCGGCAAGCTGGAGACGCTGGCCCGCAGCGGCCTGCTGGAAACGGACGGCGGCCGGCTCGTGGTCCTGACCTTTGGAAAAGACTGCGTCGGCGACGCGCTGATCTCGGTGATCTCCCGCCGCTACAACGTCTCCGTCAACATTGCTCTCGCCAACATCGACCGGCTGCGGGAAGGGGCCCTGGGGCGCCTGGCCTGCGTGATCAAGGGTGATGAGGCCGCCGTGGAAGAGGCACTGCAGTTCCTGAAGGACAATAAAGTAGGTGTGGAGGTACCGGACTATGCTTGAATGGTTTCAGAAGATCGCTCCCAACGTGGTCACCTACTGGGACCGTTTTGTGACCAGCTGCGAATCCACGCTTCAGATGTTCCTGATCGCCGGCAGCATCTCCTTTGTGATCGGGCTCTGCTTCGGCACTTTGCTAACGGTCTGGAAAACCGACGGTATCCGGCCCAAAAAGATCCCGTATTTTATTTTGAATACCGTGATCAACTTTTTCCGGGCCATCCCGTTCCTGATCCTTTTGATCTTCCTGATCCCGTTCACACGGACTCTGGTCGGGACCGCGATCGGCGTTTCCGGTGCCTGCGTCCCGCTGGTCTTCGGGACCGTGCCCTTCTTTACCCGCCAGGTGGAGACCGCGCTGGCCGGCGTGGATCCGGGCAAGGTCGAAGCGGCTCAGAGCATGGGAACCGGCACGCTGGGGATCATCTTCCGGGTCTATCTGCATGAAGCGGTGCCCGCCCTGATCCGGGTGACCGTGATCACCGCGATCAGCCTGATCGGCCTTACCACGATGGCCGGAGCGGTCGGGGCCGGCGGCATCGGCAGCTTCGCCGTCAACTACGGGCAGGGCCTGCACTATCAGGATATCGTCAATGTCTGCGTGATCGTCCTGGTGCTCTGTGTCTGGCTGCTGCAGTCGCTCGGGACCTGGCTGTCAAGAAAAACGACAAATAAAAAGCTGTTTAATGAATAAAAATTGAGGCAAGTCGCCCTCACCCGGCCGCTGTACAGCGGCCACCCTCCCCCGCGTCCGGGGGAGGGCAAGAAAGGAGTAATACCATGAAGAAACTTACTGCCCTGTTCCTGATCCTCGTCCTTGCCCTTACGCTCTGCGCCTGCGGCAAGAGCAAAGAAGCCGTCAAGATCGGCATCCCGGATGACGGCACCAACTTAAGCCGTGCCCTGAAGCTGCTCGAGACCGCCGGTCTCATCACCGTCAAACCCGAAGCCGGCTACACGCCGCAGATGGCGGACATCACCGGCTATCTCTACAACATTGAAATCATCCCGACCACGGCCAACACGCTGCCGGCTACGCTGGACGACTACGGCGCCAGCACGATCAACGGCACCTATGCGATCCCGGCCGGTCTGCTGCCGTCCAAGGATGCTCTGATCATCGAAAAACAGAGTGAGAGCGGTGACAACCCTTACGTCAACATCATCGTCGCCCGGACCGCAGACAAAGACAACCCGACCTATCAGACCATCGTCAAGGCCTACCAGACCCAGCTGGTCGCTCAGTTCCTGCTGGAGAACTACAAGGAAGCCTTCTTCCCGGCCTTCGACTATGACAGCAAGTATTCGGTCGACGCGAACTTCACAAAAGACATCCTGGCCTACAAATCAGACTCCGCCGGCAAGACCGTCGTGAAGGTCGGCGTCTGCGGCGCCAACAACGATCAGTGGATCGCGGTGCAGAAGGTCCTGGACGAGCAGAATGCGGGCATCTACATTGAACTGGTCGAATTCGACGCCTACAACCTGCCCAACGAAGCCTTAAACAGCGGCGACATCGATCTGAACGCCTTCCAGCACAAGGCTTACCTGAACAGTGAGATCGCCTCCCAGGGCTACAAGCTGACTCCGATCGGCGACACGCTGATTGCCCCGCTGTCCCTGTATTCCAAGAAAGTCACCTCGCTGGATGCCTTAAAGGATCTGGCAGGAAAGAAATAATCCGCCCATCACTTTGTGCAGCGAAGCGGCCGTCCCCTCCCCGGGACAGCCGCTTTTTATATCGCAATCAACATCTGGACTTTGCTATAAATCTGTACTATAATGATCCGGGATTGACGGGAGGTTTGCTATATGACCCTGCAGCAGATCATCTATGCGCTGAAGATTGCCGAGACCGGCTCCATGAATAAAGCGGCCTCGGAACTTTTTGTGTCTCAGCCGACCCTGACCACGGCCGTTCACGAGCTGGAGGCCGAAATTGGCCAGCGCATCTTCTCCCGTTCCAACCGCGGCGTCGCGCTGACCGAAGCCGGCTACCGCTTTTTAGGCGATGCCCGCAGCGTGTTCGGGCAGTATCAGACCCTGCTGGAAAAGTACTCCGGCGCCAGTCCGCGCCGCAAATTTTCGGTCTCGACCCAGCATTTCAGCTTTGCCGTCAAATGCTTCGTCAACATGGTGCAGCAGCTCGATCCGGACCGCTACAAGCTCGCGATCCGCGAGACCCGGACCCTGGATGTGATCCGCGAGGTCGGCACCGGTGCGAGCGATATCGGGATCCTTTACCTCAGCGAATTCAACCGGAAGTATATTCTTCGACTGCTGGAGGAATACAACCTGGATTTCACCGAGCTCGCGCGCTGCGAGGCCTGCGTGTATCTGCACCGCGACCATCCGCTTGCCGGGCGGGAAACCATCAGCCTGGAGGATCTTTCGCCCTATCCCTGCATCTCCTTTGATCAGGGCGAGGACAATCTCTTCTATCTTGCCGAGGAGATCCTTTCCGACAACGAATTCGAGCGCAGCATCAAGGTCTGCGACCGCTCCACGGTCCTGAATCTGATGATCGGCTTAAACGGCTATACGCTCTGCCCGGGCATCGTCTGCGAGGAATTAAACGGCGACAGCTGCCGCGTGATCCCTTACCGCGCAGATCCGGACAATCCCAACCGGCAGATGGAGATCGGGTATATCAATAAAAAAGACGCTCTGCTGGGCAGGGCCGGAACAGAATACATCCGACAGCTGCAGATGTATTTCAGCGAAGCATAGGAGGAAACAGACATGTCAAACAAACCGGTCGTGATCACTGCAGACAGTACCGTCGATCTGTCACAGGAATTGCTGGACCGTTTTCAGATAAAGATCGTTCCGCTGACCATCATTCTGGGAGAAGAAGTCTTTCTGGACGGGCATGGCTTTACCCCGCTGGAAATGTACGCCCGCTTCCGGACGGACGGGACGCTTCCGCATACGGCAGCTCCTTCCGAACAGCAGTTTCATGACTTTTTCCTTCCTTTTCTGAACGCCGGCTGTGAAGTCGTCCATCTGGATATCAGCGCGGAGCTTTCCTCTACCTACAGTGTTGCCACACTGGCCGCCAAGCGCCTTCCCGGCATCTGGACCGTCGATACCCGCATGCTTTCCACCGGAGGCGGCCTGCTTGCGATCGAAGCCGCGGAGTGCCGCGATAAGGGGATGAGCGCCGCAGAAATAGCGGAGCACCTGAATGCACTGACCGATAAGGTTTCCACCAGCTTCGTGCTGGATACCCTGACCTACATGTGGAAGGGAGGCCGCTGCTCGGGCATTGCCGCGCTCGGCGCCAATCTGCTGAAGCTGAAACCCGCTCTGCGCATGAATGAGGGCAAACTGGAAGTATTCAAAAAATACCGCGGCAGCATCGAACATGTCTACCGTCAATACATTACCGAGATGCTGAGCGAAAAGAAGATCCGGCCCGGTCACGTGTTTATTACCGAATCCGGCGAAGTGCCGGAGGAAACGCTTGACGAGCTGACTGCTCTGGTCAAAGAGCTTTCCGGCTGCCGTGAAGTCCATCACACCCTGGCCGGCTGTACGGTTTCATCCCACTGCGGCCCCAAGACTCTCGGGGTGCTGTTTATAGAAGAATAACCTTGTCAATCTGAACCGACTCTCCCCTTTTCGGGGAGAGAAACCTGTTTTTCCTCTCCCTGAAAGGAGGGAGTTTTTTTGCGCGAACTTCTGTCATATCTCAAACCGTACCGGGGGCGGATGGCTCTGGCCACACTGCTGATGGCCGTCTCGGCGGTCTGCGACCTCCTGCTGCCCACCCTTATGTCCGACGTACTGGACAAGGGCGTCTACGGAGCGGCCGAGGCCGATACCTTCGGTTATATTCTGAAAACCGCAGCCTGGATGCTGGGGCTTTCGCTTGTCAGCCTGCTCACCGTAGCCGCAGGCTACTGGATGGTCTATCACGTCGTCGCCGGCTATACCAAAAGCCTGCGCTCCGCCCTCTTCAAAAAGGTGCACACGATGACGCTTTCGGAGGTAGGCCGAATCGGGACCTCCAACCTGGTCACCCGGACCACCCACGATGTCAGCACGCTGGACTGGATTATCTCGTCACTCTGCGGCAGCATCCTCATCATCCCGCTCATGTTTTTGGGCGGCGTTGTCCTCTGCATGCGGAAGGACTTCCAGCTCTCGCTGGTGATCCTCCTGGTCGTGCCGCTTCTGATCGGCGCCGGCCTGCTCATGAGCAAGGGGATCGAACATCTCTGGGACGTCGCGGACGAACAGTGCGACCGGCAGAATGATCTGGTCCGGGAGCGCCTCCGGGGCGTCCGCGTCATCCGTGCCTTCGACCGGGAGAGCCAGTCGCATCAGCGGATCTCCGACGCTACCCACGTCATGGCCGAAAACTTCATTCACGCCAATGTCCGCATGGAGATCATCGATCCGGCAGCGGCGCTGGTGCTGAACCTGGCGGCCCTGCTCATCGTGTTTCTGGGCGGCGTCCGCATGGAACGCGGTAGCCGTCTCACCGCCGGCGATATCTTCGCGATCATTCAGTACATCAATATCATCCTGGGGGCCATCATTTCCGTCTCCTACGATATCGTCATGCTGCCCCGCATCCGGGTGGCGGTCCGCCGCCTGAAACAGATCACCGAATCCACCGGGCTGGAGGAGGACAGGCCTGCCGAAGGGCTCGTTTTCTCCGGGGCGATCGACCTGGATCACGCGAGCTTCACCTATCCCGGCAGTTCCCTGCCGGCCCTGTCCGACGTGGACCTTCACATCCGGGCGGGCGAATGGGTCTCCGTGATCGGCGGGACCGGTTCCGGCAAGACCACGCTGGCTGAATTGCTGCTGGCCTTCCGCTCTCCCACCGAAGGGACACTCCGCTTCGACGGCCGGGATGCCGCGTCGCTTTCCCCGAAGGATATCCGCGCCAATGTGAGCTGTTCCCTGCAGAAATCCATGCTGTACGCCGGCACCGTGGCGGAAAACCTCCGCATGGGCAAGCCCGATGCCACGGACGACGAGCTCTGGGCCGCGATGGAACTGGCCCAGGTCGCGGACTTCGTGCGGGAAAAGCCCGACGGCCTGAACTTTAAGCTGGAGCCGGCCGGGACCAACGTTTCCGGCGGCCAGAAGCAGCGGCTCGCCATCGCGCGGGCGGTCTTAAAGGATGCTCCCATCTATATTTTCGACGATTCCTTCTCGGCCCTGGACTTCCTTACCGAAGCCAAGGTCCGCCGTGCTCTGAACGAAAAGCTGAAAGGCCGGACCCGGATCGTCATTACCCAGCGGGTGGTCTCCGCCATGCACTCCGACCGGATCTTCGTTCTGGCGGACGGCGTGCTGGTCGGCGCCGGGACCCACGCGGAGCTGCTGGAAAGCTGCTCCATCTACCGGGAAATCTATCTCTCTCAGACGGGAGGTGGTGCCTTATGAGTTTAAACGAACAGACTGAACAGAATAAAAAGCCTAAAGAAAAGCCCCGCCTTTTCGACGAGACCGGAAAACGTCTGCTGAAAGAAATGAAGCCTCTTCGGGGCTGGGTCCTTTTATCCGCCTGCATCTGCCTCGTGCTGATCGGCTGCTCGGTGGCGATCCCGGAGCTTTTGGGCGACTCCGTCAACCGCCTCTATGACTGGGCGACCGAAAAGACGCCGGATCTGGCCCGGAGCCTCCTGCCCGGCCTGCTCCTTCTGGCCGGCGTATACGTCCTTGAGGCCGTTCTGACCTACGGGAAATATTATCTGCTGCAGAGCATCGTCAGCCGCTATTACTGTGCGGGCATGCGGATCCGCCTTTCGGAGAAGCTGCGCCGCCTGCCTGTCTCTTTCATGGATAAGACCCCGGCCGGAGACGTCATCGACCGAATGATGGACGACGTCAGCGACATGGCCGACAGCGTCTTCGGCATCGTGGACATCCTGCTCTCGGGCTTTCTTAAGATGACCGTCATCGCGGTCATCCTCCTCATGACGGACTGGCGCCTGGCGATCCCCGTCGTGCTTCTGTCCCCGCTGTCGGTCCTGCTCTCTTCCAAAATGGCCGGACTGGGGGAAAGCCACTGGGACAATCACTACGAGCTGGGCGGCAGGCTCACCTCCCTCGCGGAAGAAGCCTTCACCAACTATCCGACCACGAAGGCCTTCAACCGGGAGGAAGAGCTCCGCGCGAAATATGACGAACTCTCCGAACGCCACCAGAAGAGCGGCATTTTCGGCAATTTCCTGTCCTCGATCGTCCAGCCCGTCATCGCCTTCGTGGATGCGGCGGCCTATATTGCCGTCGCCGTCGTAGGCGGCTGGCTGATTCTTAAGCGGGGGGTCCCGATCGGCACCGTGGTCACGGTCATTCTCTTTGCGCGGCAGTTCGCGGGGCCGCTGGAACAGATCGCCTTCGGTCTGGGCTATATCCAGCACATCAAATCCGCCGCCCGGCGTGTTTTCCACCTGCTGGATCTGCCCGAAGAGACGGATCCGGCCGGCACCGTCAGCGCGCCGACCCGCGGCCGGGTGGAGCTTCGCCATGTGGATTTCTCCTACGATCCCGAAAAGCCACTGATCCGCGACCTGAACATGGATATACAGCCCGGGCAGAAGGTGGCCATCGTCGGCCCCACCGGCGCGGGCAAAACGACTATCGTCAACCTGCTCATGCGCTTCTACGATATCCTCTCCGGGCAGATCCTCATCGACGGGCAGGACGTTTCGGAGCTTTCGCGAGCTGAGAACCGCCGGCTGTTTGCGATGGTCCTGCAGGACACCTGGCTGTTTAAGGGCACCGTAGCCGAAAACGTGGCCTACGGCGACCCTGATGCGAGCCGGGAAGAGATCGAGCGGGCCTGCGACTGTGCCTACTGCGACCATTTCATCCGCCGCCTGCCGCAGGGCTACGACACTGTGATCTCCGAGGACAGCACCGCCGTCTCTTCGGGTCAGAAGCAGCTTCTGACCATTGCCCGGGCCCTGCTGGCCGACCGGCCGCTGCTGATCCTGGATGAAGCCACCTCCAACGTGGACACCCGCACGGAACTGCTCATACAAAAAGCAATGGACCGCCTCATGGGCGGCCGCACCTGCTTTATTATCGCTCACCGGCTCTCCACCATCGTGGATGCCGATCTGATCCTGGTCATCCGGGACGGTCAGATCGTGGAGCAGGGAACCCATTCGTCTCTGCTGGCACAGAAAGGCTTCTACTACGAGCTCTTCCAGAGCCAGTACGCTATCTGAAAAGCTTTGTCTAATCCTCCAGATAGTACATGAAGCCTTCCGAATAGCCTTTTTGGTATAACAGTGCCCGGATTTCCGCAAGATGCTGTTCCCATACCTTACGGTCCGTTTCGTTGCGGATCCCGATCTCCAGATATCCGCCCTCCACGATCCTGTACCCGAGATAGTAGTCCGGCGTATTCCCCGGTCCGTATTTTTCGTCAAACGCAGCCTGGAGGGCGAGTATGATCTCTTCCGATCTGGCCTGGTGGCGCTCGGCGCCGATCTTCTCCAGCACCTTCCACCACTGCCGCACGGCGTCGCTCTGTCCGATATAGTGCTGCAGCTCAGTGACAACTCCCCTCAGCAAATTCAGTTCTTCCTTGCTGCTGTTGCTGCCTGAATAGAAGAACCGTTTCTCCTCTCCGTTCTGGCTCAGGAGTATTTCTATTTCCAGCAATTCTCTTCTGGCATGCGGCTGGTTTGACGGAAGCACCCCCGGCAGCTTATTCAGTCTTTTACAGCAACGGTAAAGTTTGTTCAGAAGCTCCTGATCCGGTTCGAACCGCAGGGTCAGGTTCTCTTTTCCGTATTCTTTTTCCATCCATCCCGAACCTTCTTCGGAAAGAAGGCCCTCCCGGCTGTCAAAACGGTAGCAGTAATCGTCTGCCTCGTTTTCCCCCTGATTCAAATACCGGAAGGAAACCGCAAAATCCGCCGGAGCCTGATCGGTATCGTCGATCAGCGAACGGATATAGGCTTCCGCCTGATCCAGATCCCAGCTGCGGGAAAAGCCGGGGCAGGAATCACTGTCATACCAGAGGCCTCCCTGCGAATTCTGCAGAATGGCAAAGCGCCGGTTGTCTCCGGTCTCGTAATCCGACAGGGCTTTGACATAATCCACCGCCCCCTCGGTATCATACAGCATCCAGATCCCTTCCGTTCCCACCGATACAGACACCCGGTTTTCAAGAGAAGTCTGGACCATCATGTTAATAAAAACCCTGACCGAATCGTCGGTTTTCAGTTCTCCCCGGATGGTTTCCAACGGCTCCAGCGTAAGCAGGCAGCCTTCATCTGTCCACTTTTCCATCGAAAATCCCGTCTCGAACGAGCGGCTGCGTTCAATAACAATATTGGTCGCAGCGCTGACCCTGGCCCGCAGCACCACATCACATCTTTCAAACAGCTCTGTCTCGGATAAAAAGGCCAGTTCAGGAGCCTGAATACTCGATGAGGCGAAATGATCCGCCGCTTTTCGTACCGTCACGGTGTCATTCTGATATAAGATCTCCGAATCAACGATTTCCGCTGCCGTGATGCGTTTTTCTCTCTGTTTCATCCAGACTCCCGTTCCCACGGCCAGCAGAACAGCCGCTGCCGCCATTGCGCCGATGTGCAGAATCCGCCGGCGTCTCTTAAGCGACGCTCCCTTTGGTTCGCCCGGCTCCGCTTCGCGGATCAGGCTCTCGTCGATATCATTCAAATCTTTCAGAAAATCCAGCTTACTCATTCCACAGTTCCTCCTTCTGCAGCCGTTTTTTGAGTTCACGGCGGCTTCGGAACAAAAGGATCTTGACGTGACTGTCCGAAAGATCTTCTTCCGCGGCGATCTCTCGGACAGTCAGGAAATACCAGTAGCGCTTCAGAAAGACGCGTCTTTCCCGCTCGGGCAGATCCTTCAGGAAGCGGCCGAGCAGTTCTTTCCGGCCGATGCTCTCCGCCCAGTCGCGGCCGTCCTCGCCCGGAAGAAAGGCATCCAGCTCTTCCAGTGCCAGAGCGGCTTCTCCGCCGCCCCGCTTTTTTGCAAGGCGCTCCTCCAGGCGGTCCAGCGCACGGCGCCGGCAGACCATGAACAGCCAGCTCTTTAAAGAATCCGGCTCGGCCGGAGGAATCTTGTTCCAGGCTTCCAGATAAACGTCGTTCTCTACCTCTTCCGCATCCTCCGCGCTGCCCAGAATGCGCAGCGCCAGCCCGCGCAGGGCCGGGCCGAACCTGCGCTTCGCTTCGCCTATGGCATCCTCGGAGCGGTCGAGAAATTGTTGAACGAGCGGATCCTTCGTCATCGTCAACGCCTCCTTTTGTCCTTCACTTTCCAAATCGGAAAAAGAGGAGGGATGGTTACAAATGAGTAAAACTACTGATCAATCTAATTAATTCCGATCAAAAGGGATCATTAGCATTGTAGCCAAGCGCCATGGTGCCGTCAACGGTTCCGTGCCATGTTTTTGCGGACTCCGCAGGCAAATAGCTGTCGCTTCATAAAAAAGCGCATAAGCGCTGTGTGCGGAAAGGCAGCTGGTTTATGCTGTTTTCTTTCAGCCAGGCACGGACATCCTCGGGCATTCCTGTACCACCGGAATAGTTGACAGCCAGGCCTTCGCCCATGGCTGCCTCCGAGGTGAGTTTTTCGATGGCGGTCAGGCTTTGCCCAAAACAGCCTCCGCCGCGGGAGCAGAACGGAAGGATCGTTTTTCCTGAAAAGTCATAAAGTTCCAGAAAGGTCGTGATTGGCATTGGCATGATTTTTCTTTCATCAGGACCGTACTGTAGCCAGTGGAATACGGATGTACCAGGGTTATTTCAAACAAATCCGCTGTTCCCGGATTTCCTCTGCAATACCGTGGATATTTCCGCTCCAGGGCGTCACGGTAAGAGCTTCTCCGGTTTTCACAAAATCGTTTCAACAAGCGGATACGGCAGCAAAGGCGTGTAACAGCAAGCAGCGGGGCAACGGACAGCTGCCCCGTCGTTTACGGTCTCTTTTTGATCCCGTCCAGCAATTCCTCCATGCGCTCCGCGTCGGCCTCTGTCGGCGTTTCCGTCAGCCGGTAACGGGCTTTTTCATAACACACCGTGAGATCGGAAAGCTCAGACAGCTCGGCAACCGAACGTTCTTCCGCATGCTGCCGGATCTCGCCGCAGGTGTCCGTATCGCTGAACTGCACCCGACGTTTTTTCAGACAGCGCAGATATTCGCCGTACAGATATCGTATCCGCTCGCGCGGATCGCGGCTTCTCCTCCTCGGTTTCCCCTCCCGGCCCGTTTCTTCTTTCATCGGGATTTTTTCGCATGTTTCGTTGGGATATCCGCCTCCGCGGTTTCCGCTGTGCTCCTTAAGATTCCGGATCAGTCTGGCGATCTGCAAAACAAGAATATAGAGCAGGACCAGCGCCACAATTGCTATATAGATATAGGTTAGCGAGTGTTCCAGATCATTGGCCTCGATATCGTAATGCTCCGCTTCCGTTTCGGCCAGCTCAGTAAGCGGCATGGTTCCCAAATCTACCGTCTCCTCAGGTGTCGGCGTCACGGCCGACGGCGCTTCCCAGCGGGGCAACAAACTCAAAAACGAGGCCAGCAGCTGCCTAAGAGCACGGACGGAAGGCCGCAGCACTTCGTCAAGCAGGAAGGACAGGGCATTTTTCAGATGGACGAACGGATCGACCGCAAAAACCAGCGTGACGAGTACGGCAAAGATCAGCACATCCCGCAGCTGGCGGCGATTGAACGCCTGCTCGTCAGCTATGCCCAGCTGCGCGCGAAGCCCGCGCAGCAGCAGTGTGCCGGAGACAAGCAGTATGATCGCATAAGGCACGGCGCCGTTAATTGCCTGGCGCAGGGTCTCGGAGCGTACTGCGGCCTGCCCGTCCTGATAGATGCCTGTCATTGTGAAAAGACAGCCAAATCCGATCAGGATCAGAAGCAGGACCAGCGTCAACCTGTATTCATCCATAAAGACACTGTGCGTCGTTCTGTACCGCAGCGCTCTGAGAAACACCGCCGTTCCGGCGATCCCGAAAAGGTGAATCAGCCAATGGAGGATCGTGCCGTGCCAGAGCGCGATCGGGAGAAATCCCAGCGCCGCCGTCAAGGCACCGAGTACATAAAACAGCGCTTCTTTTCCGCTCAGCTTCCGCAGCATGCCGGGCAGCAGGCAGAACAGCAGTCCGAAATACAGACAGGAAAACGCCAGAAACGGCATGCCGACGCTGCTGATCAGGGTGCCGAAAAAAGCAAGGCAAAGATAAAATAGTGTGGTGTAATACGCCGTTCGGAAAAATCGGTTCATGCTTCTGCCTCCTCTTCCCCCGACGGGTCACAGAAGCTTAGCATCAGCTGGTCCGCAAACAGCGTAACGATCTGCCCGCTCATGATCTCCCGCGCCTTATTCAGCGCACATTCCACCCGTTTGTCGCAGTTCGTCGATATCAAAACGATCATTTCGCGTCGATAGACGCCCAGACAAAGAGCATCCAGCAGCTCCTCCACGGACGCGATGCTGCCCTTGCCGGCAGACCCGAGCGCATAGAGGATCTTTCGGTAGGAACCTCCCATGCCTCCGTTGCTGGAGAAACTGGAGATCTCCCCCGTAATCGCCGCATTTGTCACGAGCTGATAAGCGATGTTCTGCTGCTCCAGCCCCTCACAGACGCTTCGGGTGAGCGAAAAGCACCGTTCCAGCTGTTTGAGGTACTCGTCAAACCCCCCATGAATATCCGTGTCAAGCGCGATCAAAACCGTTTGCTGCCAGACAGGGTCGAAGCGTTTCACGATCAGTGTCTTATGCACAGCACTCTGCTTCCAGCTGATGTGCCGCAGCGGTTCCAAGCCGGTATATTCGCGATATCCGCAAACAGAGATCGGATCCTCCAGCAGATGTTTTTTCCGCGCCAGATCATCCAGCGCATCGGAAAAGGTTTTCAGCAGCTCCGTGCTCTCCAGCTTCGCCGGATAGATGACGATCCTGCT
>JAEEGL011737107.1_pt1 | contig 13782 bp, 13 predicted proteins | sample 9134231 | NCBI WGS metagenome assembly JAEEGL01 (sample SAMN16246548, study PRJNA631951) | gut metagenome | biome: gut microbiome; feature: rumen; material: fiber-attached | host: Bos | place: Iran: Karaj | collected 2018-10 | reverse complement strand
GGTGAGGGGCTCGTCGGAGGGGTCATTTTCCAGCAGCCGCATGATGGAACGCAGACTGCCGTGCCGCCGACCCCGCTGAAACCCGGAACGGGAGGCGTAAACCAATTCCTGGGCCAACTGATCCAGGGGCTCGCTCAGGCGGAGGGGCTTCGCGCGGCCCAGGCCCATGGCCATCCGCTGAAATAAATGGGCCATTTCGTCTTCATTCGGCAGGCCGACCCGGCAGGCGGTCAAAGGATTGAGCACCGTGCCATGCTCATCCGTCAAGGTGAAATGGTCGGCCAGGCGGCTTGCGCGCAGGATATTGAACAGGTTTTCCTGGCTGGCGTCCGTGCCGGGGGCCAGCAGCAGGCAGAGGTGTTTGTTGTTTGCGCGCTGGAAGGTGCCCATCAGTTCATTGATGAGGGTAGGCGATTCTCCAAGGGGCGTGTTGAGAATATCGTAGAAAACAAGGGCTATGGGGTCGTTTTCTGTCAAGAGCCTGTTCTTCATGGCGGATACGAATTCCACCAGCGTCCAGTTCCTTCGGCTGAACGTCTGGCCCTCCTGATGCGGAGGGGCGGCGGAGGACCCTTGACCGGGCGCTGGCGCGGCCCGGCGGCGCATGAGATCAGCCGCCGCGCCGCCGCCCGATCCCTGGGCTGCTTCCTGCATAGCGGGAGCGGCGGGCGGAGCAAAGAAAAATTTTGCGCTTTCCTCATCCAGGCAAAAAGCCCCGCGGCCCCCGTCCGAACCATAGAAAATGATGTGATGAAATCCCCGTTCCCGGAGCAGAGCGTGAATATATTGTTCCACATCGTACTGAACCAGGTCCGCTGAAATGAAAACGTCGTTCAGGTGGCCGCAGAGGAGCCCCACCCGGGACCCCTCGATGATCTGATCCAGAAAAGTCTTCATCGCGTTTTTCCTCCCCTTTCGCGGCGAATCGTGTTATACCCGTACACCCGTCTGCCCATCACCCCGGCGGAGTTTGGTCAGATCGATATACTCGGGATGGGAAGTGGGCCGGTTGGCCGTGCCGTTCTGGCACTGGAGCCCCGCTTTTACCCCGCAGGCGGCCAGACCCTGGGTCAAATGGGCGCGCATGGCCGCGATTTCCTGTTCGGAAGGCAGGCGGCCCTTTCCCGGCACAACATGCAGGCCCAAATGCATGGCGTTCAGGTCCTTGCTGTCCAGAGACACCACAAATTCGCTGCCGCCGGGCTCCGCGAAGCGAAGGGCCAGCAAACGATCCGTTTTGTCATCGTGGGGCTGGACCGCGTCCAGAAGGGTGAAATTATTTTGTTCCATTTGTTCGATGATCTTTTCGGCGGCCATCAGCCGCTGATAATAGAGCATCACATTGTTGGCAGCGGCGCTCATCATGCGTTCCGCGTCAGGAATTGCGCGGCCCGCTTCGCTTTCCAAACGGCGCATTTCCGCTGCGTCCGCCTTGGCTGCCCTGGAAGCCAGGGCGGAAAGATGATCCGCCGCCGCGTCCCACTGGTTTTTGCTGTATTCGGCCATATCGACCTTTTCTTCACGGCCGGATGGATCGTTGAAGGCGAATTCGCGGCTTGCCTGCATCTTCGCCTTGCAGGCTTCCAGGCCGGCCAGCAGATCGCTGCGGCGTTCTTCAAGCTGGATTTCGCGCTGGGCGGCTTCCGCGGCGGCGGTCATGGCCTTGCCGCACACGCCCTGGGCCATAGCGCAGCCGCTCTGATACTGACCGGCGGAAAAGGCTTTCTCCGCCTGGGCCATCAGTTCGTTCAGGGACGAAACGGCGTTTTTCAGCTCCTCATCGGGATTCGCCATGCTGCCGATCATCTCCAGGGCGGCCTTGCCTTCGGCCATTGCTTCCTGCGCGGCGGTGCGCTGGGCCGCACGGCCGGCCTCGGTGCTGTCGTTCCACCGAACGATATCCTTGTGCGCCCGCTGCGCGGCCTGAAGATCATCAAGGGTTCGCTGGATGTCCTGGCGCGCCTGACGCCGGATCTCTTCCCGTTCCTGCATCAGCCTGCGGTTTTCTTCCTCCAGCGTCCTTTCCAGCTCCGCCTGGGCGGCGCGGATGGCCTCGCTGTTCCGCCGCTGCATGGCCTGCGCCACGTGACCGGCCTGGCTGCGGACGGCCTCGGCCTGCCGGGCCTGTGCCCTGGCTGACTGCTGCGCTTGCTGATCCAGCCTCTGGTTGATCCGCTGCGTTGCGGCCTTCATAGCCTTGGAGGCCCGGGCGGGGGCGGACAGTTCACGCACCCGCCTGATCGCTTTGTATCCAAGCTGAATGCCCTTTACGGCGGCGTAAGCGGAAGCCCCGGCCAGGGCCATGCCCGCGATGTACGGAAGGGCGCCGAGCAGCAGCCCGGCCCCAAGAAGCAATCCGATAGAATCTCCGCTCATATGTTTCATTCTCCTTTCAAATATTCGCAGGTGCCGGCTGAACACGGCGCTGAGCGTACAGTTCAGGCTGCGGCGGGTTGGGAGAAAAATCTTTTTCGCCTTCCCCCTGCTTACCGGATAAAACAAGCATGCCTTCTATGTGCGGTGAAATGCGGGACAGCCAGGTTTCCCTCAGCGCGTCGCGTTCATCATCGCTGCCGAAAACCGTTTCGCAGGACATGGCGACCCCGTTCCGCTCGGCAATGCCGTCTTCCCGCAGGGGAATCAGGGTTACGCTGAGGGAAACCGTGCTGTCCAAATCGCCGTTCAGGAGAAAAGAATTCAGGCTGTCGCCGTTCTCAAATTCGGCCCTGCGCACAGAATAGCCCATTTCGTTGAGGAGCTGCGCCATGGACATCCCCGCTTTTTTCCGGCCGTCGGAGAGGCGCATTTCCTGATCGGCGGCTTTGACGGCGGCTTCGCTTCTGGCGTTCAGTACGGGCATATCCCGTAAGCGTTTATTGAGATCCGACGCGGCGGGAAGGCGGCCTTCGGCAAAGGCCGCGTCCCCCAGGGCGCGAACAGGGCGTATGATCTGGAGTTCCGCCTGGAGGACTTCGCCGGAAACCTGTTTGTAAAGACCGGATGAATAGTGATCCAGGCATTCCGGCGATCGCTCAAAAGAACCAAGATCGGTTTCAAAAGGGTCCAGAGCCGCGGAAAGCCGGGATGCCAATACGCCCAGGTTTTTCTCGTATTCCTCCAATTCCGCCATATACACCGCCTTGGCAGATTCCACGCGCTGACTTAACATTTTGATCTCTGCCAGACAGTCGCTCGCGAGGGCCAGTCCGGCGTCGCTCCAGCCGCGCTTGATCCACTCATCGCATTTTTCAATACTCTGGGCCAGTACGCTCAGCTGCCCGGGGCAAAAGAATTCGTGAGGGCCTTTGGACGCGGCCAGATACGTTCTGCACACGTCCAGCAGCGCCGCTTTCGCGTCTTCGGTGGGACAGTGCCCCGCTCTTGCGAGCTGGATGGCCCGCTGGGCGGCCTCGCGCAGGCGTTCGGTTTCCGCCTCCATTTCGGCGCTGCGGGCCCGCAAATCATCCAGTTCCCGGCGAAGCTGACGCTCGGTTTCAGCCATGGGGATCAGCCCCTTTCTTCAGCGGGGCGCCATAGGCGATTGCCTGCTGGATCTCTTTCGCCGTTTTCTCCCGCTGTTCGATCAGGACCCGAAGCTGCGCCTCGATGGCAGACAGCTCCTGATCCAGCAGGGCCAGCCGCCCCTTTACGCTTTCCAGCCCCAGCAGCTTGGCGCAGTTCATATCGGCCCTTACCGCCTGGCGGTATCGGGCCGCGGCAGCCTGGGCAGCCGCCGCGTCCAGTTTCAGAAACTCTTCCCCGAACATGCCTTCATCCTGGGCCAGCATGGCGGGCGTTATTGCCGGGGCGGAGACGGGCTGCGCAGGCTCGGGAACGGGCGGAGCGGGCGGAACAATCGAAGGCCTGACATTCTCCGGGGGCTGAGGCTGAGGCTGCGGCGCCCAACTGATGCGCGGCATACGGAAGGGCGGCATCCGGGGAGGTTCAGCCGGCTTCTGATTGTCATCCTCTTCCTGTATGATGACGCTCCGGCTGTTGATCTCGATCAGGGAAACCCCGGCCAGGCTGTAGCTTTCCTCCGGCCCGGAGTCTGCGGCGATGGTCAGTTCCACAGCCAGGGGCGGATCGAACCCAAACCGAAGAGGCAGCATCGAATGAATATTGCCGCCGGGATGGAGGCTGATCACCCCGTCCCGACGGCAGATGATCCAGCCTATGAAATTGAGTTCGGGAATATCTTTTGCAACGGGAATGCCGGCGCGGGCGCGGGGATCCTCCGATTGTTCGCATTGAATCAGAACCTCGGAGGACGGGGAAGGGAGGCGAAAACGCAATTTCGTTTCCTGGGACATGAGGAATTGACGCGTCATGATACATCTTCCTTTCTTTGCTGTTTTTCATTCAGGATCCGGGATTTTACCTGCCGCCATACCTCCATTTGCGCCCTGGAAGGCACGCCGATCAAGGATACGCCTGCTTCGTCCACATGCAGGCTGACTTCCCGCCCGCGATCCCTTTGGTAATAGGAACGGATGGCCTGATCGCTGATGCGATCGCTCAGCCGGATCAGGCGCTGGTTATCGCTGCCGATGCCGAAAAAGCCGCTGTTTCGTTCCTCCTGGTACGGCCCGTCGATCAGCAGATCGATCCGGTCGAGCAGCAAGCGATGCGCGGGTTCATTCAGTTCCTCCCAAAGGAAGCCGGTGTATACGATCACATTCACGGCGGGCCTTGCCTCTCTGACACGGGTAAGGAACGCGGCCAGCTCCCGCGCCTGCAGGAAAGGCTCGCCGCCGGAAATGGTAAGGCCGTCCGCGCCGGTGGAAAGAAACCAGGCGGCCAGGCTTTCCGGCGTTTCCCGGAAAGGCGGCGCGCCGGCGTTCATATCCGCGGCGATGCAGCCGGGACAATGCGCCTGACAGCCGTGAACCCAAAGGACCGCCCGGTTTCCGGGCCCCAGGAAAGCCGTGCTGTCCGTCTTCATGGTATAACGGATCATTTTTCGATCACCTCCTGAAACTGCTCACCATGATCCCGATGCCGATGGCTAAAGCGGCAAATTGAACAATTACCTGAACGGATAAGGCCGTGATTTCCGAAATATAAGCTATTACAGCTTCATGCTGCGCGATCAGAGATACAATGACCGCGGTGATCCCAACGGCGGCAAGGCCGATGATCCAGTGAATCAGTTTGTCCCGAAGCTCTAAATTCATAATAATCCCCCTTTCTTATCAAAAAAACCGGCGGCGGCGGAAAAGCAGCCTCCAGATAACCAATCCAATCAGGATGAAAATAAAAATGCTCATCAGATGAGAAGCGACAAGCAAAACGGCATAGGTAACGGAAATTGTCGTCGCTTCAAAATCGGTAAAAAACGGAAGGATCAGCAGCGTCAGCAGAAGACAGCCGATGGCATCCACCCACCAATAGCGCGGGCGTCCGTGAACGAATCGGTTCACCCTCCCCGCCATGCCGCCCCATCGATCCCCGTGACGGCTGGGACGGGGGATGGGGCGGCTCGGCCGGGCGACTGACGCTTGGCGTATCACGGTCTGCGGAGAGCGCTGCTGAAAAGGCTGTTCCTCTTTTAACTGTTTACAGCCGGACGTGCCGGTCGTTTTCCGGGCTGTATTTCTTTTCAGCTCCGCCTCAATCTCGGCGATTTTCTTTTCCCAGGAATCGTTGGAATTGATCGTACCCATATCCATTCGCCTTTCTTTGAATCATTGATCAATGAACCGGATGTTCCGCGGAAATACCACCTGGCGGCAAAGCTGGATCCAGCTCATCGGGTTTGCTCTGGCCACGACTTCATAACCGTAACAATCCGTAACGGTAACAGCATTTCTCCTTCGGACCGCTTCTTTGGGCGCCGGGTGCTCTCCTATGGAAACGCGGCGCCAGAGGCTTACCAGATCCCGTTGAACATCTTTGTGGTCGTATTCAGAAAACACATCCAACGCTTCCTGGAAGCTTTCGGACGTTCCGTTTTCCTCAGAACAGAAAATGAGATGGCTCCCAAAGCCGCCGAGGCTTTTGATGCCGCCGGGCACGTTTTCCCCGATTGCTGTAGAAACCACCAGGGAAATGTGTCCTGACCCGGAAAGTTCCTGCACCTCCTTGTACAGCGGATCGTTTTCTGTTTTTTCCATATTGATGTTGTCAAGAATCAGGCAGAACGGAAGGTGATAGGAAGCCGCTTCGTTCAGCTCCGCGCTCAAAACGTGATGCAGGGTTTCCGGTTTATCCACGCTTTCGGGAAGCACCAGCACGCCGCCGCGGGGCGGATCGGAGCAGTAGAAGTCGCAAAGGAATTGCAGGATGCTTTGCCCCGGGCAGCCGCAGTATGGAAGGTCCGCCATGGTCGAAACAGCTGCCCGTATTTCGTCGCTTGGGCTGTTGGATTCAGTGTTCGCAAAGCGATCCGCCTCATAATCGGAAAGCCTGATCCATTTGGCATATTCGCGCAGCCGGCTGTTATCCATTTCCATCGCCATTGCGTACATGGCCGGAACGGATAAAGGATTTCTCGACGCTGCACATTTCAGAAACGCATCCGCATATTGATCGGCGCCGGCCGATCGGTTTCTGCATATGTGCTGAAAAAGCGTCTTCACGCTGGATCGTCTGAGCCCGTACAAATAACAATAAGGCAGATCCGCGCCCACCTCCCTGAGATCCAGGTCGTCCATCAAAAGGCGTTCCATATAGCAGGACAGCCTGGATCCTTCCCGGGTCAGAACGATAACGGGCATGGGCGGCAGGCTGTTGATGCAGCCCGTCACCGTCAATGCCCGCATATCCGCATTCCCTCCCGCAATCACCAGCTTCGCAGAAGAGGGCAGTTCGTCGTAAAAAGATTCCAGCAGCAAAGAACTTCCTTTGTAAACGCGGCTGGTCCGCCTGTTGGCATGGCTGACCCGCTGGTCTTCAAACATGTTCATCTCTCCTTTTTTTATATTTTGCAGCGTCAGGCCGCTTATCGGAAGAAACGCCCTTCTACCTGTCGAACTGGATATAGAAGGGCTTTTGGTTCGCCAAATACACAACCGCTTTTCCGGGGGGAAGGCCCTGCAGGTCCCACGGTTCTGCAACATGCCCTTCTCTGTGAATGGGGGTGGCATGATTGCCGGCAGGGGAATACAGCAAAGCCTGATAATTCTTCCCGAATCGGCTGCTCGCCCATTCAAGGCTGTTCGACTCTGTGTTCCCAAAGCAAATCACGCTGCCGAAGCCGCCAAGAATGGCGTGCGCCTGTTCCTTCGTTTCCCAGGCGTTTTCGATCTGAACGACGTTTTGGCAGGCGCAAATCGTTCGGATTCCCACGTCCTGATCCCGCTGGTTTTTCCCCAAACTGCGGCACAGGTTGACGCAGTCGTCCAGTTTTACTTTGGGCAGGAGCTTCATTTCGTCGATCAGCAGCCAAAGATTGCCTTTCCCCTGCCTGCCCATGCCCACCCTGGTCTGAATGGCGCGGTTCAGCAGCATCTTATACATCGGGGCCATCACCTGGCCGAGCGCCATGTTGTATTCCACAAAGATGACCTTCCCTCCCTGACGAACTGCGTCCCGGATGGCGAAACGGTCGTCGGGCCCGCCGCTGCCAAAGGGACTGCTCGCCGCGAAGAGCCTGGACACCGCCGTGTTCAGCGTAGCCAGCACGCTTGCCGCCATATCCCCCATGGAACCGCCGAAATAGGCGAACGCGCCTGCGGCAATGTCCAGGGAGGATTCGGAAAGGACGCGTTTCCAGCCTTCGGGGTCCTGCGTCAGGATGAACTGCCGGAGGAAGCTGTTGCAAAGCATCCGCTGATCGCCGGATTTCCGGGATTTATCGATCAAGTGAACCGCGGCGATCAGAAACAGCGTTTTCGCGGCATTGTCAAAGAATGGATTTTCTTTGTTCTCCATATCCTGGAACAAGTCTTCCGTAATCTGGCGCAGATTCTCCTGCTCGATCTCACGGTATCCGGGCGCGCCGATGTTCGCAAGGCCGTTTTCGGCAATTTCCGCAAAGAGATTCCATTTGACGCCCTTCGGGTAACGGGCGGGATCGCCGATCAGGATATGATGGGGGTCGTTGGGATCGTAAAACCTTTCCGCATAATCGCCTTTCGGGTCGAAGATGAAGAAGCTGTCGTCGGGCAGCAAAGACATCTGGGCAAGGAGCTGGGCCAGAATCTTGAAGAGCTGAACCGTTTTTCCTTTCCCGATGCCCCCGACTATCAGCAGCCCCATGGAAAGGATTCTCCAATCCAATAAAATGCTCACATGCTTACCGGTGTTTGTTGTTCCTTGCAGCAGAATGGCCGGCGCTTCCACCTGCGCAAGCAAGGCAGGCGGTACGTTTTTCCGAATGTCTTCGCCCATGAGCACCGTCACTTCCGTCACCTGGGGAGCCGAAGCGCCCCAGGTGACTTCATAATGATTGAGTTGCTGCATATGTGTTTCTCCTTTCTTGCGCAAAAGCGCTCTGTTACCGTTTTATCACCGAAGATTGCGCGGATACATGCTGCGCGGCCCATTGCGCCCACCTGCCGCCGGTTTCCGCCGCGGTGAGGCCCGAATTGCCCGGCGTGGAAAGACCGTGCTGTGTCAGGCTGTTCTGGGCGTTGGGGGCCCGGCCGTTTCCTGCCTGTCCCCGAGTCTGTGCCTGCCCATACGTCTGGCCCTGTCCCTGGGATTGCCCCTGGGTTTGGGTGTTGTTCTGGGTATAACTGGCCGCTTGCTCCATTTCTACCATGAAGCTCACCACCGGGTTGACTCTCCGGCTTTCGTTATAGAAAATATTGGTAAAAGCAGTTTTCACCTCCGCTTCGAGATTATTCACGCCAAATATTCTGCCGGCGTTTTGAATCTGCTGATCATAACCGGCTTTGTCCACGTTCTGGACGTATTTGGACATGGCGTTTTTGTCGCCGCTGTTCAGCAACCAAACAATGGGGTTCTTTTCATTGTTCATCAGTTCGGTCTGGCGGTTGGCGATGGCTTTCGTACGTTCTTCAGACGTGCGGTAGGCGTCGCTTTCAATGGGCTGTGCGCGGTAAATCCCATCGGAAAGCTGGCCGCTTGTGGGAGCGCCTGTGGCGTACGTGTAGCCTTTCCGGCCGTCTGAAAGCTGAACCTCCGTGCCCATGTTCGCCTGAAAGGCTTTCAGCTGTTCAGGGGAGGCAGGCGCCAGGCCCTGAACGGCCATCTCCTGGTAATGATGGCGCTCCTCGTGCAGAACGGTTTCCAGCGCTTCCATGGGAGAAGCTTTGGCCGCGGCTTTTTCCCCGTAATAGGCGCTGTTCAGGTAAATGGTTTCACCCGACTGCAATCCGGCGATCCGCGGATCATGCAGATCCGTGAGCACCACGGTGGCGGCATGATCCTCTCCATCCATTTTGGCTGACCGATTGGCGGCTTCCTGAAGGATTTCCTGGCGGGCAGCGTCATTCAGGTCTTTGTAGCTGCTGTCGCGGAAGAGGGCATAGAACTGATCATCGGTCATTTGGTCATATTGAATGCCCATAGCCTTTGTGCTGTTCATGCTCTCACCCCCTCACTTCAGCGTGCGATAAATCTGCGTCATGGCCAGTTCTTCGTTTCCTTGGGCCAGCAGATTCACCGCAAGCAGCGCGTCGATCACATCCTGATTCCCGTGAACGGCCATCACGCTATTCACGGAAAACCGCCGTCCATCTTTGGTTTGGAACCAGATTTCGGTAAGGGGGCGATGTGCGATCCATTCGGCTGCATTGATCTCCAGCCTGGGGTCGAGATCTTTCACGATCAGGTTTGCCATGTGGTCATGCCAGACAGACGGCATCAGGGGGTATTGCGCGCGTACGGCAGGCAGCAGCATGGCGGGGGTAATCTTGGTAAGCATCGGGAACCCTCCATTCTTTTTTTTATTTTTTTGTCAGACCGGTCTTACCAGAAAGGAACGCCGGACGGGGACGCACAGGCTGATCCGTCCATCCTGCGTGAATGATGAAAGAAGTCTTCCCGATTCTCCAAAAACAAAAAAACGCCTGTCCTTCCCGGGTCTGGATTCCTGATTCCTACGGTGAGACAGGGGAATGACGAAAAATATTTTTTCCTTCGGACCGCAGGCAAAGCGGTCTCAGCGCTCAGGCGTCAGGGCCATATTGTTATGCCGCCGGGAACGGGACGGCGGCAAATCGCAAAAATCGTTTGATTTGGTAAAACAGCAGCATGAAATATTTTTAGATTGTTTCGCGGCCTTCTGCAAGGCCGCGATCAAAATATTTATTTAGGGGGTACGCATATGTACAGTTCCAACAATTACTCTGCCTCCGGCGCGGCTGTCCGCCAGGGGTACGCGCTCAATCCTTACACCGGCGGTTCCTGGCAGAACGGCTTCCAACCCGTGCCTGCCGCGCCAGCCGCCATGCCCGCCATCCCGAATCTCACCTTCCTGAACCAGCAGACTTTGGATGCGTGGCGGGAGATCCTGAACAACGGGTTCATCCCGGTATACGACACGAACTTCTGGATGTTCTACAACCCCGTAAATACCAATACGCTGCTGCGGGCTGCGCTCGACCTGCATATGAACGCACGTGTCCCGTGCGTATGTACCGGAGAGACGCGGCTGGAACTCGAACGGCTTAAGCAAACCGGAGAAACGCCCGAGAAACGGGAACTGGCCGCCATTGGCCTGAACTGGTATGAAGCGTTTCAGCGGCAGGGGATCCTGAATGAACGCCGCCCGGTCATTGAACGTACGGGAAACGCTTCCTCTTACGCGGACGCTGCCCTGCTGGATTTGTTTTTGACCCACCGTCTGCTGGGCGATCCCCAAAAGACCCTTTGCTACGTGGGCAGAGACAAAAACCTTGCTTCCGATTTGGTTCTGATGAATCAGTTCAAATCATGCAAGGCGGCAGGCGGAAAAGCTATCGTCAAGTATCTGAATAAATATGGCAAGCCGGTGGATTTCCAGGTTCAGCCGGAGAGTATCGACGCTTCGCTTCGCCCCGCCGCGTTCCATGCTCTCCCGGCCGACGCAGGGGTCCGCCGTTTCGGTCCTTACGCCGACAGCCCCCGGGGCTGATCGCGCGCTGCCTGATTGTTATCATACGCACAGATATCTATAAATCATCAGATCATCATAAAGGAGGAAATCACCATGTCTCCGAGCCTTTCCTACGGTGTTGTATACACCTGCCTCATTCTGTGCCTCGATCTGTCCCGATCCATGTTCGAGAAGCTGGACGGCGGGGACAAGAGCAAATACCAGATGGCAATCGAATCCACCATAGCCATTCTGGATCAGCTGCGCCCCCGTTTGAACACCCGCCTGATCGTGATTGTGTATTCCTTCGGCGGAGCCATCAGCCGGGTGATCGAGCCTACGCTGCTGAAGGACATCGACTCAGCCAAACTGCCGGGCCTGCTGCACAAGCCTCAGGGCATGACGCCCATGGGCGAATGTATCGTGAAAGCCCTGGATGAAACGCAGGCGATGATGGCCAAGTATAAGGCTGAGGGATACCAGTTTACCGCGCCGCTTCTCTCGCTGGTCACGGACGGAGAGGCCACAGACGATATGACCGAGGCCAACGCGCGCATGGACGAACTGCTGGGTCATAAGCCCCGGCAGAAGGTGGTGCTCATCCCGGTGGGGATCGGCAATCGAAAGGAGGAATTCGAGAAGCTCGTCCGTCTGGCAGAAAAAGACCCCGCCGGAAACGAAGCCCGGCAGATCGTAAAGCCGAAAGACTTTGAACAGTATGTGCGTCTGATCGCCGGAACCACGCTGCTGGTCAACAATCAGAAGTCAGATTCACCCGTCCGGACCGTGGATGTGGATTTGCTGCCGCTTTCTCCCGTGTTCCTGAACTGACGCTTGGCGCCCATGCCCCATGCCCCGAAGGGCATGGGCGCCGCCTGCGGATTACAATCGAAGGGCTGCGGCCCTTCGATGCATCCCAGGGGCTTTTTTCTACATTCTGTGGAAGCCTGATATGAAAGGAGAGCATAAAGATGATTACTGTGTCTCACGGAGCTCGCCAGGGTCTTTCTCACGATTATGATCACCGCGTTCTGGAGGATGCCACCGCCGCCCTGATTCAGGACGGCGTGGCCTCGATCACCGTCTGCGACGGGGCCAGCTGCGCCAAGCATGCAAGGCCCATTGCAAATCAGCTGAGCAAAACCATTTCCCGGTATCTGGCAAGGCACTTTGACGAGTGCGTGCAAATGTCCCCCGTCAAGCTGCGGAAGAAGATCTATGGCCTCATCCGCCGCGAGATGAATTGGCTGAAGTCCTCCCTGCGCTGCGAGATGCGGGATCTTGGGTCTACCCTGCTGGCTGCGGCCATGAATGCGGAAACCGGCCAATTCCTGGCGATTCAGCTGGGCGACGGCATCATCATCGGCCAAAACAAAAACGGCGGTTTTGTTCGGATAACCTGCCCGGAACAGGGGGAGGATCACGCCACATACCTGACCAGCTGCGAAGACCGGGCCCTCAGGGAGCATTTGCAGGTGATTTCCGGCACAGGCTTAAACGCCATGCTGTGCTCCTCGGACGGTCTGGAAGGCATTCTTTATTCCGCCCATTCGCCCGGTGTAAGCGGCGATTTTGTCCAGGTGCTTCAGCGCCTGTCCCAGGACCCCGGAATCGTTCACACGCTGCTGGATAAGATCGCGGCGTCCAACGACAAAAGGCCCCTGGATGATTTTAGTTTAGCTGTTCTGGCCGCTTAATTGTTTTTGCTGTTTTCCATTTCAAATAATCATCATTATAGCAGGAGGCAAAACTATGAATTCTTTCTTTAATCCCTCGGTTCCCATGATTCCCATTCCTGCCGTTTCCATCCCCTCCATGCCGGCAGTCCCTGTGAATCCCATTTCCGCCCCGGCGCAGTCCGTATCGCTGGAGGAGCTGGTGCGCACCCGCCGCCTGGTGCTGGATCGGAGCGTGTTCCGGCAAATCAGCAAGGATGAAACGTACAGGTTTTTTTCCAGCCTCTCTTCTCTGCTGGCAAGGTATCATAAACGCGTTCTGACTTTAAGCGAAACGGGTCAGGAGCTGGAAGTTCTGGCCGCAAAGAACAACGATGACACCGCCTGCGTCCTCGCCAGGGAACAGGGGCTTCCCTGGTTCAACACGCTGAAGGAACAGGGGCTGATGGATGTGGAACCGCCCATTCCCATACCGGCAGGCCGACGTTTCGTTCCTTGTGACGCGGCGCATCTGCTTCGCATTGAAAACCTGCTGACGCACGCGCGCAGCGCGGGAGAACCTACCGCTGTTCTGACCCGCAGCAGGGAATTGGCGGAAGATATTGAAATGCTCCAGCGCCTGAGAATCATTCAGGACGCGGTGATGAAAGGCGCGATGCGCCCCATCGACGTGTTCCTGATCCAATCCGGCGGCGTGATCAAACTCTATCGCCCGGGCATGAACGCTGCTCCCAGGCTGCAGAACCCTGTGAACCCCGCGCAGGGAATCGGCCGTCAGCCCGCTGCGCCCGCCTCCCATCCCGCCAAACCGAACGCCTGCGTCCGAAAAGAACCGGTACTGACGGACATTCCCGACGAACCCTTATCTCTTCCTTCCGGCATCGGAGAGGGCAGCACTTTGTATATGGGAGAGAACGCCTGCACCTTGGGCGCCCTGATCGGACAGGGCAGCGAGGCGAACGTATATGAAGTGAAGGGCGACGATCGCCTGGCCGCTAAGATCTTTTTCCATATGACCAAACGGAAAGCGGAAAAGCTGCGTCTGCTGTGCGGCAGGAATATCCCCGGCGTGGTGCTGCCGGTACGGTTATTGACCAAAGAAAAGAAGGGGGGCGGGAT
>JAEEGL011257456.1_pt1 | contig 13782 bp, 14 predicted proteins | sample 9134231 | NCBI WGS metagenome assembly JAEEGL01 (sample SAMN16246548, study PRJNA631951) | gut metagenome | biome: gut microbiome; feature: rumen; material: fiber-attached | host: Bos | place: Iran: Karaj | collected 2018-10 | reverse complement strand
TCAAGGATGCCCGTCTCCAGGGCACCGGCTATGAAGGCTACATGAAAGGATGAGTATGGATTACAAGAGCGCAGGCGTCGATATCGAAGCCGGTTATGAATCGGTAAAGAGGATCCGTTCCCACGTGGAGAGCACGATGCGGCCGGAGGTCCTGGGAGGTCTCGGAGGCTTTTCCGGTGCCTTTTCCCTCTCCGCCATCAAGGGCTATGAGGAACCCGTCCTCCTCTCCGGCACGGACGGTGTGGGGACCAAGCTGCAGCTGGCCTTTCTGACGGACCGGCATGACACGATCGGCATCGACTGCGTGGCCATGTGCGTCAACGATGTCATCTGCGCGGGGGGCGAGCCCCTGTTTTTCCTGGACTATATCGCCTGCGGCAGGAATGATCCGGCCAAGATCGAGCAGATCGTCGCCGGTGTGGCCGAGGGCTGCAGGCAGGCCGGGTGCGCCCTGATCGGCGGCGAGACGGCGGAGCACCCCGGACTGATGCCGGAGGATGAGTATGACCTGGCAGGGTTCGCGGTCGGTGTCGTGGAGAAACGGGATCTGGTGGACGGTTCCTCGATCCGCCCGGGCGACGCGCTGATCGGTGTCTTTTCAAGCGGTGTGCATTCCAACGGCTTCTCCCTGATCCGGCGGGTCTTCCCCATGACCAGAGAGCGTCTGATGACCGCGGAGGAGAGACTGGGCGGGAAGACGCTCGGAGAGGTACTGCTCGCTCCGACAAAGATCTATGTGAAGATGCTGCGGGCGGTCCGCGAGGCGGGCGTCACCATCAAGGGGATGAGCCATATCACGGGCGGCGGTTTCTACGAGAACATCCCGCGGATGCTGCCGGACGGCTGCAGGGCAGCAGTAAAAAAAGACAGTTACGCGGTGCCGGAGATCTTCCGCATGATCGCGGAAGCCGGCGGTGTGGAAGAAAAGACCATGTACAACACCTATAATATGGGCATCGGCATGGTACTCGCGGTCGATCCGGCGGATACGGACCGGGTGCTTGCGGCGGTCCGCGCCTCCGGGGAGGACGGCGTGCTCCTCGGCAGTGTGGAAGCCGGTGATCCGGAGGTCGTCTTATGCTGAAGGTCGCGGTACTGGTTTCCGGCGGCGGCACCAATCTGCAGGCTGTCATCGACGCGATCCGCGACGGCGGGATCACCGATGCAAAAATAACACTTGTTATCTCAAACAACGCCGGCGTGAAAGCGCTGGACAGGGCTGCTTCGGCCGGGATCCGGAGCATGGTGCTCTCGCCCAAGGACTATCCGGACCGGGCGGCTTTCAATGCGGCACTGCTCGGCACGCTCAAAGAGGAGGCGCCGGATCTCGTGGTGCTCGCGGGATTTCTGGTCGCCATTCCGCCGGAGGTGGTGCGGGCGTTTCCGGGGCGGATCATCAACATCCATCCGTCGCTCATCCCCGCATTCTGCGGCAAGGGCTATTACGGGTTAAAGGTACACGAGGCGGCACTCGCGCGCGGGGTGAAGCTCACGGGCGCCACGGTGCATTTTGTGGATGAGGGGACGGACACCGGCCCGATCCTGCTGCAGAAGGCCGTGGAGGTGCATGAGGACGACACCCCCGAGACGCTGCAGCGGCGTGTCATGGAAGAAGCGGAGTGGGTGATCCTGCCGGCGGCGATCGATCTCATCGCCCGCGGTGCGGTCACCGTAGAAAACGGAAAGGTCAGGATCAGACAATGAAGGTATTGATCGTAGGCGGAGGCGGCAGGGAGCACGCGATCGCGAGGAGTCTCTCCTTAAGCCCCCGTGTGGATAAGATCTATTGCGCGCCGGGCAATGCCGGGATCGCCGCCCTCGCGGAGTGTGTCCCCATCGGTCCGATGGAATTCGATAAGATCGCCGCTTTTGCCAGGGAGCAGGCTGTCGATCTCGTTGTGGTCGGCATGGACGATCCGCTGGTCGGAGGCATCACGGATGTGCTCGAGGCGGAGGGGATCCGTGTTTTCGGCCCCCGTAAGGATGCGGCCGTCATTGAGGGCAGCAAGGCATTCTCCAAGGAACTCATGAAGAAGTATCACATCCCGACCGCGGGGTATGAGACCTTTGATGATCCGGAGAGTGCAAAGGCATATATCAGAGGTCTCGGGAAGTATCCTGTGGTCTTAAAGGCCGACGGACTCGCGCTTGGGAAAGGCGTTCTCATCTGTGAGGACGAGGAACAGGCGCTGGCCGGTGTGGCGGAGATCATGGAGGAGCGCCGTTTCGGCGATGCGGGCAACCGCCTGGTGGTGGAGGAATTCCTCACCGGTCGTGAAGTGTCGGTCCTGTCCTTTGTGGACGGGCATACGATCCGCACGATGACTTCGGCGCAGGATCACAAGCGCGCCCTGGACGGAGACCGCGGTCTCAATACCGGCGGGATGGGCACCTTTTCTCCGAGCCCGTTCTATACACAGGAGATCGATGAGATCTGTCAGCGCACGATCTTTCAGCCGACCGTGGATGCCATGGCGGCGGAGGGCCGCCTGTTCAAGGGGATCATCTTCTTCGGGCTCATGCTGACGGCGGACGGTCCCAGGGTCCTCGAGTACAACGCGCGTTTCGGCGATCCCGAGGCGCAGGTGGTGCTGCCGAGACTGAAGACGGATCTGGTAACGGTCATGGAGGCCTGCATAGACGGCACGCTTGACCGGGTGCCGGTGGAATTTGAGGACAATGCGGCGGTCTGCGTGGTCCTGGCTTCCGGCGGATATCCCGCTTCCTATGAGAAAGGAAAGGTCATCGAGGGCCTGGATGCCTTTGCGGATGTGCCGGATTGCTATTGCTTCCATGCCGGGACCCGTTTCGACGGGGACGGCCGTATCGTCACAAACGGCGGACGCGTCCTGGGCGTCACAGCGGTGGGACCGGACCTGAAGAGCGCCCGCAGCCGTGCCTATGAGGCGGTGAAATGGGTGCGTTTTGATCAGATGATGATGCGGACGGATATCGGGAAAGCGATCGACGAAGCATAAAAGCAGACTTGTCAAATCCCTTCATCACGGGTATGATAGAAGAACGATGTCAGGAAAGAGAGGAGCGGAAATGAACAGATCATTGAGAAAGGGCTTATGCATCCGGCTTGCAGCGGCAGCGCTGGCTGTGTTCACCGTGACTGCGGCACTCGGCGCGGACGCCCGTACGGTGTATGCGAGCGAAGTCACGACCATGAGCAAGCAGAATGCCAAGCTCAAGGGCGATTCCATCAACACCAGAAGCGGAGCCGGCACGAATTATGATAAGGTCGAGGCGCTTCCCGGCGGTACGGAAGTGACCGTGACAGGCCAGGCGACGGATTCCGACGGGCAGGTATGGTATCAGGTGACGCTGCCCAGCGGCAAGACCGCCTTTGTCCGCAACGATCTGCTCGAGCTGGGTGAGGTGATCGAAGAGGAACCCGCGGAGCCGGTGGAAGTGGAGCCGGAGCCGGTGGAGCCGGAACCCGTGGTGGAGGAACCCGAGCCGGCGGAGGAGCCTGCGACGCCGATCGTCAGCAGCCAGTATGTGGCGGTATATGAGGAAGACGATCAGGGTGTCTATTACTGGTATCTGCATGACAACGACGGCGGTTACCGCGTAAAGATCGACGATCTGCTCGCGGCGGCCCGCAGCGTGGAGGAATACGAGGCCATCGAGAAGCAGAACAAGACCCTCAAGACGGTGCTGATCGTTCTGGGAGTACTGCTGGTGCTCTTCCTGGTCATCATCGTGATCCTGATCTTCCGTCTCCGGGATTATATGTACTATGAGGACGACGAAGAGGAGGAGGAAGAGGAGCCCCGCCGCGGAGGATCATCCTTTGTGAAGAGGCGCCGCGACGAGGACCTGATCGATGAGGAAGAGGGATCACCGCGTGCCGCCCGCGGCAGGGCTGCGGCGGGACGCAGCGGCAGGGATTATGCCGAGGAGCAGGCCAGATCCGCCAGGAGCGCACGGGGACAGGAAAGTGCCCGCGGGCAGGAGGGACGCGGCAGGGAGAGTTCCCAGACCCGCAAGGCCAGGAGCGTCATGCGCGAGGATGATGATTTCGAGTATGAGTTCCTGAACCTCGATGACGAGAAGAAGTAAAGCGTACAGATGATAGCCGGAAAGGAGCCTGCCGCGGCAGGCTCCTTTTTTAGTGCGCGACAGTGCCGGTCCGTGACCGCGGGATGGGCCGGATGATCGCATCCGAAGTTGACATAACTGGCCCACCTGTTATAGAATCAGTATCACAAAAGGAGGCCATATGCTGATCGAGATCAACTTTAACAGTGATGAGGCCATCTATGCCCAGCTGGTGGATCAGATCATCGTCGGGATCGCCACGGAGGAGTTCCGCGAGGGCGACACTCTGCCCAGTGTCCGGCAGCTGGCCGACATGATCGGCATCAATATGCACACGGTGAACAAGGCCTACGCGGTGCTGCAGCAGGAGGGCTTTGTCAGGATCGACCGCAGGCGCGGCGCCGTGATCGCGGTGGATATCGATAAGCTCAGGGCATTAAAGGAAGCGGAGGATATCCTCGCGGTGATCTTTGCGCGGACACACTGCCGCGGCGTCACCAGAGAGGAGATCCACGCCATCGTGGACCGGATCTATGACCGCTACGGGGAAAGGAACGGAGGAAGATGAAACAGTACTATACGGATAAAGCGCGCCATGCGCTCAAGGAGGCGCAGAAGATCGCGAGAGACCTGCAGCTCTCCTATGTGGGGACGGAGCACATCCTGCTGGGACTGCTGCGCGAGGATTCCAGCGCGGCCTCCCGGGTGCTGGAGGGCAACGGCGTTGCGGAGGATAAGCTCGCGGAGATGCTCTCCGAGCTCATCATCCCGGAATCGACGCTGCAGACCATGGACCGCGACGGGTTCTCCCCGCGCGCGGAGAGCGTACTGGAGGAAGCGGGCCGGATCGCGGAGCGTTTCCATGCCAAGAAGACCGGTACCGAGCATATCCTGCTCGCGCTGATCCGGGAGGGGGAGAATGTGGCTGTCAGACTCCTTTCCACCATGGGAGTCAACCTGCAGAAGGTGTATGCCGAGACGCTGGCCGCCATGGGCGAGGATCCCAATCTGGTCCGCGAGGATCTCGGCCGCAGACAGACCGGCAAGAAGCGCGCCTCCGCTCTGGAACAGTTTACCAGGGATCTCACGGCACTGGCCGCGGAGGGGAAACTCGATCCCGTCATCGGGCGGGAGAAGGAGATCCGCCGGGTCATTCAGACGCTGAGCCGCCGCACCAAGAACAATCCCTGCCTCATCGGCGAATCCGGTGTCGGCAAGACCGCGGTGGTGGAAGGCCTCGCGCAGCGGATCGTGTCCGGGGATGTACCTTTCACCGTGCAGAACAAGCGCGTGCTGACGCTCGATCTCTCCGGGATGATCGCGGGCTCCAAGTACCGCGGCGAGTTTGAGGAGCGGATCAAGAAGATGGTCCGCGAGGTGACGGAGGACGGCAATGTCATCCTCTTCATCGATGAGATGCATACCCTGATCGGCGCCGGCGGCGCGGAGGGGGCCATCGATGCCTCCAATATCCTGAAACCCTCGCTTGCCCGCGGCGAGCTGCAGATGATCGGCGCGACGACGATCAGCGAGTATCATAAATACGTGGAGCGGGATGCCGCGCTGGAGCGCCGTTTCCAGCCGGTCTCCGTGGAGGAGCCCACCAGGGAGGAAGCGATCGATATCCTGAAGGGGATCGCGCACAAGTATGAGGAGCACCACCGCGTGAAGATCCTGCCGGAGGCTCTGGAGGCGGCCGTCAAGTTATCGGAGCGCTATATCAATGACCGGAACCTGCCGGATAAGGCGATCGATCTCATCGATGAGGCCGCGAGCGCCGTACGCCTGAAGAACGGCAGCAGCACTTCCAGGGAGAAACTCCTGGATGAGGAGATCGCCGCGCTCGACGAACAGATCGAGGAGGCCCTCCGCAGGGAGGATTTCACGGCGGCAGCTGCCTATAACCGCAAGCAGACTTCTCTGATCAAGAAGGCGTCGAAGCTCAAAGCCGGCACGGGCCGGGCGGGCGAGAAGAAGATCCCGGTCGTGGAGGAGGGCGATATCGCCAAAGTCGTGTCCGACTGGACCGGCGTGCCGCTCACAAAGCTCGCGGAAAAGGAAACGGAGCGTCTGCTGAAGCTCGAAAAGGAGCTTCACAAGCGTGTGATCGGGCAGGAGGACGCGGTGACGGCGCTTGCGCGCGCCATCCGCCGCGGCCGTGTGGGGCTGCAGGATCCGAACCGTCCGATCGGTTCCTTCCTCTTCCTGGGGCCGACGGGTGTCGGCAAGACGGAGCTCTCCAAAGCGCTCGCGGAGACGATGTTCGGGACGGAGGAAGCGCTGATCCGCGTCGACATGTCGGAGTATATGGAATCCTATTCGGTCTCCAAGATGATCGGATCGCCGCCCGGCTATGTCGGCCATGAGGAGGGCGGACAGCTCTCGGAGAAGGTGCGCAGACATCCGTATTCCGTCATCCTCTTTGACGAGGTGGAAAAGGCCCACCCGGACATTTTCAATGTTCTGCTGCAGGTCCTGGATGACGGACATATCACGGATTCCAAGGGCCGCAAGGTGAGCTTCAAGAATACGATCCTCATCATGACCTCCAATGTGGGCGCGCAGCGGATCGTGGAGCCCAAGAAGCTCGGGTTCTCCGCCGGCGATGACGCGGAGAAGGACTATGAGCGCATGCGCTCGAGTGTCATGGACGAGGTGAAGCGCATCTTCAAGCCGGAGTTCATCAACCGGATCGATGAGATCATGGTCTTCCATCCGCTGACCACGGAAGAGATGGGAGAGATCGTATCGCTCCTGGTCTCGGAACTGTCCAAGCGCGCCGCGGCGCAGATGCAGCTCACGCTGGAGGTCCCGATGCCCGTGCGGCAGTATATCGTGAAGAAGCATGCGAATGCCAAGATGGGAGCCCGTCCGTTAAAGCGCGCCGTGCAGTCGGAGATCGAGGATCTGCTGGCTCAGGAGCTCTTAAACGGCAATATCAAACGCGGCAACACCGTGCGCTTCGCAGTGCGCGACGGCCATCTCATCGTGAACGCCAAAGAGACCGGGGCCGGTACGAGGAGCAGGAGCGGGAGAAAGGTCTCCGTCAGCGTCTCTCCGAAAAAAGGCGCGGCCGGTGCCGCGAAGAGCACGGCCAGGGTGCAGGCAAAGAAAACACGGAAAACCGCAAAATAAGCGCAGCGCTTTCGGCGGGTTCTGTGGTAAAATGTAGAGGATCCATTAACAGTTTCTTTTCCCACACACAAGGAGGCAGGAGAAGATGGCGGCGATCAGCGAGCTTTTGAGGACGGAAAGCGACAACACGGTGAGTTTCGGCGATCACACCAGGACAGACAAGCAGAAACTGGACAATTTCTCCCATGAGGGCAGCATCTATAAGGTCAGGACCTTCCGGGAGATCACGAAACTCGAGTGCAACGATATGTTCGTCTATGAGTCCGTACCGGGCACGACCGTGCATCATTTCGCCCGCAGGCCCGACGGCGTGAGCTTCACGGCAGAAGGTGACGCGGATGCGCAGGTGACGCTGGGCCTTAAGGAGAACACCACCTACCGCATCTTTGTGGATGACGCCGAGGTGGGCGCCATGTCCACCGGGATCAGCGGCAAGCTCTCCCTCTCGCTGTCTCTGGCTGACGGGGAGAAGCGCGTCAATATCACCGAGTAAGGTTCTTTCGACCGGTCGGGATGGCATCCAAAACGGCAAAAAGCATCTTTTTCTGTCAGAACTGCGGGTACGAGTCGTCCAAGTGGATGGGGCAGTGCCCGGGCTGCAGGCAGTGGAATACCATGGTGGAGGAACCCGTCCGGCCGAAGGCCGGGACTTCGGGAGGCCGTACGGCGGCCGCCTCCGCAAGGCCGCGCGGCGATGCGCGGGCCGTGACGCTCTCGGAGATCTCCGCGGAGGAAGCCGCCCGCTATGACACCGGGATCGGGGAATTCAACCGCGTCCTGGGTTCCGGGCTCGTCAAAGGGGCACTGACCCTCATCGGCGGAGATCCCGGCATCGGAAAATCCACCCTGCTCTTACAGGCGGCACAGCACATGAGTGCCGCCGGAAAAAAGATCCTCTATGTTTCGGGGGAGGAGTCCCTCTCCCAGATCCGGCTGCGTGCCGCTCGCGTGGGCACCTTTACGGATTCCCTGAAGTTTTTCTGCGAGACCGATATGGACACCATCCTGGATGTCATCGGCGCGGAGAAGCCGGAGATCCTCATCATCGATTCCATTCAGACCATGGCCTGCGGCGAAGTGAGCGCCGCGCCAGGCAGCGTTTCCCAGGTGCGGGAAGTGACGGGGCTGCTGCTTAAGGTCGCCAAGAGTGACGGGATCAGCGTCTTCATCGTCGGGCATGTGACCAAGGAGGGGACGGTCGCGGGCCCCCGCGTGCTCGAGCATATGGTCGATACCGTGCTTTATTTCGAGGGCGACCGGCATGCTGCCTACCGCATCCTGCGCGCCGTGAAGAACCGCTTCGGTTCCACCAACGAGATCGGCGTGTTCGAGATGGGCGAAGCGGGGCTTGCCGAGGTGGAGAATCCCTCGCAGTTCATGCTGGAGGGCCGTCCCGAGGATGCGAGCGGTTCCGTCGTCACCTGTGCGGTGGAGGGGACCCGGCCGATCCTCATGGAGGTGCAGGCACTGGTTGCCCGCACGGCGTTCGGGTTTCCCCGGAGGCAGGCGACGGGCGCGGATATCAACCGTGTCAATCTGCTGATCGCCGTGCTGGAGAAGCGTCTGGGTCTGCAGCTCTCCGACTGTGATGCCTATGTCAATCTGGCCGGCGGCGTGCGGCTGCAGGAGCCGGCGCTGGATCTCGGGATCTGTCTCGCGATCGCGTCAAGCTTCCGCAATCTCGCGCTTTCCGACACGACCGTGGCGTTCGGGGAGGTGGGCCTCTCCGGCGAAGTGCGTGCCGTGAACCTCGCGGAGCAGCGCGTGGCGGAGGCGGAGCGGCTGGGCTTTACGGACTGCATCCTGCCGGCGGCACAGGCTGCCAGGATGAAGGAACGGGGCCGGGTGAAACTGCATGGTGTGAAGTCTCTGGAACAGGCTCTTGCGGTGGCAAGAGAACTGTCCGGCCGTTAGGAGCGTGACGATGCCCGCATTCCGGATGAAACCGGCACTGAAAGAATATCTCTGGGGCGGCAGACGCCTGAAAGAGGAGTGGGGAGTACAGGCCGCCGCGGATACGGTCGCGGAAGCCTGGATGCTGTCCGCGCATCCGGACGGGCAGAGTCTCGTGGCGGAGGGACCCTGTGCCGGCAGGACGCTCGACGAACTGCTCGGGATACTCGGTCCGGGAGCGGCGGGAACACACGCCGATACAGCGGGCGGTTTCCCGGTACTGATCAAGCTCATCGATGCCGCCGACCGCCTCTCCATCCAGGTGCATCCGGATGACGCGTATGCGCGGGAGCATGAGGGGCAGCGCGGCAAGACGGAATGCTGGTTCATTCTCGATGCGGAGCCGGGCGCATTTCTCTATTACGGGTTTTCCCGGGAGATTGGCCGGGAGGAATATGAACGGCGGATCCGGGATCATTCCCTGCCCGGGGTGCTCAATGCCGTGCCGGTTAAGCGCGGCGATGTGTTCTTCATCCCGCCTGGGACGCTGCATGCCATCGGCGCGGGGATCCTCCTCGCGGAGGTGCAGCAGAGTTCCAATGTGACCTACCGGATCTACGACTACGACCGCAGGGACGCCAAGGGGCGGCCCCGCGATCTCCATATCACGCAGGCGCTCGATGTGACCATGCGTGCGAAGCCGCAGGTTCCCGATCCGGCGCCGCATCTGGCAGCCTGCCCGTATTTCACGGTGGACCGGGTGGCCACGGGGGGCTCTTCCGGCATGGTCTCCGGCACCGTGGACGAGACTTCTTTTCTGAGTGTGCTCATCATCGGCGGCGAGGGGACGCTCTCTCTTCCGGACACCGGGGAAACCTGTCCCTGCCGCCTGGGCGACTCTTTCTTCCTGCCGGCATCCTCCGGCTCCTGGACCCTCACGGGCACGGCGGAAGCGCTGCTCACGCGGGTGCCGTAGCACTATTCTGCATTATCCCGTAAAAACTGATTGACATGAAAAGAAGCGATGATATAGAATTACCCTACAGATTGCAAAAATATCAGAAAGGTGTTGCGGATGAGATCGTTTCTTCAAGAGTACAGAGCAATAGATGACGAGCTGTCTGAACTTCACAAACAATTGGAGACTTATCCCAAAGGTTCTCTCAGGAAGAGAACAATAAAGGGATGCGAGTATTATTATCTTCAATACAGGGACGGGAAGCATGTAAGAAGTGACTATGTCCGGGCGGATCAGGTAGCCGGCATGAGGGATCTGATCGAAGAAAGAAAAAAACTGGAACAGAGAACACGGGATCTGCAGACGAGAGTAGAGAGTTATGCCGTGCTCCTCGGGATCCATAGATCATATCGACCGGTCAGAAATGTTGATTATGAGGATTATACGCTCTTCATGTCGACGGTTGCACATGACTATAAAACGATGGAGACGGATGAGTTTATCAGGAAGTATGCTGTTTCGAGGTATCGCGGCATAAACAAGCGGTATATCGCAGGATTCCTGGATCATATCAATGGAATCGACCGGCGGAATACGCGCAGGACCAACGATCTTGTCCTGGATCCATATACCTATCTTATGTATTTCAAATATGGGGATAAGGATGTGCTTAAGCAGGAACTGAAGAAGGCGATCCCGGCATTTCTTAACAGAGGACTGCTGATCACAAGCGTACAGGAGGCTGTCGGTGGGGCATCTGGTTGAGAAAGAATACCTGTGCAGAGAGAATGTTGAAGAATACCTCGAAGCGCTTGCCATGAAGATCAGGGAATCCGGAATCGGCGAACACAGGATCCTTGTTGTCGGCGGAGCGGCGATGGCGCTGAAATACCATGACGGAAGATCCACGGTTGATATAGATATTTGTTTCCGCGAGCAGAACAATCTGTATGCGTGCTGTAAGCAGGTGGCTGAAGATTATGATCTTCCGGAGGACTGGATCAATGCCGATGTGATGCATTCGGATTCATTTTCGTACAGCCTGTTTGATAATGCCGAATTATTCAGGATATATGACGGTGTCCTTAAAGTTTACGTGGCAAGCGATCTTGATCTGTATTGTATGAAGATCGTGTCGTTTCGTCCCAAGGATGTGCAGGATATGGAAGTCCTTGCAGATTCTCTGCGACAGAATGGCGTTACCATGAATGATGTGGTCTCAAATTTCAAACGTCTGTACGGTAACGAATACTATCTGCAAAATGACGACAGAAAGCCCCGGTTTGTAGAGAGGCAGATGAGTCCGCGGGTCTGAAAAACGCATATATTTCATATGTATGCAGGTATCCACAGAGACCGTGAGAACCGCAGCTTTTTTGGAGAATCGCTGGAATGTACACATACAGGGGTTTGGTTGATGGTTGGTTGATAAAAGTGAATTTGTAGAAAAGGTCATGCTTGTATAAAAACATAGGACCTCTAATATCTATAGAACAGAGCGTATCAAGTATGAGGCGATTCTGTGACTTCGAACAGTTCTCCGACTTCACAATCGAGTGCGATGCGCAGCCGGTCAAGTGTGTCGAGACGAACTCTTGAAACATCGTTATTCACAAGAGCATTCAGATTACGGTAATCCATATCGCCAAGACGCTTCTTCAACCAATAGCGTGTCTTACCTTTCTCTTCAAGGATTTTATCGATTCGTAATCTGACCATAATTCACTCCCGTTTTTGAGTATATAGGTCGTGAAATAGCCAAATAAGTGTTGTATACATCACCTATAAATGCTATATTGAAATAGTAATAAGCTAATAGAAAGCTTGCACAAACGGTATATATGAAGTGTATAGAGGGTCAAGATGAGAACAAGAAAAGCGTTTGCAATTATTCTATCTATTCTTTTTGCGTTTATGATAGATGGATGCGGGTCTTCGCCGCTATACTCCAAAAGTGGGTCTATGCAGCAACCTATAGATGCTTTACACGAAGATTCCCAAAAGAATGATTCACTTGGTGCTAATTCGCCAGCTGTGTCTGTCATAAATCTGAATGAATTAGATTCAGATAATTATGTAATGGATGGTGGTTCAAAATACATCGGAAAAGGGACGGTAGTAAAGGATGATATGGAAGATAGGTTCAGTATGCGATATCCATATCTTTCCACTTCGGATAACGGTAAGAAAGTTTTGTTGATGGGATATGTTTTAATCTATCCTGATTCTGTAGAACAGTATGGGCTTAAGGATGGGGTGTTCGTTGATTTCGAGAGCCATTGCGTGGCGGACAAAAGTGATAATTCAAAAGCGGCCCTTGTTATAGACTCGTGTAAGAATTCGGACGCTTCATTTCTTCAAGATATGTATAATCAATCGAATCTGATAACACTACCGACCAAAAAGGATTATGACGAGTTTAGGCGATATGGCGAAACGGGGGTTATGTGTAAACTCTCTGTACATGTACATTCAACTCACGATAACGGGTATTCTTGTACGATTGATTATGGCGATGATTATGGCTCACTTTATCTATTTGATGAACTGAATGGGAAGGGGCATACCCGGATATTACCGGATGATGATATCACCGTTTTGTGCAGATTTAATAAGATTGATTCTAGCGGTGATATAGCGTTTGATTTGGATTATGTACTGGACATAAAAGATGTAAAAGCAGTTACAGCCGGAAAAACATCTAAATCTGGGGCGGCAAAAAATGATGACTATACAAATAATTCAAAAGTTAGTGAGGAATGGCTTCCCTACGTAAACTCAAAGGGGTCAAAAATTGAGTTCTTGGGAGATGAGGGTGGTTGGGAATACTTCCTGTTTCTTGACTATAGTACGGGCGAATGTGAATTCGTCGTAACAGATTTTTCAGAGGGTACTCCTCATACAGTTGATTGGGATACAGGGGAATTCGATTACGACGGTAATGGAAACGGGGTTTTGTATTTATCACACGAAAGTATTGATTTTTCAATACTGTGGGAAGACAACGACCATTACGATGGAGGAGGACATTATATGGTTGATCTTAACTACGATAATCATGTTATAATCCCCGAGGGATCATACCCGTGATAATTAAGTGCATTTCTTAGTATTCATTGCCTAATTTGATCTTTTGGAATGCAGGAAATGCTATAGTATTTCATTAGAATGGATGGGCGTAATCGAACAGCTAGAACTGGCATAGCATTGATCAGCAGCTGACTTCATACGGAACCCCGATGGCGTTTCTGTTGTTATAACTGCCAAGCAGCATACATTGTTCTCCTTGCCTGGTCAGTTCGTAAATCTTTCGGCAGATCTCATCAAAGGAGTCTGCTGAAAGACTTACACAGTACAGGTTACCTTTGGGGTGTTCCAGATCCCCGTAATTCTTCAGAATGTATTTGCAGTTCCTGTATTCTTTTTCAATGTCTTCCGGTGTCCGGAATGTGTGTTCGTCTAAAACTGTAAGCAAGCTGATTTCCTCCGGCGGGATCCTCGCTGTCCGCCCTATATGACCATCGGCAGGTATTTCCGGTTTTCCTCTTCGATATAATCGCGGATCCACTCCCGGTCGAGCAGGTCTTCCGTCGCCTGTGCCATGACCGAGCGGTCGGCAAAAGCATCGAACTCCTCCTCCTTTTCACGGAGGCGGCGCACGATGGCCTCATCGACCGAATCGGCGCACAGCAGCCGGTAGACCAGGACGTTGCGGACCTGTCCCATGCGGTAGACTCTGGAGAGCG
>JAEEGL010963909.1_pt1 | contig 13782 bp, 8 predicted proteins | sample 9134231 | NCBI WGS metagenome assembly JAEEGL01 (sample SAMN16246548, study PRJNA631951) | gut metagenome | biome: gut microbiome; feature: rumen; material: fiber-attached | host: Bos | place: Iran: Karaj | collected 2018-10 | reverse complement strand
GCTGCAGCATCAGAACGCCTACGGCATGGACGTGCTGGGCGTCAAGGGCCGCCTGGAGGCGGATATGAACACGAGCCTTGACGCGGGCACGGTGCTCTATCGCGGCTCCATTGAGGACGCCGACGCCATCCTGAGCGCGCTGACCAGCACCGAGGCCAACGCGGGCTGAGCATGAGCAAGGCGCGTAAAGAAGCGTAAAAAAGCAGATCTCCCACCCGTCCGGGCCCCTTTTCGGAGCTCCGGACGCGGTGGGAATCGGCGCTTTTCCTGCAGGGGGAAAAGCGCGGAGAAATAACTCCAGAGCAGCGCCGCACGATCGCGGCCCGGCCCCGGGATCATGGGGCGCTGCGCTGGATAAGCGGACAGCGGACACTTGCGAAGAGCCGCCTGCCATGGCAGAGCGGCGGAAGGGAGAATACTATGCAAATCAAAAGAATCCTCGGGCTCCTGCTTGCAGCGGTACTGCTGCTGGGCACTTGCCTCCCGGCATACGCCGCGGCGGAGCCGACGTTTTCCTATGAGATCCTGCTGACGGACGCGAACGGGGCCGCCGTGGACCCCACTGCGCCCGGTCTTGCGGCAGGCAGCGTATTGAACGTGGAGCTTCGCCTGCACAGGACGGACGTGAGCGAGAGCTATTATGCCTGGGGCGTGGAGTTCCAGCTCCTCAGCCGCGGCCTCCGCTTTGACGGGGGAGGGGAAAGCTTCCCCGGCGGACCCGCGATCACGGAGGCCCACTATGACGTGGATCCTACCGTTGATCTTCAGGTGGGCTTTGCCTATTTTGACTCTGAGAAAAAGGGCATTGAGCTGGAGAACACCGCCACGGTGGGCCGCTGGTCCTACGTGGTGACGGACCCCGCCTGGTCCTTCACCTGCCCGGTGCATCTGGTCTACGTGACCGATTCGGAGCAGCACGGCTACCCCGTCGGCAAGGTCAAGCTGACGCTGGATCCCGGCGAGGGCAGCATCGTGGGCACGGACGTTTCCGGCGAATATGACGAGGGAACGGCGGTGACCCTCCCCGACGCGGCGCGGGACGGCTATGACTTCGGCGGCTGGACGGACGGAACCGGGACCTTCCCGGCCGGCGCGTCGTATACCGTGGCGGGGAACGCCGTTCTCACCGCGGTCTGGACGCCCAAAGCCGTGACCCTGACGCTGGACGTCAGCGGCGGGACGCTGAGCGGCGCCGACGTTTCCGGCACTTATCCTGCGGGCACGGAGCTGACCCTGCCCTCCGCCGCCCGCACGGGCTTTACCTTCGGCGGCTGGAGCGACGGGGAAAAGACCTGGCCCGCCGGCAGTTATACCCTCACGGCGGATACGACCCTGACCGCCCAGTGGACGGCAACCCCCGGCCCCGGACCCGGACCGGGCCCCGGACCCGGCCCCGGCCCGAGCATGGTCCATCTGACGCTGGACGTGAACGGCGGCACCCTGCGGGGAACGGATGTGAGCGGCGATTACGAGGCGGGTACGGCGGTGACCCTGCCCGCCGCGATCCGGGACGGCTATGATTTCAAGGGCTGGGACGACGGCACGGCTATCCATGCCCCCGGCAGCTATACCGTGACGGAGGACGCGACGCTGAAGGCGAGCTGGGCCGAGAGCAGCGAGCCCGTTACCGTGCAGAGGGAGAAGCATTTCAATTACATCCAGGGTTATCCGGACGGAAACGTGAAGCCCATGAACGCCATCACCCGCGCCGAGGTCGCCGCGATCTTCTTCCGCCTGCTGACGGAGCAGAGCCGCGAGAAGTATCTCAGCACGGAGAACCCCTTCCCGGACGTGACGGCCGGCGCCTGGTATAACCGGGAGGTCTCCACCCTGGCGAAGGCGGGCATCCTCCAGGGCTATGAGGACGGGACCTTCCGCCCGAACCGGACCATCACCCGCGCCGAAATGGCCACCATCATCGCCCGCTTTGCGACCCTTTCCGGCGGCGTGACGCTCACTTTCAGCGATATCGCGGGCCACTGGGCGGAGAGCAATATCCTGAAGGCTGCCTCCAACGGCTGGATTCTGGGCTATGAGGACGGGACCTTCCGGCCCAACCGCACCATCACCCGCGCCGAGACCGTGACGATGATCAACCGGGTGCTGCAGCGCCGCGTCCACTCCGTGGAGGACCTGACGGCGGATATGATCCGCTTCCCGGATAACGCGGACCCGGCCGTGTGGTATTACTATGAGATCCAGGAGGCCGCCAACCACCACGAGTACACGGTAAAGGACGACGGCTGGGAGACCTGGACCGCGAAGCTGGCCGAGATCGTTTACTGATCCGGCGTACAGGAAAAAGAAAGGAGTAAACGGCATGAAGAAGAGAACGATCAGTCTGCTCCTGACCGTGCTGCTGGTCATGAGCATGGTCCTTTCGGCACAGGCGGCGGAGCCCGCCTCTGCGGCAGCGGGGATCACGATCAATCAGACGAGGAACCTGGCGGTGGGCGATTCCAAGCCCCTCATTCTCAGCGCCGAGCCCGCCGGGGCCGATCTGCCCGCCGTGACCTGGTCGTCGAGCAACACGGCGCTGGCCACGGTGGACCAGAACGGCATCGTCACCGGCGTGAAGGCCGGCAGGGTCACCATCACGGCCACGGCCAATTCCAACAGCTCCATCACCGCCAGCGTGGAGCTCCTGGTGCGCAGCAAGTACAATTACAACGTGGAGTGGGCCGGCACCTATATGAGCACGGACAACAACGCCACCACCGGCGCCGACCTGCCCACAGACCCCCAGCGCGTGGAAAAGGTGTGGGGGACCTCCGCCGGCAACGGCACCATGATGATCCTGGACGGTTACGTTTACACCTACGACGGCACCAGCTTTTCCGGCAGCACCACCAATTCCGGCACCCTCTACAAGATCGACAAGGAGACCGGTGAGATCGTGAATACCATGGTGCTGGACGCCTCCACCAGCTACTATTACGCCTATATCATTTACGGCGGCGGCCTGATCTATATCGGCACCATCGACAAGGTGATCTGCATCGATCCGGATTCCTTTACCCTGCTTTGGACGGCGACCATCCCCAGCCGCAATTACGGCACGATCCAGTTCGCGGGCAACTGCGTCATCGCGGACGGGACGGTGCTGAATTCCACCACCGGCGCGAGGATCAAGACCCTGCCGGGCAGTTATTCCTACTCCTCCGGCGTGGAAAAGGACGGCGTTTTCTACATTGCCTGCCGCGAGGGGCGGCTCTATGCCTTCGACGCCGCCGATTGGAGCCAGAAGGCCGTGCTCAGCTTCCGCAGCTCCACGGCGGCCAACCAGCCGGGCGTCTGCTATATGGGCGGCAATCTCTTCTGGGGTGAAAACGGCAGCAAGGCCTATTCCGTCCAGCTCGCTTCGGACGGGGGCTTCATCACCGACTCACTGAAAAGCACGGAATGCGGCGTCAGCACCAACTGCACCCCCGTGGCGGCCAACGGCCGCGTCTATATTCCCGGCGCGAAGGACGGCCAGGGCGTTATCGGCGTGTTCCGCGCCAATGACATGAGCCTGGTCTACGTGGCCGGCGGAGCGGGAGAGAAGATCCAGTCTACCCCCATCGCCAAAGTGGTCACGGGCGGCGCGGTAGTCTCCTCCGAGGGGGCGCCCCAGGCCGATGATAACGGCGTGACCGTTTACGTGCAGGATTACCGGGGCCCCAGCAGCATCTGGATGCTGAAGGACACGGGCAGTACCTCCTCCGGCAGCCTGCAGAGGCTGGTGACTCTCGATCCGCAGAACTACGCCTACGAGCAGCTTGCCGCGGACAAGAGCGGCGCGCTCTACGTCGTGAACGATTCCGGCGTCATCTGCAAATACCGCACGTCCAAGGTCTCCGTGCCGACGATCACGACGGATCTTTCCACCACAGAGAAGCGCTATGCCAGAGGCGCAGACGCCGAGCCGCTGGTAATCGCGGCTGCGGTGAGCGACGGGGGCAGCCTCAGCTATCAGTGGCAGTCCCGCACGGAAACCGGGGACTGGACCGACGTCTCCGGCGCGACGACTGCGAGCCTGACGCCTTCCACCGCTGCTGCAGGCACGGTCTACTACCGCTGCGTCGTGACCAATACGCTCCTGGGTGAAACGGCGCAGGCCGTCAGCAAGATCGCCAAGATCACCGTCGTGGAGGGCACGAATACGGACCTGACCGTGACCATCCGCGTGATCGGCGCGGGGCTTGCCTCCGGCAGCATCGACTTTTCCACCGCCTTCGGCGATTACAAGGGCTCTGAATACGCCACCTGGATCCCCACGACGACCTTCCACGTGAGCCCGGGTACCACCGTGAAGCAGCTCATCAATACCGCCGTGACGCGGGCAAACGAGACCGTTGTTTTCGACGGGATGGCCGTACAGAGCGTAAAAGCGCCCGCCTCCCTGGGTGGATATACCCTTGCCAACGGGGCCAACGGCACGTTCGCTCTCTGGATGCTTTCCGTCAACGGCAGCCGCTCCGCTTCCTACGATCAGGAGCTGGCGGATGGGGACGCGCTGCTGCTGCACTATGCCAACGATTACCGCTATGAGATCGGCGACCAGGTAGGCTCCGGCGACCAGAGCTACGTGGACTGCTGGCTCGGCGCGCCCGATACCGCCCCTGCGGCGCCTGCGGGACTGGGCGACGTGAACGGGGACGGCTCCGTGAACGGCAAGGACGTGACGCAGCTTTCCCGTTATCTGGCCCGCTGGGTGGGCTACACCGTGGAAAACAGCAAAGCGGACGTGAACGGCGACGGGGCCGTGAACAGCAAGGACGTAACGGTGCTGAAGCGCTTCCTGGCCCGCTGGGAGGGCGTTCGCCTCGGCTGATTGGATGAAAGGTTGCTGATACCATGTCAAGCATGAAACGGCTCTGCGCCCTGCTGCTCTGCGTCCTGCTCCTTTCAGGTCTGCTCGTTCCCGCCCTGGCGGCGGAGGAGGGGGAGGCGGTCTTTACCGTCTCCTCCGCGGAGGCCGCGCCGGGAGAAACGGCGGAGCTGAGCATCAGCCTGGCGGCCAATCCCGGCCTGATCGCCGTGACGCTGGAGCTGGAATATGACCGCGACAAGCTGGAGCTTGCCGCGGTGGAGGACGCGGGTCTGCTGCCCAACGGCGTTTTTTCCGACCGGCTCGATACCTATCCCTTCGTCCTGATGTGGGAGGCCTCCACCGTCTCGGAGAATCTTACGGATACCGGGGCGCTGGCCCGGCTCCGCTTCCGCGTGCGGGAGGGGAGCGCGGGCACGGCGCGGGTTTCGCTGCTCTGCGACCCGGAGAACGTATACGATTACGACGTGATGAACGTTCCCTTTACCCTCGGGGAGGGGGAGATCCGCATTTCCGGCGGGGAGCACAGCCATCGCTGGGCCGAGCCCACCTATACCTGGGCGGCGGACCGCGCAAGCTGCAAGGCCGCCCGCGTCTGCGGCGACTGCGGTTTAACGGAGGAGGAAACCGCCGAGGCCGTCGTCCTGCTGACGGAGCCCGGCTGCGAGACCGAGGGCAGCGAAAGCCGCACGGTCACTTTTGCCAATCCTGCCTTTGCGGAGCAAAGGGAGAGCCGGACGATCCCGGCCAGGGGACACAGCTGGTCCGCACCGGCTTATACCTGGGCGGAGGATCACAGCCTCTGCACGGCGGAGCGGAGCTGCCCCCTTTGCGGCGCTTTTGAGCGGGAGGAGGCGGAGGCAGAGCAGACGGAGGAGGGCGGCCGCGCCGTCTATACTGCCGTGTTTGCCAATCCTGCCTTTTCCACGCAGCGCTGGACGGCGCCCTCCGCGGAGGAAGAGCACCGCTGGGGCCAGGTCTCTTACCTCTGGTCTGAGGACGGAACGGCCTGCACTGCCTCCCGAAGCTGCCTGAATGAGGGCTGCGGCGCGGCGGAGACGGAGACGGTGAACGCCGTGCTGCACGTGACGGAGGAGCCCGACTGTGAAAGCGAGGGCAGCGGCGTTTATACCGCGATCTTCCGGGGCGGCGCATTTCGGATGCAGCGGCGGGAGATCGCGCTCCCGCCGGTCGGTCACCGCTGGTCTGAGGCAAATTACGTCTGGCAGAGCGACCGTTCCTCCTGCACGGCCACGGCAGCCTGTGAGAGCTGCGGGGCCGAGATCGCGGAAACGGCGGCCTCTTCTCAGGAGAGCGGCACCCCCTTCTGTGATCGGCCCGGCTTCACGAGCTGGAAGGTGACTTTTGCCAACCCTGCTTTCGTCAGTCAGGAAATCCGAGAAGAATCCCCCGCCCTGGAGCATGAGTGGGCGAGACCGGTGGCCTTCTGGAACGAGGACCGCAGCCTCTGCACCGGCCGGCTTGACTGCGCCCGCTGCGGCGAGCGTTATACCGAGACGGTCGAGGCCGTTCTCACGGTAACGCGGGAGCCCGGCTGCACGGAGGAGGGAGAGGCTCTTCGCAGCGCCGATTTTGAAAACGAGCTGCTGCCCACGCAGACGGAAACGGCCGTGCTGCCCGCCCTGGGCCACGACTTCGTCAGCGTGGAAGGAACGGCGGAGCGGCGCTGTGCCCGCTGCGGTCTGGCCGAAACGGGCTCCTCCGGCGAAGAACCGCCCGAGACGACGCCTGTCCTCGTTCTCTCGGGAGCCTCCGCCCTAACGGGGGAGGAGGTCACGCTGACCCTGGCGCTGAAAAACAATCCCGGCCTGATCTCCCTTTTGGCGGAGCTGCACTATGACCGCAGCCGTCTCCGCCTGCTCTCTGCCGAGGACGCCGGTCTTCTGCCCAACGCCAACTTCAGCGACCGGCCGGAGGCGGACCCCTTCATCCTCTACTGGGAGGACGCCACGGCCGCGGAGAACCATCGGGAGGAGGGCGTGCTGGTCACGCTGCGCTTCCTCGTCCTGCCGGAGGCAGAGGCGGGCGAGGCGGAGGTGAGCCTTTCCTATGACCCGGAGGATATCTACAACTTCGCCATGGAAAACGTCGCGTTTGCCGTGGAGAATTGCGCCGTGCACGTGGAAGTTGGCGGCGGGCAGGACCCCGGCACCCAGCCTCCGGCCGAGCCAGAAACGATCCGCGCCTCCTTCCGCCTGATCGGTGACAGCCTGCATGAGGACGGCTGTGCGGGGCACGAGGCCTACGTCACCTGGATCCCTACCACCTGGTATGAGCTGGAGCAGGGAGACACGGCCTATACGCTTTTTATGATTGCCCTGGCGGAGGCCGGGCTCAGCCAGACCGGGGCGGAGCGCAGCTTCGTGGATACGATCACGGCTCCGGCGGTCCTGGGCGGCTTCGTCCTGGGCGGAGGCGACAACGGCTCCGTATCCGGCTGGATGTATACCGTGAACGGAAAGCACCCGCAGGTGACGCTGAAGGACTTCACCCTTGCCGACGGGGACGTGGTGGTCTGGCATTACTGCGACGATTATACGCAGGAGGAGAACCCCGGCGCGCCGTATTACGGCCGCTGGCTGGAGGCCGCCGACGTCAGCCCGGAGGAGTATCTGCGGCAGCAGGGCGGCACGGAGCCGACCGGTCCGTCTGAAGAGGATCCTCCCGGCCCGCAGGCGCCGTCCGGGCAGGAGGGCGATGAGACGCCCGCGGCGTATGCGGACGTGAGCGAGAACGACTGGTTCTGGGACGACGTGCGCTGGTGCACGGCGGCGGGCCTGATGCAGGGCGTGGGAGAAGAGCGCTTCGCTCCCTCGGCGCCCGCGACCCGCGCCATGGTGGTTACGATCCTCTGGCGCCTGGAGGGTTCGCCCGAGGCTGCCGCGGCCCCCTTTGCGGACGTGCCGCCGAACGCATGGTATGCTGCCCCCACAGGCTGGGCGGCGGATCAAAAGCTCGTGCTGGGCTACGGCAACGGCGCCTTCGGCCCCGGCGACCCCATTACCCGTGAGCAGCTTGTCACGATACTGCGGCGTTACGCCCTTTTCAAGGGGATGGATTGCCCCGCGGCGGATACGCTTGAGGCCTTTGCCGACCGTGAAGCAGCCTCCGCCTACGCGCTTCCGGCTCTGCGCTGGGCCGTGGCCGCGGGAGTGCTGAACGGCCGGGCAGCGGACCGGCTTGCACCCGGGGAGGGCTGCACCCGGGCGGAACTGGCGGCCTTTCTCCGCCGCTTTTGTGAGCTGAAGCCGTAGGGGGATAGAAAAGGAGCGTTCCTATGAAAAAAACGGTTGATAAAAGGAGCGTTCTGCAGGAATGCAGGAGATATATCGAGGAACATTTGTCGGAGGAGCTGGATCCGGAGGTCCTTGCGGCACGCTGCGGCTATGCCTGCTCCAGCTTCCGCCGTGTCTTCCGCGAGAGCACCGGCTATTCGTTCCACAAGTATATCCGCCTTCGCAGGCTCTATCGGGCCGCCAGGCTCCTGCGGGAGGGCGGCAGCCTCGCGGCGGCCGTTGAGGCCGGAGGCTTTGAAACACGCTCAGGCTTCAACAAGGCCTTTGCCGAGGAATTCGGCGTCAGCTCCGCGCGCTATGCCGCCAGCCGCGGCCGCGTGCTGATGCGGGAGCCGAAGCTTTCCGAGCTGCCGGAATTCTGCGTGATCGGTTACGCGCTCAATGCCGAACCGGGCGCCTCCCTCCGGCAGGAGGACTGCGGCGCTTACTGGCTGGGGAAGGAGCTCCCGAGCGGAAACGGCAAGTCCCCCAGGCATATCGGCGGCGGTGAGAAAAGCGTGGGCCTCTGGCTGGGGCCGCCCGGAGAGGGTTGCTACCTGATTGGGCCGCCCTCGCCGCGGCAGGGCTTCGTTCCGCCGAGTATGGAGAGCATCTGGGTTCCGGGCGGGCTCTTCGCCCGCTTCCCGATCCCGCCCTTTGAAAAGGGGGAGGCCCTTTGCGAGGCTGTGCGCGCCTCCTGGTATTTTGCCCTGCATCAGTGGCTGCCGGACTCCCTTTATGAGGAGGACCGAAACCGCCTGCGCTATGAATACTATGGGAAGGACGTCAGCGCCGTCCTCGTTCCGGTGAAGCCGCGGGCAAAGTGAATACAGGAAGTCAGGCCTCCGGCTTTGCTTTTCAGACGCACCCTTCCCGCTCCGCCGCATAGAATAAAGCGAATGGACCGCCGCAGGCAGCATCCGCGCGGCGGGGAAAAGGAGGGAACGTCATGTCCGAAAAACTCACGCCCGGCCCCCTGGACGGAAGCGAAAAGCTGACGGAGGCCGTGAGCGTACATACACGGAAGATATACGATTCCTGCCAGGATAAGGACTGCATCGAGGACCTGCGCTTTTATCCCGACGTGGAGAGCCAGCAGGCCGTGAACACGGCCATCGGCCTGCGGGCGCGGAGCGTGGAGCTGCTGAACGTGCAGGTGGACGTGGAGCCCGTGGCCTTCAACCGCGGCTATTACACGGTGGACGCCCGCTATTACTACAAGATCCGCGGCGAGGCCTACACGCTGGGCAACCGCAGCGGCGAGGTCTGCGGCCTGGCGATCTTCGACAAGCGGGTGCTGCTTTTCGGCAGCGAAGGCAGTGTGAAGACCTACTCTTCCGACGAAACGGACGTCGACGCCGCCGCAGAGCGGGAGCGGGAGGGCCTGCCCGTCGCCGTGGTGCAGACGGTGGACCCCATCATCCTGGATTTCCGCCTTTCCGACGCCGTACCGCCGCTGCCCGGCGAGCCCGAACAGGCGGAGCTGCCCGGCTTCGTGAACGAAGCCTTCCCCGGCGGCATCGAGCTGACGCAGGAGGGCCGCGCGGCATACGTCACGCTGGGCCAGTTCAGCATCATTCGCCTGGAGCGGGACACCCAGCTCCTTCTGCCCATCTTCGGCTACTCCATGCCCACGAAGGAGTGTGTCGGCGGCGGGGGAGAGGACGATCCCTGCGAGCTCTTCCGCCGTATCCATTTCCCGGTGGACGAATTCTTCCCGCCGGATTCCCTCGGCGCCGTGGAGGATTACCGCGGCGTCAAGCACCGCAACGAGGAATAACAGCCGGAAGGGCCGTCGCGCAACGCGGCGGCCCTCTTTCCGTGTCGTTTTCAATTGACATTTTCCCCCAAAACGAGTATCGTATAGATAAATCGATAAGGGGGAATACCCATGAAAAAACTGTTTTCCGTTCTTTTTGCCGCGCTCCTGCTTCTGAGCCTCTTTACCCCGGCCATGGCCGCCAAGGTGGTCCGCTCCAGCCAGACCATGACGGTGGACGGGCGCAGCGTGAGCTGCGAGGCGTATAATATCGATGGGAACAACTACTTCAAGCTGCGGGACCTGGCCCAGCTTCTGAGCGGGACGGGGAGCCGCTTCTCCGTGGGCTACGACGAGGCGGCGCGCACGGCTACCGTCGTCACGGGCGAGGCATACACACCCGTTGGAGGCGAGCTGGAAACGGGGGCGGACAAGTCCTCCACGGCTCAGCGCTCCACGCAGACCATCCTTGTCAATGGGAAAAAAGCCAGCCTCAGCGCATGGAATATCGGCGGCAACAATTATTTCAAGCTCCGCGAGCTGGGGGATGCGCTGGGCTTCGACGTGGGCTACGTGGAGGCCACCCGCACCGTCACGGTCACGAGCCACCCAACCCGCCTGGCGAAGACGGAGGACGCGGGCCGCTCCTATCTGGATCAGATCGTCTTTTTGGGGGACAGCACCACCTACGGCATCGGCTATTATTACCGGCAGGGCTATACCTCTCTGGTCCCGCCCTCCCAGGTCTGGACGCCGAAGAGCGGCACGCTGACGCTTTCTTATTACAATACTGCCAACATCGTCTATCCCGCCACGGGGGAGGAGATCAAGATCGTGGACGCGGTGAAACGGGCCAAGCCCGCCTATCTGGTCATCACCCTGGGCGTGAACGGCATCTCCTTCATGGATAAGGACTGGTTCATCCGGGACTATACGGCCCTGGTGAACAGCGTGAAGGAGGCCAGCCCCGACACCCGCATTATCCTCAATTCCATATATCCCGTGGCGGACAGCTATGAGTATCAGCAGAGCATCAACAATGACAAGATCAACGCGGCCAACGGCTGGATCGAAACGATCGCCTCCAACACGGGCGTCCGCTTCCTCTACAGCTGGGAATCCGTTGCCGTAAAGGGCAAGCTGCCGGAGAGCAGCCAGAACGGTGACGGTCTGCACCTGACGGGCGAGGCCTTCGGCCTGGTGATGCAGTATATCCGCACCCACGCCTGGCGCTGACGCTGTTTTCATCGTGTCAGGGCGGGGCAGAGTTTTCTCTGCCCCGTTATCTTTGTGAAAAAACTGCCTTGACTTGAAATATACCCCTTGAAGAATAATCCTTTTCGTGTATAATAGAGGAAAACACGAAAGGGGGGAACCGCTTGAAAACGGAACGACTGGGCCGCGGGCCGCGCTACGGCCTGCGTTTTGCGCTGCTTGGCGCCGGCTTCGCGGCGGTTTTCCTCGTTTCCTTCCTCCTGGGGCGCTACGGCGTTTCCCTGGGCACGCTGCTGCGCATCCTGGGCAATAAGATTCTGGAGGCCGTGAGCTTCGGGCATTATACGCCCGTGCCGGGCTGGACGGGCATGGAGGAGGCCGCGGTGTGGAATATCCGCCTGCCACGCATCCTCTGCGCCGTCCTCGTGGGCGCGGCCCTTTCCGCGGCGGGCGCATCCTTCCAGGGCATGTTCCGCAACCCCATGGTCTCGCCGGACCTGCTGGGCGCCTCCACGGGCGCTGGCTTCGGCGCTGCCCTGGCGATCCTGCTCTCCTTCAACTATTTCGGCATCACGATCATGGCCTTCTGCTTCGGCCTGGCCGCTGTGCTGCTGGCCTATGCCGTGAGCCGCTTTTCCCGGCTGGAAAAGACGCTGTCCATGGTCCTCTCCGGCGTGATGATCGGCTCTCTCTTCTCAGCGGGCACCTCTTTCATCAAGCTTGCGGCGGATACGGAAAATCAGCTCCCCGCCATTACCTATTGGCTCATGGGCTCCCTCGCCTCCGTGAAGGGGAGGGACACACTCTTTGCCTTCGTGCCCATCGCCCTGGGGCTGATCCCTCTCTTCCTGCTGCGCTGGCGCATCAATCTGCTCACGGTGAGCGAGGCGGAGGCCCGCTCCATGGGCATCCATACGGACAGGCTGCGCGCCGTCGTGATCCTCTGCGCCACCCTCGTCACCTCGGCCAGCGTGGCCGTGAGCGGCATGATCGGCTGGGTGGGCCTGGTGATCCCGCATTTTGCCCGTTTGCTTTTCGGTTACGATTACCGGCGGCTGATCCCCGCCTCCGTCCTCATGGGGGGCGCGTTCCTCCTCCTGGTGGACGATATTGCCCGCGTGGTCTCCACGCAGGACCTGCCCCTGGGCATCCTCACCAGCTTCGTGGGGGCCCCTGTCTTCATCTGGATGATCCTGACGGGAGGTGGCCGCCGTGAGCGTTGAGCTGCAAAACGTCTGCTTCGCATACGGGAAGACTCCTGTTTTGCGAAACGTGAGCTTTTCCGCCGAGGCGGGGGAGCTGATCGCGGTGCTGGGCCCCAACGGGGTGGGCAAGAGCACCCTCTTCCAGTGCCTGCTGGGCTTTCTGCACCCGCAGAGCGGCAAGCTGCTGCTGGATGGGGAGGACCCGGCCCGCATGAAGCGCGCAGAGCTGGCCCGGGCCGTGGCCTATATCCCGCAGTCCGCCGCGCCGACCTTCAACTACACGGTGCTGGAAATGGTCACCATGGGCATGGTGGGGCGGCTGGGCCTGCTGCAGTCACCCGGCGAGGAGGAAAAGGAAAAGGCGATGGCCGCCCTGGAAAGCCTGGGCATCGGCCACCTGGCCGAAAGGGGCTGCTCGCAGATCAGCGGCGGCGAGCGGCAGCTCATGCTGCTGGCCCGCGCCCTGGTGCAGGATGCCCGCACCCTGGTGATGGACGAGCCCACGGCCAACCTGGACTACGGCAACAGCTTCCGGGTCATGGAGCGGGTGCGCGGCCTGGGGGAAGCGGGCTATACGGTGCTTTTTTCCACCCACGAGCCGAACCAGGCCTTCCGCTATGCCAGCCGCGTGCTGGCCCTGAAGGACGGGGCCGTTTTAGCGGACGGGGAGCCCGGCAGGGTGCTGACGGAGGAAACGCTTTCCGCCCTCTACGGGGTCCGCGTCGCGGTGAGAAAGGTGGAGCTGGCGGGGGAGAGCTTTTCCGTGTCCATCCCCCATGAAATGGAATGAATTGCGTACCGGGTACCTCCGGCAAATAAAAGATCCTTTTCTGAATTATTAATCTTTAATCTTCAATCTTCATTCTTTGGCCTTTGATCTTTCCTTTTTCTGCTTTGAAAAAAGAAGAAAAGGAAAGCTGGAAGATGAAAGACGTATCATTCGTCGTTTTCACAGCTGTTTTCTGTAAGGAGTGGAACTATGTTATTCGACTGGAACGAGCAGACCATGGGCTGGCAGGCGGACGCTTCGGCCTATACGGGCTATAACCGGGAGCTGGCAAAGCTGCTGCTGCCCCGTCTGAAGGGCTGCGAGACCCTCTGCGACATGGGCTGCGGCATGGGCCTCGTGGATATGGAGCTGGCGCCGCACTTCAAGGCGATCACCTGCGTGGATATCGCCGCCCCGGCTTTGGAGGATCTGGCGGCCCGGGCCGCCCGCCTGGGCCTCACGAACGTCGGCACGATCTGTTCCCCCGGCGAGGAGACCACCGGGGAGTGGGATGCGGTGATGGCCCTTTTCCACGGCCAGGTGGAGGAGATCGTGCCCGTCTATCTGAAAAAGGCGAAGAAAAAGCTGATCCTGCTCACCCACGGCAGCGCCTACGGCAGCACGGGCCCCGCAGGCTACCGCGTGCGCAAATGCTGCGACGTGGACGGGGCCGTGGCTTGGCTGGACGCGCACGGCTATACCTACACGGTGGAGCGGGGCGAGCT
>JAEEGL016399422.1_pt1 | contig 13783 bp, 13 predicted proteins | sample 9134231 | NCBI WGS metagenome assembly JAEEGL01 (sample SAMN16246548, study PRJNA631951) | gut metagenome | biome: gut microbiome; feature: rumen; material: fiber-attached | host: Bos | place: Iran: Karaj | collected 2018-10 | reverse complement strand
CGACAGCACCCGCTCTGACTGCAACGCCAATTCACGGCTCGGCACAATGACTACAGCCTGCACCCTATTGTCGTTCACGTCTATTTGCTGGACGAGTGGCAGCAAATATGCCAGCGTCTTTCCGGAACCTGTGGGTGACAGGATAATTACGTCGTGCGTCGATTTCATGACGGCATCCATAGCCGCCGTCTGCATGGCACTGAGGGCACCAACCCCCATCTTGGATAATATCTGTTCTTGTGTCATCATTTTCTTTTCATTTTCATACGGATTCGGTCTATCTCGTCAAATTCTTTTCCCATGTTCAGGTTGAGATAGATGGTGTAGAGCACTGGCACCCATTTCTCCTTTTCGTTGGGCGCCAAAGTACGATACCGCTCAATATAGGGCCGTGCTTTCTCATAGAACTCTTGTATTTGTCGGCGTTTCTGCCGCGTACGTTGCGATACTTTATCTAACTGTATCGCTTGATTGAAATAGGCCACACCGATATTGTAGTGAGCGTCGGCCAAAGAGTCGTTTTCTGCAATCAATTCTTGACAAATCCGGATGCACTCGTCATATTTACCCGTGTTGAGCAGACGTGTGCTCTCTGCAAACCTGAAGAGTTGATTGGTACTGTCGATACTTAATGCATATCTGACAGTAGCAGCTACCGAATCTGTCATGCTTTCATCGTTGTAATAGTCAATCAGCCGTGGAAAGAAAAACAACGATTTGGGAGAGCGGTAAAAGCCTTTCCGCAGTGTGTTCACGTATGCGGAAGTATCATTTATCGCCTTATATGTTTCAGCCTCATATTGATAGATGTAGTCGAGTCTGGCGGTGTCTTTTTCAGCCAAACCGGCATATTTCAACGTCAGCGAATCATTTTTCATTCTATAACCGCAATAAGTAGCCCAATAAGCGGCGGTGGGCATGAGCGTATCATTCGTCAGGAAATGATATCCTTCGAAGATTGGTTGCTGATCAGCATCAAGATACATTTCAAAAAAAGTGAACGCTTTCCGGTAGTCACCTTTTCTGACATGGAAAGTTCCCCCATTGTAAATATTGGGGCGGTGTGAAGACAGATATTCAGCATGACGCTCCCTATATTTCAGATGCACCTCCCCTTTCTTGTCGGGCATGGCATCCAGTGTGTCAAGGCCTTGAAGGACGACGAACATCTTTTTGGTGATAGTAAACAGAGCTGTTGTATCATACTTCTGTTTGAGATACAACTTCTCGTTCCCTTGCTCATATTGTTTTTTGACGGCATCAAAATACGTGAGCCAAATTTTATCGTTCATCCGATTTGCAGAATCTTTCTTCAGCAAATCGGCCATCAGTTTTTCAGCTTTATCTAAGTCCTTACCACTCTTAATATAAGTGCGAGCTTGCGCTATCACCTTTTTCTGCGAAAAGGCGCTATCGGCAAAAGAAAAAAACAAAAATAAGAGAAGTAAAAGACGAGTCATTTGTTTGTTATCCCTAAATGTAAATCTGTTGGGCGGTTTTCCGCCCAACAGATATGATTCCTATTGATTTATTGCGTGAGAGCTTCGGCCTCTTTGGTGCGGGCATCGTCAGCACCATAAATCTTGTAGTAGCAACGGTAGAGAGGATATGCCCACTTAGATTCGTTGCTGGGATCAAGTTGACGGGCTTTCTCTAAGTATTCTTTCGACTCATTATAAATCGGCATGATTTGCTCCATGGCAGCAGGTGCAATGCGCCCGGTCTTACCAGCGGCTCTGTCTTCAGCAGCCGAGGCGCGGTCATAAAGACAAGCGCCGAGATAAGTCAGAATCTGTGTGTTATCCGGTTTCTGAACCAACGCGTGTTTAAAGTCGGTGACAGCCTCTTCGAGGTTTTGAGCAATCATTGCATTCTGACCGCGGATAGCCCATACGGTAAAGTTGTCGGGGTCGGTGGTCAACTTCTCATCCAGCACCTTGTCCATTTTGTCTTTCAAGTTCAAACCAGAATACATGCCTACGAGCGTGCCGAAGACCAAATCATTGTTCTTGTCACGAGCATAGATTTCTTCGAGTTTGTTCACGTAGTTGAGCGAGTCAGCCTGTGTCTTCAGGTTCTGCTGTGCAACAGCCAGTTTCAAGTTCATGGCATCTTTCGCTTTCTCGGGGTCAGAGAGTGCGATGTCGGCATATTTGTCAACACCAGCATAATCTTGCTGGCCATAAGCCATGAGAGCGGCATAATAGGCAATATTGGTCAGATACTCATCCTTCGATTTGTCCTGCTCGGCAAAGAGGGGATCGAAAGCGGTGTCCACATACATGGCCCAGCACTTGTATGTGCCAGCTTGGTTGCCCTGATCCTGATAGTAAGAACCACCGTTGATCAGATGTGTACGCAGTCCATAAAGACGGTCTTGGTTGGCTTTGTGGAATTTGGGTTTCACCTTACCTTTTTCGTTGGGCATATTATCAAATTTGTCGCATTCCGATGCGGCGGCGTATGCCTGACCAAGAGCTTGATAGAAACCGAGGGTGTCGAAAGGTTCAACCTTGCCCTGCCCGAGCTGTTGAGCCGTAGCATTACCTATCTGAACCTGCTGTTCCTTGTTCACTTTATCAAAAGCAAGATCAACAAGCTTGTTGTATGCCTTCGCCTTTTCTGCAGCGTCGGCCAGTGAGTTGAGATTCGCCTTCAGCAGACTTTCTGCTTCGGGATACGTTTTCGCCTTCAAAATTGCTTTGAGGGCGTCGCTGTCGCCAGCAAAGGCTGTTGAGGCAGCTACTGCCATCAAAGCCACAAACAACAATTTTTTCATACTCAGTTAATTAAAGGTTGATGTTATTAAATTTATTCTTGATTAGGAGAATGGGAGATTAGGAGAATGGGAGATTAGGAGTTATTTTTCTTCTTCTGTGAGGTTTTCATCTGTGAGTTCTTCGTCGGTTAGATCCTCGTCTGCGAGCTCTTGGTCTGCGAGTTCTTCATCGGCAACGTCCTCGTCTACGAGTTCTTCATCTGAAAGTTCCTCATCTGCAAGTTCTTCGTCAGTAAATGGTGCCGGTGCATCGGCCAGTGTGTCTTTACGGATACTTTCCGACTTTTGAGCCCACTGTGCACGACTCTCCTCTTCGACCGTAGCCTCCAGTTCTGAACTCATCACCTTGCAGACGCTTGCGATGACATCATTCTTTTTCGTGAGATTGATGAGTCTGACACCTTGTGTTGCGCGTCCCATGACTCTGCACTCGGCCACTGCCAAACGGATGGTGATGCCGCTCTTGTTGATAATCATCAGGTCGTTTTCATCGGTGACATTCTTGATGGCTACCAACCGACCCGTTTTATCCGTGATATTGAGTGTCTTAACGCCCTTACCACCGCGGTTGGTCTTACGATAGTCTTCCACTTGTGAACGTTTGCCATAGCCATTTTCGCTGACCACCATAATAGTCTCTTGGTCAGCATTATTGACCACAACCATGCCTACCACTTCGTCGTCGCCCTCATCGAGTTTCATGCCTCGCACACCGGTAGCGACACGTCCCATGACGCGTACAGCGTTCTCGTCGAAGCGCACGGCACGACCGTTCCTGTTGGCGATAATCAATTCGTTCTTACCATTCGTCAAGCGTACATCCACCACTTCATCACCTTCTAAGATATTGATAGCGATGACACCATTGGCTCTCGGACGACTGTATGCCTCCAAACAAGTCTTCTTCACAATGCCCTTCTTCGTAGCAAACACCACGAAATGAGTGCGCAAGAACTCTGCATCATTCAGACCGCGCAAGCGGAGGAACGCATTGACAGAATCATCAGCCTCAATATTGAGCAGGTTTTGGATGGCCCTACCTTTCGAGTTCTTGTCCCCTTCGGGTATCTCGTAGCACTTAAGCCAATAACACCGTCCCTTCTTGGTGAAGAAGAGCATGGTCTGGTGCATGGTAGCCGGATAGATAAACTCCGTGAAATCCTGTTCTCTAGACCTTGCCCCCTTCGAACCAACCCCACCGCGGGCTTGTTCACGGAATTCACTGAGCGGTGTGCGTTTGATATAACCCATATGACTGACGGTAATCACCACGGGGTCATTGGGATAGAAATCTTCGGGATTGAACTCTTCAGATGAGAGCTTAATCTCCGTGCGACGCTCATCACCGTATTTCTCTTTCACCTCGTTGAGTTCATCCTTCATCACTTTCTTGCAAAGCTCAGGGTCGTCCAAAATTTGCTCTAAGTAAGCAATCTGTCTCTCCAAATCCTCGTATTCTGCATGTAACTGCTCAATACGCAGACCTGTGAGTTGTGAGAGTCGCATATCAACGATGGCCTTAGACTGCAACTCATCGAGTTCAAACCGTGCCTCCAAATTGCGCTGTGCGTCGGTCGGGGTTTTGGATGCCCTGATGATATGTACCACCTCATCGATATTATCGCAAGCGATAATCAAGCCCTCTAAAATATGTGCACGCTCTTGCGCTTTTTTCAGTTCGAATTGTGTCCTTCTGATGGTCACATCATGGCGGTGCTCGACAAAATATTTGACACAATCTTTCAGCGAAAGGAGTCGCGGACGACCTTTAACCAAAGCAATGCAATTCACTGAGAATGAGCTTTGGAGATTGGTCATCTTAAACAATTTATTGAGGATGACATTGGCATTTGCATCTTTCTTGACATCCACCACGATGCGCATACCCTGACGGCCTGTCTCATCGTTCACGTTTGAAATGCCTTCCAACCGTCCCTCTTTCACCAATTCAGCGATGTATTCAATGAGTTGTTGTTTATTGACACCATACGGTATTTCTGTCACAACAATCTTATCATGAGTCTCTGTGCTTTCAATCTCAGCTTTGGCACGCATGACGATACGTCCGCGTCCTGTCTCGTAAGCCTCTCTTACACCCTGAATACCATAGATATAGGCTCCGGTGGGGAAATCCGGGGCGGGTATATACTGCATGAGTCCATCGATATCGATGTCGGGATTGTCGATATAGGCACAACACCCGTCGATAACCTCTCTTAAGTTGTGCGTAGGTATGTTGGTAGCCATACCTACAGCGATGCCATTACCGCCGTTGACCAGCAGATTGGGCACTTTGGTCGGCATAACCACAGGTTCTTGCAGTGAACCGTCAAAGTTGGGCTGCATATCAACGGTGTCTTTCTCCAAGTCGTCCATGATATGTTCACCCATCTTAGACAATCGGCACTCCGTGTAACGCATGGCAGCCGGTGAGTCGCCGTCAACAGAACCGAAGTTACCCTGTCCGTCCACCAGCGTATATCTCATGTTCCAGTCTTGCGCCATACGCACCAATGCACCATATACAGAGCTGTCGCCGTGGGGGTGGTATTTACCAAGCACCTCTCCTACGACGCGAGCACATTTCTTATAAGGTTTATCACTGGTGTTGCCGATACCCATCATACTGAAAAGGATACGGCGGTGTACGGGTTTGAATCCATCTCGCACATCAGGTAGCGCACGTGCTACGATTACCGACATTGAATAGTCGATGTAGGAGGATTTCATCTCCTCCTCGATGTTGATTTTAATAATTCTGTCCTGATCAAAAGTTTGATTCTCGTCCATGATAATTTTGTTATAAGCTCAAACGGTAAAAATGGCCTTAAATGCCGTTTATTTTCGTTCTAAGCCGTTTAATCGTTTTTTCAAGGTGCTAAATTACAGCAAAAAAACGACATCATAAAAGTTTTCGACGAAAATATGGCAAAAATTAAGCTTTATTAGGTGTACATGCAAAAAAAATAGGCTGTTTAGCCTATTTTCTATGCGTGACCTTCTGAAAAGAACGCTTATTAAACACTTTTTCTGCCCTAATCATGGCATAAACCTTTTTAGCAGGAAGCACCCTCAAAAGTCTTCTGTGATAGGTTTGCTGAAGCGTTTTCATCTCTATAGCGATGCGGTCCATGTCTTCGATTGCATCGGCGTAGGACTTGTCATTTGTGCCTTTGAACTTCCTGTATTTTCCCATTTGTTTGAAGAGTTCTTGTTTCTTTGTCAGGAAATCATCATATATGGGTGCTGCCACTATTTTCTCAGCAGGCGACAATCCTGCCTCATCAACGACAAACTCAACCAACTCAAGGCGGAATTTTACGGGGTCGAATTTCGGTCCGTTGGTTTGAGCGTAAGCCGTGTGGAGAAAAAGGCAGGCTAAAAGGGTCAGTATGATTTTTTTTGCTTTCATTTTAATAGCTATCAGACATATAGGCATAGAGTTCGTCATCATCAATCATCAAATTGTCGGCTGCTATCTGCATCTCATCTGTTGAAACGGCGTCTGTTTTCAACTCGACAGCGGCAGCCATCTGGGTATTCTGGACATTTTCCCGGGTATGGTGCAAGAACAAGAGAGAGGCTCCGCCGATAATGACAGCAATACACGCGGCAGCCCATACAGGATGCCGTAAGATAAAGAGTTTGCGCTTCTGAGCCGGTGCTTCTTCTGGGATTTGTGCCATCATTCTTTCGGTAAAATGGTCGAAATAACCATCAGGCACCTGGAACGGTCGTTTTTCCCTCAAGCTTAAGAATTGCTCTTCTGTCATATTTGGTTTCTTTTTTAATATTTGACGGATTTCTATGCAAAAGGTTTAAACTCTTGATAAAAAATATCAAAAAACATGTTTACTATCCCTCGTTTCATGACTGTCTTTCTGTCAAATAATTTTTCACTTTTTGTGATGCGATATGGTAAGAGGCTTTCAGTGCCCCCTCGGATGTATTGAGAATCTGGCTGATGTCGGCATACTTCATGTCATCAAAATACCTCAGACAAAAGACTGTGCGCTGCACATCAGGCAAAGCGTTTACCGCCTCTTGAAGCAAGGCCTGCAACTGGTCGCCATCGAAGTATTCATCACCAAGCAGTTGTGAGGACACAGAGGGTGCCATCACATCGGTTTGATCTTGTCGTGTTTTTCTTCTTCTGAGCAAATCGAGCGACTCATTGATGGCAATTCTGTGAAGCCATGTTGACAATTTGGAAATCTGTTTGAAATCATCAAGGTTCAACCAAGCCTTCATGAATGTATTTTGCAGGACATCATCCGCATCCTCGTGCGTAAGCACAATCTGACGGATTTTCCAATAAAGCGGTTGACTAAAATGCCCAACCACCTCGGCAAAAGCCTCTCGCCGGGTATTCTTGTCGGTCAGACGTTTCAATGTCAACTGCTCATCGTACTCCATGATGAAAGAAATGGTTTATTTGGTTATAGCCGAAAGATGGTGATAGATGATTTTGTCATACCCATACACGTCGCTGTACTCTCTGAGGTGCTGAGAACGGTCGGGGAACAGGGTGAAATAAGTCAGATAAACCGGGATTTCAGGGTCAACCTTGCAGACTTTGAGCATACGGTCGTCGCGTATGGAATCTTTGGGTTCGGGGTCGTGTGTCATGGAATACTTCACATCCTCAGCCTTGTCAGCTTGTTTATCCCCTAAGAGAAACACGGCCATGTCGAAAGGCCTTTCCAACCGTATGCACCCGTGCGAGACACACCTGTTGGCCTGCTTAAACACCCACGGACTGTTAGTGTCATGCAGGTAGACCGAGAAATTGTTGTCAAACCTGAAAATAATCCGCCCGAGCGAGTTGCCTTTCCCTGCCGCCTGAACAACGGAATATCTGCCGCTGAGCAACTGTGAACTGGTGACATTCGCCGGATTCACTTTCCTTCCGGCCCCGTCATAAATGGAATAACGCCGACTGTTGAAATAAGAAGCATTGCCAGCTCTTCCCGCTATACCTTTTATAATACTATATGGCATTCTCCATACGGGGTTGATGTCCATCTTCTTGATATAGCTGTTCAACAGCGGTGTCTTCTTACCCGTTGAGCCACAACACACTTTCATGGTCATGGTCGAATCCTTGGATACGGCCACCAACATTTGTGAGGCCACGTTGACAAGCACATATTTGCTGTGCTTCTCTACAGGGTCTTTCAAACGCCATCGTGCCCTTTCCATGTTGACGAGTACTTTTTTGCGGTAGTCACCGCTCTTGGCGTTTTTCAATTCGTTTTTGAACTGTTGATATAACGGGCTTTGCGGCTTCAGACAATCCAAATACGTTGTAAAACTGTCTGTCGGCACCATTGCGGCGGCATATTTGAAGAAAAGCTCATCGGGCCGCTCTAATTTAATGTCAAACTGTCTTGAAGACACTTTAATGGTGTCATCCCCGATAACTTGCGACTTATTGAGAACCGTGACAGGATTAACATAACCATATTGTTGAACCGCAGCATATAAGAAATAGGCTTTTGTCAGGTTAAATTCGACTCTCGCCACCACCTCGTTGATGGAATTTTTGTCATCAAACGTCAGACTGTCTATCCGTTGGATATCCTTCTCGATTTGTTTCAACTTGAACAAATTACTCGAAAAGCCATCCTCTTCGGCCTTGCCCAACAACTCCACAAGTTGCTTGGCACTACAACAGACGCCATTCCTCCTTACCCAGATCAACGGGTTTTTATCTTTGTAATAGCGACGCAGATTGACTGCAACTTCGTCAAGTCCGGATGTGCCTTTGCACATTTTATCTAATTGCTTATAAACGGTTTGCAGGTCGATGGACATGCGCTTGTCTGCAACGGCCGACAAATCATCCATAGTGGCACTTTGCGTAGAGTCACTTACGGCCTCTTCACATGACTGCATCAGCCACGTGAAGGAGATAACAACAGCAAATAGAAAAAAACGGCAGAATCGAATCACCTAATGGATATCTTTCTTACGACCTTGCCCACTTTAACAATATAGCAACCTTTGGGCAAATTCAATTCATAGCGCTTATCTGCGCCTTCCACTTTGATGCTCATTACCCGCACACCCGTCACGTTAAATATCTGTAAGACAAGTCCATTGGCACCTGTGACATGGAGAACAGACTCAGAAACGGATATGGTAATGTTTTGAAAATCATTGTCAACAATCTCTATAGCGGACCGGGCATTGCTCTCCATGGGCATGCCAAACATGAGTGTTGCTGCAAATATGAGAGTAAATATTCCTTTGTTCATACGCGTATATACTGATTAATCACTGCAAAAATAGCAATTATTTTTCAAATGATGAAATAAAACAGCAACGAAACACGCGATTTAATATTATTTAACACACGTCAACCACCAAACCTTCATCGGCCAATATGACATTTGGGAAAACCTCTTTCGCCTCATCAAGTAACACTGTCTCGTCATCATAACGTGCGCTGTAGTGTCCCAACATGAGCTGACCAGCATGAGCAGCCTGGGCAACCATTGCCGCCTGCCGTGCTGTGCTATGGTAATATTGTATGGCTTTATTCTCTTTATCACTGGTGTATGTGCTTTCATGATAAAGCAGATTGACACCCTGTATCATCTCATGAAGCCGTGGTAGATAAGCCGTATCGGAGCAATAGGCATACGACCGTGCAGGGTCAGCGGGAAGCACCAATTTCGAATTACAGATGACTTCACCGTCAGGTGTCACCCAATCGGCTCCGCTTTTAATGTTGTTGATCTGGCTGTAAGGTATCTCGTAGCAATCAAGCATATCACGCCTGATATGTGGCAATGTCGGCTTTTCAGCAAAGAGATAACCGCAACAGGGCACCCGGTGGTTCAAGGGTATGCTCTTCACGATGATGCTTCTGTCTTCATAGACGATTTGATGCAGAGTTGTGTCAACGGGATGATACTTCACCTCATAGTCAAGCCCGGGACAGAACACCTCAAGTTGCATTTTCAGCAGACTTCCAAGGGGTTCTGGACCATAGACGTGCAAAGGCGCGGTCCGTCCTAACATGCCAAAAGTGGAAATCATGCCTACCAATCCTAAGCAATGGTCTCCATGCAGATGCGAGATGAACACGCAACTGATTTTGGTAAATGAAATATGTGTCTTGTAGAGTTGTATTTGCGTACCTTCTGCGCAATCAATCATCATCAACTTTCCGCGTATCTCGACCAATTGCGATGAAGCAAAATGCCTCAAGGACGGTTTAGCGCTGCCACACCCTAACACATGTATGCGAAACGGTACCATGTCATCAGGTTTATTTGGCACGTCTATACTCATAAATGCCTTTGTCGTTTTCCAAGCACAGCGAGTCGCCCGTCAGCTGTATCACGTCAAAGGTGTCTGATTCCAGAATTAAACGGCCATTATATATTTTCCACGTTGTATAAGGATTTGTCTCATATTCCACATGAGAGCTGACGGTGCCACCCTCCTCGATGTCGAAATCGCGACCCGTCCCTTTCCATTCACCTTGCAGCGTGGTCAGGTTGATGATTTTGGCAGGGAAGTGCAAGTCGTCATGCAACTCGGCGATAACCGCCAGTTTATCATCAATGAGCAGTCCGCCTTGGATGTCAGCCCTTCTCTCCTGTGAGAAATCTTCCAACGAGAAGAAAAGAGTGTCGCCCTTCTCTGTGAGCAAGACGAGCGAGTGCATGGCTGCATCAACACATTTACCATAAATGGTGGAATCGCCAACGACACCCTTTGTCGCCGGTTGCTTCTTTGTTTCTTTCACTTCTTTCTTTTCACCACAAGCTGCGAGCAACAGCAGCAGCGACATCATGACGATAAAACATCGATTATTTTTCATTTTCCTTTTGTTTTTCTATTTGTTTGGCTTCATTCCACAGTTGGTCCATTTCTTCGAGCGTCATCTCGGAAAGTGGTCTCCCTTCTCTGATAGAGTGTTGTTCTACGTAATTGAATCTCCGTATGAACTTCTGATTGGTATGCTCAAGAGCATTGTCGGGATTCAAATGATATAAGCGTGCGGCATTGATGACGCTGAAGATAAAATCGCCCAGTTCAGCCGTGGAGTGTTCCTTGTCTTCCTTGTTGAGCTCTGTCTCCAACTCATCCAGTTCCTCACGCACTTTGGTCCACACATCACGCCGTTCCTGCCAATCGAAGCCCACATTGCGGGCCTTATCCTGTATTCGATACGCCTTGATGAGCGACGGAAGCGCATCAGGGACACCCGATAGTACGCTTTTATTGCCGTCTTTCTCTTTAAGCTTGATTTGTTCCCAGTTTTCGAGCACCTGTTCAGCGGTTTCTGCTTTCACCTCGCCATAGATGTGCGGATGCCGGAAAATGAGTTTGTCGGCCTGTTTGTTACACACATCCGCAATGTCGAAATCTTCCGTCTCGCTGCCGATCAGGGCATAGAAACACACGTGCATGAGCACGTCGCCCAGTTCTTTGCAAATATTGGCTTTGTCATTTTTCATGAGGGCGTCGCACAGTTCAAATGTCTCTTCGATAGTGTTAGGCCTGAGACTCTCATTGGTCTGTTTCTTGTCCCACGGACATTCCTTACGCAGACGGTCAAGCACATCGAGCAGTCGTCCGAATGCCTGTAGTTTCTCTTCTCTTGTATGCATAATATCTATGTTTCGTGCTGCAAAGTTACGAAAAAACGAGAGCAGAACAAAATGAATCATTCATTTTTTATGCCGAGTTGCAGTAACTTCGCCCTTGAGGGCAAAGTTACGAAAAAACGAGAGCAGAACAAAATGAATTATTCATTATTTATGCCCGAGGGCTTCATCTCGCAATAACGCTCATGCCATTGCTTCTTTTCCGGCGTATCGAATGGAGCTGATAGAGAAATGACACAACCAGTAAACAGGTCATCCGCCAATGCAAGAATGATATCCGCCATCTCAATCGTTGATTCAAACTCCATGTCTGCCGGACAGAACAGCCGTTCCTGCTTGATGGCCTCATAGCCATAAACCGCACCCATGATATTACCCGTAATCGCGCCCGTAGAATCGCTGTCGCCATTATGATTCACAGTGGCGATGATGGCATCTCTCGCGCTGTCGATGTGACGGACAGCGCAGAAGAGCGAAATGGCCCAGGCTTCTTCTGCCGTCCATCCCTCACCCAGTTGTGCAATAGCCAAAGCATCGGGGGTATCGGATTTCGCCAAATCCATCGCCTTCAAGGTTAGTATCTTTAAAAACGCTTTATCTGGCAAATACTCATCACCGTACATTTGCATCATCACGTGAAGCCCGTCATTCACGATATCCGCGATAGAAGCTTTCACTTCCTCAGGCGCGAGTGGAACGACACGTGATATGAGGAGCGTCAGGAGTGCAGCTGGCAGATAACCCAGCGGATGCAGATGGGTCATTTTGGCAATTTTCGCGCCGGCCTCTGCCAAACGAGTCGGTGAATATAATCCATTTCCACAATTGACTTGAAAGGCAGCATCCAAAAGTCCCATGGGGGCCACGCGCATAACGCCGCCACATCCCTTGCTGTTGTTCCAAGGCTGCTCGTGCCTCATCATGCTTTCACACGCATTCATGCAAGTGATGCCAGGAGCACGCAGATGAGCCAGTTCGGGCAAATCACGAAGCCAGGTAAAAGGCACGTCATCTCCCCCATCACCCGATGGTTTAGAGCCTGTTTGGGTGTAGTACCAGTCAAGATAGGAATTCGCAACATCGTCCTCAAAGCTTGTTCCGAGACCGCTGTCACGTCCCTTCGTCAGTCCCACAAGCAGTCCATTAGCCGTGAAGAGTGTCATCTGCGTGTCATCACTGACCAACGTTTTTCCGTTCTTCTCGATCACAAACTGTGTAATTCCTTGATTCCCGTATGTGGAAAGTATGGAGCTACGACTGGTAAACTCTACAGGATAGCCCAGTGCATCACCCGCTGCACCAGCCATCAAAGAGCCACGTATGCAATCCAGTACACGGTTCTTGAGTTGAATATCATCAATATTGTTTTTCATTATTATTATTTTTATGTTTGTATGTTATTCAAGTCTACTTTACGTTTTAGCAGTAATACCGTGGTTCGCATTTGCTCAACATATTTTACTTCATTCGACATGCAAAAGTAATACGATTTCTTTAATTTTGCAAATTTTCATGCGTAAAATTTACGCAAATCTTATACTTTCTTAAAATTTTGAAGAAAACGCAGGCATTGCAAGGAGTTTTTCAGATGTTTAATGTATTTTTGCAGCAAATAAAAACTGTTTTCAACACCAATCAGTCATGTCATATACATATAAGTACCCCCGTCCAGCCGTTACAGCCGACTGCGTAGTGATAACCCGTGAAGCTCAACCGAAAGTACTGCTCATTGAACGGGGAGATGAACCATTCAAAGGCAGTTGGGCTTTTCCCGGCGGATTTCTCAACATGGATGAGACCACCGGGGAGTGTGCCAAGCGTGAATTAGAAGAAGAGACGGGACTGCAAGTGTGCGAGGTTCACCAGATAGGGGCATACTCGAAAGTTGACCGCGACCCTCGTGGCCGCACCATCTCTGTGGCCTATCTGGCTATCATCGATACACCACAACCCGTCGTTGGACAAGATGATGCCGCTAAAGCATCATGGTGGCCAGTGAACGCGCTCCCACCCCTCGCCTTCGACCATGAAGACATCATGGCCGATGCGATGGGAAAATATCATTTACTCGTACATTCGGAGAAATAATTATCGCGAATGGGTTTGGTAATAGCATTACCACCAAGGTTAATGGTCTCTTGCAATTTGATGTCAGCAGAAGAGCAGCCCACCTTAATCATATATTGTCCAGGACAGATGTTCCACTGCCGTTGTTGGTCGTGACTATAGAATCCGAACTGCTCTGTATACAGTTTGACACTTACAGTCTTGCTTTCACCTGGTTGCAAAGAGACACGCGCAAAGCCTTGCAACTGAATAGGTCGGATGTTCTGGTCGGCCGATGTGGGTGAAAGGTAAATCTGTGCGATTTCATCGG
>JAEEGL013657826.1_pt1 | contig 13783 bp, 19 predicted proteins | sample 9134231 | NCBI WGS metagenome assembly JAEEGL01 (sample SAMN16246548, study PRJNA631951) | gut metagenome | biome: gut microbiome; feature: rumen; material: fiber-attached | host: Bos | place: Iran: Karaj | collected 2018-10 | reverse complement strand
GCAAATTACGAAGGTAAGTTTGATTCTATTGCCTCAGGAATGCACGTTGAGGGTGCCTTTGTAAGTACAGACCACGGAGATGGAGATTATGAAGGATCAGACGGAAGAAATTATGCAGTAGATGCAGGTATTATTGGTATTGTAAATATTACAAATGCATCAGCCACAGAAGGAGAAGATTTCCAATCATTCTCAAAATTGGGTAGGGTAATTAAACTTCCAAAATATGGCCCAACACAATATGAGATTAGCAGAGACAGTGCTGGTGTAATTACAGTAGATGTTAAACAAGGAAAGTTTACTGAAACAATTGCAATCCCAACTGGATTTGTTGAGGAATACACATGTAACGAATGCGGAGAAGAAATCAGCGATTGGGAATATAGAAGATATGGTGGATGCTGTGAAAGTTGTTACAGGGAATCTATGTACGGGTCTGATGATGAAGAGGAGGAGTTTGAGGAATCAGTAATAAATGAAGCCAAATCAGATTCAGCATTCCTTAAAAAGGCTGCCAAAATTACTGGAGTAAAAATTGCTTGTATTGAGTATTTTAATAACAAAAGTGATTGGATGGTTGTTTTAGATTCTGAGGACAGCTATGATGCTGACAGTTTTAGAAATGCTGTAGATGATTTACTTGGTGCTAATTCAGGAGAACACTCCTACGATGATGTAGAAGGTTTAGGGGATGTCCATTTAGGTACAGCTGAGTACTATGAAGTTTCAGGTGATGAATATTCAGACTTGGATCCTGATTGGAGAGATAAAGTTGTAGTTTATTGTGAACCTTCAAAACGTTATAAAACAAGAAGAGAAATGGATTGGTAATCTAATAAAAAAGGCTACCGTTTTTTGGTAGCCTTTTATTTTGCTTATTTGATTTTATTCAGAAAAATTATTTTTAGCTATATCGTAAGCCACATCATAATCACAATTTGTATTATCCATAAGACAAAGTGCAAAAGCTATAATGGCATCCTCTCTTTCAATTTCATTAGCCTTTGAAAAATCACAGTGCCCATCTTCTGTATCAAATTCTGGATGGCCCCAATCCTCAAATCTGAATTCCTTTGGCATTTGGGCCTTTACACTGTCGAGGTAAGTTGGGTTTAATAAATCCATTTCCTCCTCAAATCTGTGTTCGTAACGGAGGTCGAATTCTTTTTTCAGATTACCTTCGTATTCCTTATCCCAGGCATCAAATGCAGCAGCTGTAAGGCCAAAGATCATAGCTGTAACAACTATAGCTTCCAAAATTGTTGTAATAAATTTTTTCATTTTTGTTTTCTCCCTTAAAAATGAATTGTAAGATCGAAAACTTCCCTGTTACACTTTTTAGTTATGAAAGGTTAGGAACCATTCCCTTGAATCCCAACCTTTATTTTTACTTAAACGGAAAACTTATATTCCACTTTTGAATAATTAAGGATTTGGCCGGCAGACATTTTGTATCTGTTTCCATTGTCTGACTGAACAATGAAAGGATACTTAAACTTCTTAGTATCAACGTCTACCAATTTGATTGTTCCAACTGTTGGGGTTTTGATTTCCATTCCGAAAAGGCTTTCAACTACTTCTGCCTTTACATCATAGCTGTTCTTAAAGAACAGGTAAGAAGCATTGGAAATCATCTGCTTTGAAACTTTCTTTACACCTGTGTTAGAATCAAGAATGTTTACCTTAAGTTTGTAGGTAAAATCTGATTCTCCGTAAGTGATTGAAGAACCGTTAGTCTGTAGGTTGTGCTTTGCAAGAATGGCAGCAACCGCATTGTTGATTTCTGTGTGTATTGATTTAATCTCTGTCTTTGTCATTTATTTGTACCTCTTATGCATATAATATAGGTGATTTTGAAACCCATTTGCCAAAAAATTTTGCAGAGATTCTTTTTTTTTTTTTACTAATTAATTTTATTATTGGGGAAAGTTTTTATGAAATTGTACAAAAAACCTTTAAAGGAGAATAAATCTATGAGGATGAATAGAAGACCTTTGAGAGAAAGTGAATCTCAGAAAAACACTGTTACTTTCATTTTTGGATATGAGATCCACTATGAGGATAACAATGTTGGTGGAAAGACATTTGATCAAACATTTGATGACAGTTGTCTTTATAATGGTTATAGCTACCATGACCCAGATAGGGATGTGGCCGGAATGGTGAAGACAGACTTTGAGGAAATGGGTCCTACAGGTTTGGCTCAATACATTGGAGACTATGAAGGTGAACTTCAGAATTGTGTAGAATCTATCGTTGGTAGATTTGACGTAAAGAAATCCCATTTGGAAATGAAGTGTGTTCTTAAACCTGGTGTTGATCCTAAGAAGGTTATCGATGCAGGTCACGGAAATAAGACAGTAATTGAGGCCCTTAAAGATTACATTACAGGGCAACTTTCAGATGGTTGGGGTGAAGGTTTTGAACAGCAACCAATTGCAGTAGGAACTGTATATGCTGTTTATAATGAAGATTGTGATTATGATTGTGAGTGGTTCTCTGACGAGAGATCAGCAATGTCAGATTGTGAATCAAAGAATGACCATTCTGAGGATGAGGATGACGAAGATTATGATGAAAGTAACTATGATCATTATGATTGGACTCAGGACGATATCACTGCTTACTATTCATTCTGGTCCTCAAAATTCGATACTCTCAGAAAAGTTTTAATCAATGGTCTTGATGAAAACGGATTTGACGATGATGGCTATGATAGGGATGGATTTGATTCAAACGGAAGAGACAGGGATGGGTTTGACAAATCAGGATATGATAGTAACGGATTTGACAAAGAAGGTTTTGGAAAAGACGGTTTCAACAGAGAAGGTAAGGACAGGGAAGGTTTTGATAAAAATGGTGAAAAACCAATGAACAATAAAAGACCTGTTAACAAGAGTGGAAAGGAGCAGGGTGCCAAATTCAATGTTACTAGAGATGGTACGGTAAGAATTGCAAACACATTTGATATGGGTGAGTCTAGAAAAAAACCTAACAAAAAAGCATTAAAGGAAGCCCTAATTTGTAGCCCTACAGGTTCTTTTACTCATAGTGTTTCAGGATCACAAAAAGTAATGGGTTATAAGGGTCTCCAGGAAAGTGAGGAAACAGGAAACTTTATCCTTATTGCTGGAAATACTGCATTGAATCAGGCTGAGGAAATCACAGGACTCTCTCCAATTTTGAGTGAATGTTCTGAGGATGTAATTGGAAATTATTTGGAAGTTTCCATTGATGAGGCAGAACAATTTAATGATGTAGGTTTTGCAATTTATTCATACGATGATATTATTCAGGCAGAAGGAAAAATCATTGAAATTGTAGACAACAGAGTTTACCTAGAGGATCCTATTTCTTACAGAAACGAAGCAATGTAATTTATTACAGGGCCATATCTTTTTGATATGGCCTTTTTTCTTGTCCAAAAGGCAGACTTGCTACTAATTGTATTAAAATACAAATTAGGAGATCTAATATGGAAGAGGAAAAAGTACAGGATACAAATACACAACCTACAGCAATTACTCTTGATGGTCAGCCTGCCACTTTGATTCAAATAAATGAAGCCAGAAATAAACCTGGTGTCAAAATCAAAGAGGAATCCCCCGGTGTTTATAAAACACTCCAAAGGTTGAATGGTTAAAAGTTGAAAAAACCCTGATGTTAAAAATCAGGGTTTTATTTTTGGATATTAAATATCCACTAGATTTTTCATTACCTTTGGTTCTTCTTTTTTGATAAAACCTATTGTTGGTTTATCCTTATCAACAAAAGTAAACTTTATGGTATCCTTAGGAACTATTTCATCAGGAAACTTTTGAAAAGAAATATTTTCTGAAATGAGAAATTCAAAGATTTCCTCTGATTCCTTTTCATTAATCATTACCAAAAGAATTTGGTTTTCCTTTTTGTTCTTTTCTGCCTTTTCCAAAGCATTATAAAAACCTCTTTTAAAATTTCTCAATCTCATTTCATTACCTACTTTTTAGATCTTTTGGATCTTCCCTTTGGTTTTTCACTGACTTCTTTTACTTCAGGTGTATTAAGGATATCATTGATTTCCTTATTCATAATGTCCTGATACTTAGCTGCCACAGCCTCAACGGCTCTTTGCTTAGCAACAGCATCCGCCTGATAGTTCTGAAGACGTCTCATAGTTTCCTCATAATCAAGCCAATAATCTGTACCCTCAATAAGTTTGTCAATTTCCTCTTCTGTCAAGAAGTTCTTGTAAACTTCCCTGAATTGTTTTTCACGAACTCTTTTGTCAAATTCGTGTGCAGATTGCAATTCATTCCACTTACCATAATTCCAACCTGTCCAACAATGAATCATTACACAGCTGTGAGGATATACGTACCAGCAATTACCTGCTAACATAATTACAGATGCAGCGGACATACAATTTCCCTCAATGTAGATTTCCACATCAGCGGAGGATTCTCTCAAAGCATCATAAATATTATAACCAACGTTCATATCCCCACCGTAACAGTTAATATGAACTTTAATTACATCCTGCTGTTTAGCTTCTCCCACTTCTCTCAAAAAGTCAATATAATCCTCAATATCCGAAATCTCATTAGTAAGATAAAAATCTATGATCTTACCGTTTGGGCTTTCTGTAACTTTCAAAAGGTCATTTTGTGTCTGAGGCTGAACCATTGTCATTCTTTCTTCCTCACAATTTTTATTCTTGTTCAAATTCAAACTCCTTAGTATAATTAGAGGTGACCTCAGGTTTTGGGGTTTTTAGGCCCCCAAATCAAATTAGACACCTTTTTCATTAGGATTTTTGAAACAAAATTTGTGCAACTGCACTTGCATTCTTACATTTTTATCAGCATGTGCTTCTGCATAATGCCACATCCTTTCTGTGTCAACTCTATTGTACATTGGAGAAATATAAATGGCAGCCTTTGTTCCTGAATTTACAACTTTGTCAAGTTCCTTCCAATCTTCAGGGTTGTCACTAATAACCATTTTGATAAGGTCTGTTTCATCATAAACATCAAAGTTACTTTGAATCATCAATTTGGTCATTTTTGACTCAGGAAGTTTATAATCAGAAATTACTGTAAATCCTTCCCTGTGTCCATCACCAAAAACTGTAGCCTTACCGAACTTTGCTTTGTAATCCTTATAATCAATTGCTCCGTTTGTCTCTACTGAAACATCATAGTGGGCATTCATAAAGAGTGGAATGAGTTCATTCATCATAAACTCTTTGTTACATTCCATCAAAGGTTCCCCACCTGTAAGACAAATGCTTTTATTTTTCCAACCCTGTTCTTTTGACTCTACAATATCAAAAATTTCTTTTGCTGTATACCAATCAGGCCCATTTGGTCTTTCAGGATAAAGAGCGGTAAAATGTTCCATGTCAAAGCATTCAGGGGTATCACAGAAACCATTCAAAATTGAATCCGGATTATTTTTATCCATTACTGTGCCAAACTTACATCTCAAGTTACATCCCATTGTACGAATAAATACACAGGGAAGACCTGATGCATGGCCCTCTCCATTCAAACTATTAAAAATTTCAATAATCTGAACTTCGTTTGCTTTCTTTTCCTCATTATACCTGATCATTTTAAGCTCCTACAATTTCCTTAAATCTTTTTACATTATAAATAACGTTCCAAAGCTGTTCCATAGAAACTTCTGAATCTATCAGAGTAGCCAACTTTACTTTACTTTTTTCATCCAACCCTGTTGGCCCATATTTTACATTTTCCAAACCTGCTACAATTGGGTTAGATGTATCCAAAGAATCAAAACACTTCATTTTATAGAGAGGGTTCATAAATTCCTTTACCTGCGTAGCTCCAAGTAAGTGATGAGGTTTATCAAAATTCCAAATACCCCTTCTCATCAATTCCATAATAAAGTATGTTCTTCCCATCCACTGTCTTTGAAGTAATGGGATTTTTTCGTCAAACATTTCCTTATATACTTTTACAATTTCACAAGGAATTGCAATTTTATCCGCATGGGCTGAAAGGAATTTGTAACATTCTACCATATCCTCTATGGTTTCACCCTGAACAACTCCAATGGATCCTTTGAGATTCTTAAAATCCTTTTCCCAACTTTCAAATCTTGAAATTGTTTTATGAGTATCGTTTAGTGCATCAGGTACAACAAACCAAGTAGGATTTAGATCCTGAACTCCCTCAGCCAATGCATCATTGCTCATAGCATCACCTAATTCAAATGCACTATTATCCAACAATACTTCTCTGTTTTCTTTTATACTCTTTTTGTAAAAGTTCCAATACTTTTCATTAGACTTTAAATGTAAAAGGGCATACCCATAATCATTAAAAGCCCATGATTGTTCTAGCATACAATTTGGAACTTCATGAGATATTTTCATGTTTACTCCTTTTTAAGAGATCTTAATTATTTTTGTATTCTTTTGTACTTTACCAAATACAAGTGTAATATAGTCTATGTACGTCTTAAGATACAGATCAGGATTCTCAGAAACCATAGAAATAATTTGTTTACAATATTCCTCAAAATCGGCATCTTTACAATTTTTCTGAAATTCTTCCTGCTTCAAAAGTGTAATATAAAAATCTAAAATTTTATTCTTTTGATTTTTTGATACTCCTGTCTCATCTAAAAACTTAGCGAAAACATTTACTGTTTCTCCTTCCATAATATTCCTTCCTTAGACCCTTCCCTAATTCTTCTTTTTGAATTTTCTCTAAAGTTTTTCATCGAGAAAATATTCATTTCCTTTATAAACAATTTTTTCACCATGTTCCAAAGCATTTATAAGAACTTCTTCACTATAAAGTTCTTTCAAATTCTTTCCCAAAAACCCTCTTGCATTAAGAGGCATTTCCTCATCATAAACCGGTAGCAAAACGTAAGTCTTCGTATCTTCAATCATAATTTTCTCCTTTTTTATTTATACTGTGATTCAGTAGAATCCGAATGATTATAATGTCCGTTATAACTTGAGGCTGCATCAGCATCAAAGAAAACCATTTGTGCAATTCTTTCATTAGGCTGAAGCTCAATAGGCTCCTCTGAAAGATTATAAATAGATAATCCACACGGGCCATGGAATCCAGGATCATAAATTCCAGAACTTTGGAATACACCCTTCCTAGAAAAAGAAGATCTAATATTCAAAACTGAATAAACATTGTCAGGGAGATCTACCCCTTCATTGATATCCAGATTTGCATACTGACCAGGAAAAATTCTCTTAGATTCTTTCAACTTAAGAGTAACGTCAATTCCTACTTGCTGTATCTGTGTTTCTGGATCCCAATTCTCCCCAGGTTTAAAGATTCCTTTTTCAAGAATAACTTTAGGATTTATTTGCGACATTTTTTTTTCTCCTTTAATTTTTATATAGAACAAAAGGGTTCCGAAGAACCCAATTATTCCAACAATTTTTAATATGTCTGTGTAGACTCAAGAGTAGGTGTTACTACCAAATCCCCATTGTCGGCCTTTGCAACTTTCCATTCAGGATAGAGTTCAGAAATTTTTGAGGAAACATCCTCTTTTCTTTCCTCCGCAAATCCTTCTTTCGGGAAAGAAATTGTAATCGATTTTGTACAAAGTGTTGACTTCAAATTAGGTACATCAATAGGGATGTTTACCAATTCCTCCGTAATCTGATTAGAGGACGCACCTTGAGCAATTTTACCTGTGAGATTTCCTTTTCCGTCATCTTCCCATTCAACGGGGAACTTCAATGTTTTAACTTTTGCCATAAAAGTAAAACTCCTTTTTTCAAAAATAAAATATAATAGGATCGACGATCCTAATTTTAATTATTGTAAATAAATATAGTTTGAAAAATCGGAGTTTTCAAAAAATCTAGAAAAAATTTAAATGTACAACAAGTACAGGTTGTCTAACAAGTTTGAAATTTTTTTTTAAATTTTTTCTAAAAAGTTTTGAGCAAAAAAATCCTACTCTTTTGGAGTAGGATTTAATTTTAATTTTTTTTTGAATTATTTTTCTGCTTTACAATCAACTAAAATAAAATCGTCACAGGCTTTGCAAATATCAAATATTTCTTTATAGTACCAAACACTCTTTTCTTCTTTTGCAGCCTTCTTTAACATTTTGGCTTCTTCGTCAGAGCTCCATTTTATGCCATAAAATCTTCCTCTGAATTTATTTATTGCATTAATCATTCTGTCAGCGTAATCGTAAAAGTCAGAAATTATAAAGCAAATATCTTCTTTAGTAGTCCACTTATTTACAAAGTCAATTGCCTTACCCATATCATTTGAGCCTCCTCTAGGGGCATCTTTTATGGCAGACAATTTATCTATTCTTTGTAAGTCAGTGTCAAACCAAATTACTTTGGATTTTGGCCCAACTCTGTTTTTAATTTTCTTAAAGAAGGCAACTACCTGATTTAATTGTGTGCTTCCGATTGAGCCAGAGGTGTCAACTATTACATAGCAATTCCCAGTGTAATATTCTGGGTTCTCTACAGTTTTGGATCTAAGTACTCCCCCAGTTTTGCCTCTATTATAATTATAAAGAAAGTCAGTTTTAAATTCCTTATATTCATCTATTGTGTATTTTTGAATAAACTTTTCAACGGCTGGCCCTAAAGGCTCCACTTTGAATTTTTCAGCCATCTGATTTCTAATAGAAGCATTATTTATATTTGTATTTTTGTCAGTACTCTGAAATCTAGATTCCCCTCCCCCATCTCCACTTCCATCTATTTTATCTGGATCACCCTGAGAGTCTAGGGTATCAGCTAAGTTTTGAATGTCTTCTGAAGACATTATTTCATTTCCCTTCAAAGGATTTTTATCTATTGCATCAGCAACTCTTTTGCCAGGGTTCATTATTTCTATAAAGGCTTTCTTTTCATTTAATTCCTTAGCCAAATCTTTGAGCAATTTTTCTGGGTTAGCTAAAATTAAATCTATATACTGATGCCAGAAAAGCTTTTGAGGAAAACCAAACCTCTCAGGCCAAATCAAAGTAACCAGCATATGATTTTTGTCTTCTTTGTGTTTAACTAAAAAGTCATTTAACTTTTTTAAAGTTCTAGTGTTTTTGTCTTTTTCAGCAAAGTGCTTTAATGTGTTAAACATTTCTTTTGTGGATTCAAAGTCAACCCTTCTTCTTTCATCCATTTCAAAGAGCTTACTGTTTACTTCCATATCCATTGCGTGATTTTGTACAATGTGTAAAAAGTTTCTAAAAGTAACATCTTTTATATCGAAACTTGAGGAATCCCACTTTATATATTTTTGGATTTTAGGCCAAGCAGCTTTGAACTTTTCTTCCACTTGCTTTATGAGTAATTCCTCATATTTTAAATGCTGAAATTTAATATGGCCGTATTCGTGTATTAAAGAGGCCCTACCGGCTGCATAAGGGCTAATATAAATGCTATAGCTGTTTTTGGAATTTCCTTTACGTGTAACGTAAGCCCCATGTTCTACAAGGGATCTATCCTCAGGGTCAAGTTTGTTAATTGTGTGGACTATTAAATCCATATCCTTTTTTAAGGAATCCCAATTTTTATAAACGTATTTGGCTTTTTCTGACATTAAGTAGTACCTCAATATATAATATAGGTGAAATTGGGCCACATGTTAACAAAAAAAATACCTGTGATTAACAACCACAGGTATTAGAGTACTATAAACTTTTTGAAATTATTTTATTTTAGTCCTGCCATTTTGATACAATTTTGTCTTTAATTCTTGGGTTTTGTTCCAGGAATGATTTGTATTCTGCCTCATTTTCAAATTCATATTCAACTTTTGCTGTATCAATTTTGTAATAAGGTTCCTGTTTAAGACCTGTTGAAGCCCTTCTTGTTACCCAACCATTGTGTTTATTGATTTGTCTGTCTGCTTCCTTTTTACTAAAGGCAGTGGTTACAAAATATGATATTCTATCATCATATGTTGATCTTGCGGAAATCAAATAGATCTTTTTATATTTTGTTTCCTTAGTACCTTCAATTGGAGGGAGAGCTGGAACCTCCATTGCAACCTGAAGATCCTTGATATATTTTGTCCAAGAATTAATTTGCTTCTGGAAATTTTTTCTGCCCCAATCATCCAATGTATATCCAGGATCCTCTTCTCCGCTTAGCCATTTTTCCCTTTGTTGGATGCCAGCCTCAAGTTCCTTAATTTTGTTATCGGCCTCTACCAAAAGTTCATCAAAATAGGCTTCGTAATCCTCTTCTGGGAATGTTTCCTTAAGACCCTCAATAATTACATCAGCAAGTTCTGCTCTTGTAACTCCTTCTTTTTTGAAACCATTTTTTGACTCGAACTTTTTAACTGTCCAAGTTGGGCCCTGATAGATCAAAGAATCATCACCTTCAGCAATAATGTCAAGGCCTTCACCTGCTCAGTGATATTTCCAAATCCAGGCACTTTCTCCATTACAATGTTCAAAAATAGGGCAATCATCCCTGTGGCCTAATTCGTATGCAAGTGTACGATAAACTTTCTTATCCTTTTTATGTCCACACTTAAAAGCAAAGTGTTTGCTGTAAGTTCCCTTGCAATGTCACTTTTAAACTGATCGTATGGATTTTCTGGTGCTTTGTATTTTGACGCCATAGTTATTCCTCTCTTAAGAAAATTAGTTTCTTTTTTTTACAGAATGCTTTTATACTGAGTTAAAAAGGCATCCACTTTTAACTCTTTCTTTTTCTGATCCTGAATAACATAGATTTTATCTATATCCGTATGGCTCAAAAGAGTTTGCTCCTTCTCATCCAAAAGATAGAACAATCTATCCCTTACACCAAAAAGTCTAATCTTTTTACTTTTATCGAAAGATCTAGAAGAGGGATTCAAACTTCCCAAAACTTTATAATTCATTGTCATATCCGTACCCCTTAGTTACTAGCTATTTTGTAAAACTTGTAAGTATCTAATATATTTTTTATTAGACCCAAAGAATCCGTTTTGCTTTTAGAGTTGGGAAGCTCCTCTAGCATAAGACTGAACTTTTCCAATGCGTTTAAATCACTTTTTAGTTCGCTAATTTTTTCAGGGTGATCAAAAACGGTTTTGTACATTGCATTTGGCTCAATCGGAAAGGAAACAAGTGCTGACACAACAATACTACTCATTGCATCAGCCGTATTGCTGCTAGTGAGGCTATCCCTTATCAAAGAAAGTTTTTCTACTTTTGTGGAAATGGATTTTTCTTCTTCAGTGAATTCAAATTTACTTTCTTCCTTTTTATTATTTTTGAAGTTTTTCAAAGCCTCAACAACTCTGGCTTTTGCAAATTTTCTATAGGCGTTCAATTCCTTATAGTCTGAGAATGAGTTAAATCCCAATCCAATTAACCCATCAACTATTTGCCCAATTACATCTTTGTCTGTAATTCCCATTGAGGCAATTGCTGCAAAGCAATCGTGGAAGTAACCGATCGTACGCATATTCAACACATTGTAAACTGCTTTGCCGTCTGAATATTCAGCATCGTACATCCCAGCTAAATCCGTGTTGTTTACATCCATCTCACCCTTGGAAGTATCCCCACCACTGTAAGTATCCTCAATTGCATTAAGAACATCTTTGGAAAATTCTTTTGCTCTTTTGAGGAAGTCTTTTGTCAACTCTGTTGTTTTAAAGGAAGGAAGATCTTCGATTCTTTCTTCTAAATCCAAAGAGGCTTCTTCTATCAATTCCTTAAAACTTCTTGGCTGTAAATTAATAATGCAGAAACGAGTGAGTGAAGGGCTTGTGATATCACACTGTACAGGCAAGTTAGCCTTGTAGTTACCTGCTGAAATAATAACACAATCCTCAGGAAGTTTGTGACCTGAGTTCAAAACTCTTTCAAAAATCAAACGATAGAGTGAACCCTGTACGTCTTTTGGTGTAGTAGGAATTTCATCAATAAAGAGAAATGAGGGAATTCCTTTCTTTTCATATTCAATAATTCTGTGGTACCACTCTGGGTCTTTCATTGTCAAAAAGTCTGGATCTTTGGCGGAATCATTTACCATATATCCCAGGATTTCTGATCTATCAAAAGCAGAACCAATTACGGATTCAACGTGCATCTTGTCTATTTCTGCTGCTTTAACTTCCTCTACATGGAAGCTAAATTCTTTGTTGTACTGCTTGTAGCAATACTCAGCATACATGTTTACAATTGTAGTTTTACCGTATCCTGGATTACCGAGATACAACATCGGAACCCTTGATCTTCTAGAGATTTCTATTGTGGAAATCAAAAGATCTCTAATGTAATGTTTATTTATAGTACTCATGAATATAATATAGGTGAATTTTAGGATCTAATTTCTAATTTTCTATATTATTCGAGATAGAGACTAAGTGAATTATTAAAGGAGATTTTTATAAATGGCTGAAGAAGAGAGCATGGTAAAAACCATTGAAAATCTTTCAGATCTAGAAGGTAAGTGTCCTCCTGGGTATGAAAGAATTATTATGTCTACTGGAGGTTTATATGGTGCACCAAATGTATTGCACATAAGAAACTTTTCGGTTGAAGAAGCCTTGCAGTTAGGAATGGTTTCTCAGGAAGACCTCCCAATAAAAATTGTTTCCTTGTTGCAGAATATTATTTTTGAAGAGAATGTAAAAGTTGCAAACTTCTATGATGGGGAAGTTGCAGAACTTATGATAAAGTTTTACAAGACATTCTACCAAAGTATTATGAAGGACGTTAAATACGACATCACAAAGAAGGATGCAGAATGGGCCAAAGAAACTATTTTCAAAGGCCAGGATTCCCCAGAGTACAGAAACTGGATCAGAGGTTGTAAAATTGGAAAGATTCCTCTTACATATGATATTGACCTTAATCAGGTAAAATACTACGATGTAGGAGATAAGGCACATGACCTTATTAAGGCTACTAAAAATGGATTTGAATTTATTTTCCAATATCCAAGATTTGGTGATGCTGCAATTCTTCAAAAGGCAGTAAAAGAAGAATTCCGCTCAGAGGATAGACAATTTGGTCCTTTGTATGAAACCTATAGAAGAAAGAGAGATATGGAAGATGCCCTCAGAAGGGGTGAGGATGTGGATCCAGCAAACATTCCTTATATTGAGCCTGATGATTTGAATGCAGTAAGGGCCTATGAAACAAAGAAAACTTCATATATCATTTCACAAATGAAAGGAATGTACCTTCATTCAATTGGAGGAAAGGATGTAAGCCAGTTGCCACTTTCAGAAAGAATTGAAATTGCAAAAGATTCAAGATACGATTTCAGTTTGTATCAGATGATTTCTGAAAAGTTGAATAAGATGGAAGTTGGCCCTATTCCTAAGATTACAATTATAAATCCTATAACCCATGCTGTGGAGGAAGTCGACCATCCCTTTCGGACCCTTGACTTGCTTGCCGCTATTAAGAACTATAGATCTGACAACACAGTTATTGAGTCTATCTAGGTATACGAGTAATGATTATATGGGCTGTATAAAAATGCCAGTCCATATGTTTATCTCTTTAGGAAATATACTTGCAAGTCAATTTAAGGAAGAAAATGAAAAACAGAAGGAAGAGGAAAAGAAGTCCATGGCAGGAATGCCAAATCTTTCTAGTTTATCTAACATCTCTAGTATGATAGGGGATATGTCAAGTAACTTCTCTGCCCCAAACGTACAAATGCCTAGTATGCCTACTTTCTAAAAATTATATTTCCATAAAAAAAGGTTCTCTTTCGAGAACCTTTTATTTTTGGTTAAACTTAGAAACTAGAACGTTTCCAAATATAACCATAGGCCTTCTTACGCTTAGGCTCTGTTGCCCT
>JAEEGL010964660.1_pt1 | contig 13783 bp, 8 predicted proteins | sample 9134231 | NCBI WGS metagenome assembly JAEEGL01 (sample SAMN16246548, study PRJNA631951) | gut metagenome | biome: gut microbiome; feature: rumen; material: fiber-attached | host: Bos | place: Iran: Karaj | collected 2018-10 | reverse complement strand
GGCTCCAATGAATGTAGATGTTACAAAGTATAAATCAGTAAAGAAATATAAGAATCAAAATCAGGAGCGTTTTGTAAAGATAATGAGGGGCGAGAGCGTGGAAGGCATGAATTCCTCTGTGCCACCACACTTAGAGAAAGTGTATTCTGCTTCTTCACTGAGTAGCCATAAGGGACCGGGACATATAGTGCGTAAGCAAGCATTACTGTCAGTAATACCGCCTAACTCTAGTATGAAAGCTGAATATCAGAAATTGTCCGATTCCGGATTACTTGATGAAAGAGTGCCTGGATTTCCAGAATTTACATACAGAGATATTTTTCCAAAGACCTTATACGGCTCACGTAACAGGAGACTTAAATTATCTGATCCAAGTTTTACAGTTACTTCACATTGCTTGGATGAGTTACTCCACCCGACAGAGAATAGAGCAATAACACCAAGAGAAGCAGCAAGGCTGCAGAGCTTCCCGGATTGGTATCAATTTGCTGGTCCTTATGTTCAGTTTCATGGAGATAAGGAACAGGACAGATATGAACAAATTGGAGATGCTATACCGCCATTACTTGCTAATGCGATGGCGAACCAATTTGTAGAATGCTTACCATCACACATATAGAATTATCAACAGGCCATCAGGGATTTCCCGATGGCCTTTGGGGGTTTAAAAGATATGTCAAAAGAGAATGCGGATAAAAATGAACATGGCGCGAATGGAATTAACTCTCTTGAGCAAATGCTTGAAACATTAAAGAGAAAAGATTATATAGTGACTGCACAAAAGAAGTATAGAATCGGAGACCCGGATTATGATGAGGATCAATTCTATTTTCAGTTTCTGATAGAATTTGAGGATAATGAGCAGTGGATACTACATCACACAACATCTATTCGCGACAGGATTACAGAACAGCAGTGGAACAGTGAGCATATAAAGAGACTGAATGCTTATGTTAAAAAAGCATATGTAGTTGTCCCTGATGGATTAGACACAAAAGAGAAGAGCAATGCTCAGAATTATAATGATAAGATTGTGCAGCATAAGATCTACTCTGCGCTTGATGGAGTGGTTCCATTTGAAACCATGTATCGGATGATTGAACACAAGGGAGCCAGTCTTTTAGAGAGCGGACAGGCAAAGGCAAAACTTGGACTTCACTTTGAAGAGAAACTAGTTGATTCTCTGAATAGCCATCAGAATCTAGAAAAATGGAAGGGCGTATCTTCTACTTCTGTTGGTTATTTGTATTCTCTCTTTATAGATGTTATGAACGCATTAAGAATAAGTTCGGAACAAGTGGCATCCATTTTTGCAACTTCTGATATTCCGAAGCTTCCATCTGGAGGATCGCCAAAGACCGATGTGCTTGTGCAGATTAAATACATAGATGGTAGCAACATAGATTATACATTTAGCTGTAAAAGAAGCTCAGCTAATAGAGTTAGTGTTCATGAGTACACTGCGGAAGCATTTAGTAATGTCTTAAACCCGAATGACGCGGAGTTAAAGGATCTACTAAATAGCTTTCAAGCAGTTGGCGGAGTCCGAAGCATGGAAATGGGACAAGCTGAAGCTTTAGAGAAGAAGCTTTCGACTTATCTTATTAAACTTGAACACTGGGTGCTTGGAGGTATTGGCGGGGAAGGTGACCCTAAGACACAATGGGCTTCTCATATAATAACCGTTAATGAAAATACAAACACATACTGCATATATTCGATTGATGATTATATAGAAGAATGCAATGAAAAAAAGGTGGAGGGTCAGTTTGGAACTCCGTTTCAATGGACATATCCCTCTGGCGGCTTAGGGAAAAGAATCCAATTAAAAATGAAAGTGGAATAAAAGGAGATATGGCTGATGTTTTAACGAAGGAACAGCGCAGAAAGAATATGCAGCATATACGATCCAAAGATACAAAACCTGAATTGATGCTGCGCAAGAAGCTGTGGGGAAAAGGATACCGCTATAGGAAAAACTACAAAGGACTGCCGGGAAAGCCAGATATTGTTCTTACAAAGTATAAGGTAGTTGTTTTCTGTGATAGTGATTTTTTTCATGGCAAAGACTGGCCTGAGCTAAAAGAGCGAATTGCCCGTGGAGATAACGGAGCCTATTGGATTGAAAAGATAACACGGAATATTGAACGAGACAATGAAAATGATTCTCTTCTTAGGTCAATGGGTTGGAGAGTTCTGCGATTCTGGAGCTCTGAAATTCAAAAAGACATTGCCAGTTGTATAAAAGCTATAGACGAAGCAGTGTTTGAAGAGAAGATACTCTCGCATGATAGTGATGGAGAGGGTTAGTAATTTGAAACGTGATGAGAAGTCTGGGGCCAAGGAAGAACGATGAAATAAAGTAAAATGTAGTTGGGAAGGTGTATATATGACCGATCAGGAGATGTTACTTTTTAAGAAACTATCGGACGATAGAAAAGAGAGCGCGACTATTCTTGAAAAAGCTTCCATGAAAGGCGTGCGTACTAGCGTTGTAGAGAAGTACTCTGATCAGGCACATTTTATATATGAGCTTATCCAAAACGCAGATGATGTCTTTGCAACAGAGGCAAGATTTGAACTGTATGAGGATAGGCTTGTTTTTGTACACAACGGGTCACGACATTTTAAAGTGACGGATGTGGACAAAGAAACTGAGGACACCAAGAACGGAACGCTTGGAGACTTAAACTCAATCACCTCTATTGCTAATTCGAATAAAGATGTAGCGTCGATTGGTAAATTTGGAGTGGGTTTTAAGGCTGTATTTCAGTATACAACAACACCATACATATATGATTCTGATCTATCCTTTAAAATTGAACGTTTTATCGTTCCGGTACTTATTGATGGAGATTGTCCGTCGCGCAAGAAAAATGAAACTGCGTTTGTATTTCCGTTCAATCATCCTGATCGGGATGCGGAGCTTGCGTACAAGGATATTCTGAATAAACTTGAAAGCCTTGTATTTCCGACTTTATTTATGAAGAACCTGAAGAAGGTCACGTATAAGTGCGGTGATATCAAAGGGGAATATTCGAAGAAAGTTGATCGAGAGCTTGATATAGAAGGTACAACTGCTCAAAAGCTCAAATTCGTAAGTGGTACAGGAAAAGAAAAAAATAAAATGTGGTTATTCGTGCGTGAAACCGAGGAACACTATCGGTATTCGTGCGGTTTTATTGTAGATGAAAAGGGAAAGCTTGTACGTTCCGATTATTATGCATTTTGCTTCTTCCCAACAAAAAAGCAAACAAACTTAAACTTTATTATTAACGCCCCGTTTCTATTAACAGATAGTAGGGAGGGCATTAAGGCTTTTGACGAGCACAACGTCAGGATGATTCAACTATTATCAGAGCTTGCTGCGGATTGTTTTGTTTATTTACGGGATATTGGTGAAGAAGAAAAAGTTAAGATTATTGATGATGATATTCTTAATTACTTACCGATAGATGAGGATCTTTATACTCCGCGTAATGAGGGCGACGATATCTCTTTTTTGCCATTTTATAACAACATTAAGGATGTTTTTTCAAACGAGAGATTATTGCCTACTAAATCTGGATATACAGATAGTTCGCATGCATACATGGCATATTGGTCGGTTATGACTGAAACATTTAACGATGCGCAATTAGCTCAAATTATGGATGACGACGATGCCGAATGGATTCTTCCTACAAATGGATATGAGACGATTGTAAGAGCAAAAGATGGGAAATCTGATTATTTGAATGAAATAGCTGATAATCCAGCTATTACGGATTTGAAGTTACTTGGTCTGATTGACGCGGATTATATAAAGTCGCAGCCTATGGAATGGCTGTTTGATTTGTATGCATTTATTCTCAACACATCAAACAGAATAGAAGCTTGTAAAACCATACCTATTTTTATTGACAATAAGGGGAATCCGGTTGCTGCTTATGATAAACGTGGGAATGCCATATTGTTTTTAGATGATGGTGATAATCAAGGATACAAAACAATCTCTGCTAATTTGATGAAGAATCAGAATACGCGAGATTTAGTGGAACGACTAAAAATTAAAACGCCGGAATTGAAAGACAAAATATACAACAAGATTCTTAAGAAACAGAGTCTCGGCTCCAAAGCTGATTTCAAGGCGCTTTTAGACTACTATATTTCTTTGATCGAAAATGATGATTATACGGGTTCGTTTATAAGGGATATTTCATTTAAACCATTTATTATGGCTGTTTCAGAAGATGGGGCAGAGCACAGTGTCGTAGTACCATCGTCCGTATATTACCCGTCTGCCACTTTGAAAAAATATTTTTACGGAACGGGAACAACTATGTTTATGGATTTGGATGAATATGAAAAGTATTTGTCCAAACGTGAGCAGAAATATCTCGAAGAATTTCTTTCGGAAATCGGAGTATTGAATCATGTTCGGCGTGTTGAAAGAGAACTGAAATGGGAAGAAGTAATAAGTTATAAAGATATTTATAGGCCTGAATACACGAGATATTGCAGATGGTTTGATTATGGGCCAGATAAAGTTGATTCCATACTGGCGCGTATTGTAGATAATAATGACTTGGAGCTTTCAATCATTTTGTGGAATGAGATGGTTGAGCTTTGCAGTAAAAATAAAAGAGCAATTGATGGCATATGTAAGTATTTTTTCAGGTCGGATCGGTATGCCTTTTTTAGGGGCATATGTAAGAGGCAGATAGAAACCGCGAACTGGCTTTGTAAAAAAGAGGGTTCATTTGGTGCGCCTTGTGACCTGAGTATTCAAGAACTGGATTCAAGATATGATGTTAACAGTGATGGGGCAAAAAACCTTATTGCACTCTTGAAAATAAAAAATGAACATCCTGAATATGATAATTATGGCGAGGAAATCAGGCGTAAGTTAGAAAGAGCCGACTTATATGAGCGTATTGGGCTTCAGGACATTCCAGAAGAAGATCTCGTGCAATTGCTGATGAACTACAAGAATGCAACTGAGACAGATGATACATCGAAGCTGAATGCAGATTCTACGGAAGAACCGGCAACACTAACCGAAGATGACGCAACTAGTCGCGTTATGAAAGAACTTATTGATGGGGTTAATAAGAAATCGAGGGAGAAAAAGAAGGAGTCAGAGCCCCGAAATGTAAGTAAGCCCGATGAGGCTAATGAGAGTATTGAAGACAGTGATGAGATCACTAAGGCAGCTGTAGATTTCTCTGAGAAGATCAAAAAGGCAAAACAGGATTGCGAAGATGAAATTTCCCGTTTGGCACAGATGGAGGAAGCTCAAACCAAGTCTCAAACCTGTAATCGTTATTCATATGGGTGGTTTTCTGCGCTTTTGCAACTGGAAGCCATGGAAAATGGTGACGAAAAATCTAATAGCAGAGCGGTTTCTATATGCTTCTCGAGAGTGGAGAGAGAAGAGGGAGCGCCGCGCACTTTGTTATTGAAACATCCTGATGCTAATATTCCACAGGTTATTGAGCAATTAGTTGACATTCCTATTGAGCTGACACTTTCGGACGGTCAGAAGCATCAGTTAATTATTGAAGTTGCTAATGTGCAATCATACACGCTCAGAGTAAAGGTAAAGCCTAACGATTATTTGGTATATGCGGATTTTGATATGGTAACGCAGGCGAAAATTGTGGCGCAGAATCCGACGTTCCTTACTAGAGAGTTACAGAATGGTTTTGCTAAATTATTGGAAAGTCCGTTTAATCTCACAGAAGACTATGATATGCAGCAGAATCTGTGTGAGAATATTCGGTTCATTTTTGGTCCTCCCGGTACTGGAAAGACGACATATCTAGCCCAAGAGACTATTATTCCTCTTATAAAAAAGAACAAGAACTTAAACATACTTGTACTTGCTCCAACTAACAAGGCGGCAGATGTGCTGACTTTGAAGATAATGGAGGCTATGGGGGACGACAAGAGTTATGAAAGCTGGCTTGTACGTTATGGAGTTACTATGGAGGATGAAATTGAAAGTGCATCAGTATTCCATGGTAAAGAGTACGACATAAATGAACATAAGAAGAATGTGGTCATTACTACAATGGCTCGTTTGCCTTACGATTATTTTATTAACTCATCGAAACAATTTGTGCCTTTAAACGGCATTAACTGGGATTACATCATTGTTGATGAAGCGTCCATGATTCCGCTAGTACAGATGGTATATGTGTTGTATTTGAAGACGCCGAAGCAGTTCATTATAGCGGGTGATCCATTTCAGATTGAACCGACAACGTCAGTTTCAGGATGGGAAGGTGAAAACATATATACTATGGTTCATCTAAATGAGTTCTCGAAGGACGTTGAGACTGTACCGCACAAATATGATGTTACGCTACTTACTAAGCAGTATAGGAGCGTTCCTTCTATTGGGCGTGTTTTTAGTTGCTTGACATATAATGGCGTACTTGAACATGCTCGCGAGATGAAAGACACTCGACCACTGAATATAGAACGTTATCTTGAATATGATAACCTGAATATTATCAAGTTCCGGGTTGACCAATATGAAAGCATATACAGGGCTAAGCGCTTAAAGAAAAGCAGCTATCAGATCTTTTCTGCTCTGTTTGCTTTTGAATTTACATCCTATATTGCGAAGGCGTTGTATCGGGCCAATGGAGAACAAGAAAAATTTAGAATTGGTATTATTTCTCCTTATGGAGCGCAGGCTGGTCTTTTAGATAAACTAATGGCTTCGGCTGATATCCCTTCTAATATTGAGGTGAGTTGTGGAACCATACATGGTTTCAGGGAGACGAGTGCGATATAGTCATAGTGTTGTTTAATCCGCCACCAACAATTTCGGCAAAAAAGGGTATGTTCTTGCAACGGCAAAATATTATAAATGTAGCAATCAGTAGAGCAAGAGATTATCTTTTCGTTATGGTGCCGGATGACGAAACGGAGAATGTTGAAAGATTAATACTTATTAATAAATTACTCCGATTAATCGAAAAGGAAAATCATACCACGCAGAATGCCTATGATATTGAGGAAATGCTCTTTGATAGAGATGACTTTATTTGTGATAATGCTTTTTCGACAGGGCACCAATCTGTAAATGTTTATAGACAGCCGGAGAAGCGTTATGAAATCCGAAGTGAAGATAGTGCAATAGATGTTCAGGTACACGGAACAGTATCCTATGCACCGTTTGAAAAGGCTGATGAAGAGGATCGACCGATGGCTTTGGGAGAAATCTTAGAAGCGATTTTAGGTAAGTCTGTTTATCATGATAAGTACGGTGAAGGGCGAGTGACAGATTGTGAAGAAAGTTATTTATCAGCTTCCTTCGACGGAGAGGTACATAAGTTTCCTTTCCCCATGTGTCTTGAGGGATCACTTTCTCTTGAGGACAAGGAATTAAATGATCAGATCAAGAAATATCGCGAATGTAATTAAGAGAAATATTGTGACAAAGGAAAGCTAAAATGATAGTGCGAGAGAAATATAGCAAACTCGAAATCTTGTATTCATCTGTGTTTCATATGGGAATTAGGAATGGTGGAATAACATTGGTTGTCGTTTCTGATTCTGCCATTAAGGATGAAATGACGCTCTTTCTCGATGAGCGTAAAGCGCCAATGATTAACGATCTTAATACGGATAATTATGGTTTTCTTGTGAAAGATTGTTTTTTAGATGAACTATCAATGATGTATGTAACATCAGTTGCAGAAATACGAACTCTTGAAGATGAACCGCCGCATGAAGAGGTTCCTGAGGAAAAACCATATCTAATAGCAGAGCTCAAAGCGGATCCGCAGTCTGATTATTGGGATGATGATAGTAGTAATAAAGCAGTTCCGACCTATCCTAATGTAGAGTGTTACCTTATGAATGATCAATTAAAACCGATGTTTCTGAATACATTTCAGATTGCGGAAAAAGAGATTGATCTAATTTGTCCATGGATGAACCGAAGGGTTATAAACGAAGAAATGATATTGCGGTTCAGAAGAGCTATTTCTCGTGGGGTGAAAATTAAAATATGTTACGGAATAGGAACGGAAGTTAGCGATACAAGACAGACTGAAACAGAGAGAACTGTCGATATGCTTAAAAACAGATTTGCTGATACAGACCTGATTTCCTTCAACAAAGGTAATACCCATATCAAATACCTAATATGTGATGACAAATACATGATGGTGGGTAGTTATAACCTTCTTTCTTTTGCGGCTGATTATGAAGATGATGATGTCCGTGAAGAAGGCATGGAATTTATTGTAGATAAGGGACAGATTAGGCAGAGAAGGGAACAATTATTCTCCTGGGAATAGGAAGTTGAGCGATGAAAGAAATAAAATACTCTTTACTTACTTCAGATGAAGAGATAATTAAAGATTCAGATATGATTGATGAATTGCTGAAATTGGGAAGAAAGGTGATTTTCTTTGCTGACGAAACCACATGCAATTCGTTTGCCAATAAATATTTAAAGTATAAGAAGGCGATGCTGCTACAACCTTACGCCGTTTCAGAAACTGTGCCTAAGGTGACTTTGATTGACGGCGAATTAATTGTAGGAAAAGAGTCTGAGCTTGATTTGATCGCAGACAAAGCAAGTACTTTCAATCTTGAACAATATAGAACAGAGCACGCCCCGATTGATGAAAACATCATAGTTGAGGCAAGCGCCGGCACGGGAAAGACTACCGTAATGATTGACCGTATTATGTTTCTGTTTCATATGGTTCCAGATCTCGTGCCAGAAGATATTGGCATGATAACCTTTACTAATGAATCGACTCAAACTATGAAACACAAGATACAAAAAAGACTTATGGAGCTTTTTGCTACAACAGGCCTGCCTAAGTATGTGTATTTGCTTGAGAATAGTGCTGGATTGCGGATTCAGACGATAGATAGTTTTTCTAATGCATTTATTTCTGAATTTGGTTCAAGCGTCGGGTATGGATCTGGGGTAGCAATCAGAGGTTTAAAGTATGAGAAGGATAATCTGATTAGAGATATCTTAGATGAAATGTTTGCCAACGAACATGGTAAGGTTGAGGACAAGTTCGGACTTAATCTTGTTGATCTGAAGAGGCTGATAGGTGATTTCTGGACAAAGCTCAATCAGGCAGGCCTTTCGGATAGCGAAATTGCATGTTTAGACTGGGGGCATCCATATGATGGTGAATCCAAAACACTGCATACAACAGTGTCTGAGATTTATAAAGAGGTATGTGAGCGTTATACAGATCTAAGAAAAGAATTAGACGCGATTGCAGTGGATGATATTGTGAAAGAACTTGATCGTATTATCTCTGAGGGCAATAACTTGATTACGAAATCCCATAGGTTAAAATTCCTTTTTGTAGATGAGTTCCAGGATTCGGATAATTCGCAAATTAGATCGATTGCCTGGATGCAGAAGGCAATGAACTTGAACCTTTTTGTTGTTGGAGATATTAAGCAGAGCATTTATAGGTTTAGAGGCGCTGTGGACACAGCATTTGATTTGCTCAAGGGTTCATTGGATCATTATAAAAATGAAGTCCTGGTTGATAATTATAGAACTTCTGCAGACATTTTGAATGGCATCCAACCGTTGTTTACAAGATGGGGAGCCTCAGGATTATTTAGATATAATGAGGCAATGTCGCCGCAAAAACACTTTCCGGGAGTAGTGCATGCTAACTCCGTAATAAAACAAAATAGGGTGATTGAAAGCGAGTTTATTAAAGTCGCTAAGGAGTGCCTGTCGGATTGCGAAAAATATACGATCGAACACCCGGAACTAAAAGGAGAAAAATCTCAGAAAGTTATGGTATTAACCAGAACGAACTGGGAATTAAAGAAAGTACAAGAGTGGTGTGAGGAACAACAGATACCTTGCTATCTTAGGAAGGAAGGTACTTTTTATACTTCGCAGGCAGTGCTGGACTTTTTTGCTCTTGTTAAAGCACTGGCATTTCCTAAGGAAGCTCGACATTTAATGGATGTTGCACTTTCTCCCTATTATGGGTGTGAGATTGACATTACAAAAATGCAAGAGTTGGGAGCAGGAAGTGCTGAGCAAGTTGCTTATCTTACGGGTTTATTAGATGAGCATGCTTGGAATGAAACACTTAAGCAATGTAGACTTAAACCTATTCTTGCTGTTTTAAATAGTTTGGTCACAGAATTAAAACCGTTAGATGGCTATCTACGCGAACGAAAAGCTGTGCTTAGTTCAAATGGGCTGGGAAAGTGGACAGAATCGGAATTAAATGAGCAGTTAAATGCAGATGCCATACAGTACATTGCAAATCTTGATGAATTGCTTACGAAACTGAGGGCACATTTTTCTGGTCAGATGGCAGATGTGTATGGAATATATAATTACCTAAAGCTTAACATCGCCACTAATCGTAACGAGGATGAGCCGGATGTTTCCGAAAAGATAGGCTATAAATTGATACATGGTCTTACGGTACATAAGTCGAAGGGACTAGAATTCGATACAGTTATACTGCCGTTTACATATAGACCATATAGAAAAGATAACATGACAGAAATACTCATAGATACATCCGTGAAACCTACCAGGGTGGGATGGAGTTGGGTTGAATGGGCCGACCAGTATAATACTGAGGTAGAGAAACAGAAGAAAAACAACTACTACGAAGTGTGCGTGACAAGGGAGTTTAAGGCCATGGATGAAGAGGAAGCAAGAATTCTTTATGTTGCGCTTACTAGGAGCATCAGACGATTAGAGTATTTTATTACGGATCCACAGGACCACAACTGGGCTGGATTGTTGAGGTAGAGCATAATGAGGAAAGTGTATACATATTCAGACGTAAACAGTTTGGATAAATTGTCGTATTTTGAAGAGATAAGAAAATATCCTCATATTGTAGCGAATTATGACATGCTGAATGGATTACGTGAGCGCTACAAAGAGCAGCTGGATTACGTTGTTGATATTCATGCTATTCAGGATCAAGTGTGTGGGGAGTGGTCTTCAACAGCGACCATTTTTGAACAATATATTAGTATCAGCGCATTGCTCCGTAGAATGACTAACCTTCCGAACACTTATAGACAACTAGGAGAGTCTTTTTCAAAGAATAGGAAGGATATTTTCAATTCTATTAGGGCGTTGGTGGAAACTGGTCTATTTCCGGAAGACTTAAATCCAGAAAATGATGAGGAGCGTCTTTTTAAAGCAATATGGGAAAAAGCGGAGACCGATAATTTAAGCTATGGTGTATTTAGGTCAAAAATATTTAGGTATGAAAACGACGAAGAGAGTTTCAAAGCTGTCTTAAAAGACTATCCAAAGATTGTTACATCGAATACATTAGTTTTGCATGGGTTTTATTATATAACTGCGTTTCAGGAGAGGATTTTCCGAATTCTTGAATCATGTGGTAAGCAACTTATATTTTTAGGCTGCATTGACCAGTCGCAGGATGTCGTTAATCAAATATGGTTGGAAAACTTCACAGAAACTAACGGATTTGAACCGACTGATTGTTGGATTAAAGGTGAAGAAGAGTGCAATAAGAGGTCTTTTGAATGCATATTTAAAGGAATAGAGGCGCCAGAACCTTTAAAAAATGTAACAATAAGAAAGTATAAAAACGAAGCCTCTTTTATTAAGGATATAAGTAGGATTGATGAAGAAGGCTACAAAATATACAGTATGGATTTAAAAAAGAGTGAAGCTATACTGAAAGAAGTATGCCCGGAAAAATTTAAGAAAAGGCACTTATTGTCTTACCCAGCAGGGCAGTACTTTTATACTCTTCATTCTTTGTGGGATGCAAAAAAAACATGCCTTTCAATTGATGCAGAAAGTATCCAGAGATGCCTTTCCTCCGGCTGGGTAACAGCAGGTGGAAAAAATGGAAGAGACTACACGCATCAATTCGAAATGATGGCGCCGTTTTTCGAAAACTGTCATGATTTTAACTCTTGGAGAGAGAGAATGGCAGACCTTCGCCAATTATCGGCTACGTTTGACGAGCTTTTTGAGAAGCACATAAAAGACTTGCCGGTGAAAAATATAAATAGGCATCGGATCATGTCTAATCCATTTTTGAATTTCAGCTTCATGGCTGTAGAAAAGAAAGATGCTGATGCAGTATTTGATTTTATAACTTCGATATTCAAGCTGGCGGACGATTTGTTTGGTGATGGAAGTGAGATAGATATTTCCAAACACTTTGAGAAAATTGCACAGATAATCAAAGACGGAGTGGATGAAGCTTCTTTGTACAAAGAAGAAATAGAAATTATTAAGGATATACGAGAGCGTGTCGAAAATCCACATTTTGCCGTAAAGAGTTGTATGCCAGAAGATATTTCTGAAGCAATGATGATGATCATTGGCGGAGGAGTCCTGAATGATGATAATTTCGAAGCGCTAGCGGCTGGAGATGAAGATTATGTTCAGGCAATGTATCAGATGGATGCCGCTCCGCTTGTATCTGCGGGTAAAATTCACTTATGTTTTGCGGATGAAATGCACTTGCCGGGGGTTGGAAAGAGTTATACCTGGCCTCTGAATCATGATATGCTGACACGAATGGTAGATAATATTAGTGTGGAACGCAGACAGTATTTGCTGGATTATATGTTTGTGACTGAACAGACTCTCTTAGCTAACAGATATTTATTTAATAGCTTGCTCCAGAATCAAAATGTTGAATTGTCGTGGATTGAAGAAGAAAACGGGAAAAAGATTGCCGAATCTCCATACATCAGAATGTTGTCGACGGTATTCGGTTGTGATGTAAAGGATGTTTTTGATGAGAATAATGTAAACGTTGAAGAAGTGCAGGAGCAAGCTGCCCGAACGTTTATAGTCGACGATTCAGAAGCAACACTGGAAGAGAAATTAGATCTGATGCAGTGTCCTTGGAAATATGCATACGGATACATTGCAAATAAATTTCCGTCATATAAGAGCAGTTTTCATTATAATTTTGTTATAGCCTCTATAATTGGTGCTTTTAGTATCTCTTCAGGCTTTTCAAAGGAAGAGGTTTCTAGAAATGTTTTTGATTGTTTTGCTTATTTGAAGAACATAGAAAAGCGTAATATTCGAGATTTTGCTCCGAGTTCATTTGATTGTAGTGAAGATACTTTGGATGGTGTTTCATATACAAGGCTTAGATTAATGCCACATTTTGCAAATAGAACTATGGCTAGCTCCACTTTCTCAACTTATGTACAAACCAAGGAGCAAGCAGCAGATTCGAATGACGCTAAAGTATTATTCTTTGGCAATAATACAAATGCTGATTATTGTAAGTATTGCCAGTATAAGGATGAGTGCATTCACATTGCATTAGAAGAGGAGTAGTTATGGTGATAAAAAAAGAATTTTGGAATGCTATTGCATCATCATGGATCTCCGTTGAGAAGGAAGAGGACAAGAAAGCAACCTCTTTTTTCGCTTCACTTCTTGGAGGTAAGGTAGGTACCAGTGAAGAAAAAGTGAAATCTCTTGCAGAAGAACTATTTGGAGAGGTGAATGACCAATGATAAATATGGAGGATATCCAACTTTCAAAAGAACAAGAGAATTGTATTAGTTATACCGATGGTGACCTTGTTGTTAATGGTGTGCCGGGCTCAGGTAAGAGCGTTGTGTTGATGCATCGCGCAGTCAAGCTTTATAAAGCATGTCCAAATGTAAAGAATCAGCAAGTTGTATGGCTGACTACATTTGGAACGGTACTTACAAAATATATACAAGATACATTTAAAAAAGGAAATTTGAACGAAAAAAGCTTTCAAATTAAGACCATGGATAGCTATTGTTC
>JAEEGL010326100.1_pt1 | contig 13783 bp, 17 predicted proteins | sample 9134231 | NCBI WGS metagenome assembly JAEEGL01 (sample SAMN16246548, study PRJNA631951) | gut metagenome | biome: gut microbiome; feature: rumen; material: fiber-attached | host: Bos | place: Iran: Karaj | collected 2018-10 | reverse complement strand
TCAGGTCTATGTTCATAGCGTCAATAAAGGGGCTTAGCTCTTCGAGTACAGCCTTTTCGGCAGTTCCGTTCGTGACCGCTACGGTCTTCAGTCCAGCGCTTTTGGCAATTTTTGAAGTATCTCTCACGAATTCGTAGCCGACAAGAGGTTCGTTGTAGGTGAAGGCTATGCCGATGTTTCCTTTTTCCATTGCCGAGACGGCAAGTTCGACCAACAGTTCGGGGCTGACCGTTTCCGCGGTTTCAGCGAGTTTCTTCGCTTCTTCCGACCATGAGATCCCGCTGTTCTGGCAGAAGGGACAGCGAAGGTTGCACCCGAAACTCCCGACTGACAGTATCATGCTTCCGGGATAAAATCTGCGCAGAGGTTTCTTTTCTATCGGGTCGAGAGCGAGAGAAGTTATTCTGCCGTAGTTGTACGCCTCCGTTCTTCCGTTCCGGGATATCCTTGCCCCGCAGAATCCGAGGCTTCCGTCGGGTATCCGGCAGTGTCTGAAACACACTTCGCATTCAGCCATAATGTCCAGTTCTTTCAATTCAGTAGTGCCTTACGACTTCGAACCGTTCGAGAGCGTACGGTTCCGATCTGTCTATCCCGCCTTTGCGGCACGCTATGTCTATCTGTTCTTCGACGGTATTGACTCCGGCGAGGTTCGGCAGCAGGAGGCCGCGCTTCATGCCGAGAGAGACTATGACTCCGTACCGTCTGACGTCCAGTTCCTTCTCAGATTCAACCGGTTCGATCTCTCCCAGAACGTCGACTGTTATTTCGAGACTGCGCAGTTCTTCGGGTCTGACAGGAGAAAAGCGCGGATCGGATGAGCAGGCGCTTACCGCGTTGCGTATTATCTCCTCGGCAATGTTCGCACGCGTGGCCGCAATCGTGCCTATGCAGCCGCGGAGGCGTCCGTTTTTATGTATCGAAACAAACGTTCCGGCGCGCCGCGTCAGCATCTCCTCCGGAAGCCCGTCTGGAACGGCTATGCGTTTGCGCAGTTTAACCCACGATTCCATCGACGCTCTCGCCAGTCTGACGTATGCGTCGCTTTTTTCGGCTTTTTCGCGGCATTCGCGTTCCGCTTTCTCCGTATATTTATCCAGAAAACGTCTTTCGGGATCTGTTTCTTCGGGATAAAACGCGCATACTCCGTAACCGACTCCGGTGACGTCCTGATGGGACAGGACCGACGCCCTGACTTTCAGCCCGTCGAAAGCTCCCGCCATTATTACAAACGACCTGTGACCGCATTCGGCCGCTTTTTCGCAGAAGTTTTCGTCGAAGTCGAACAGTTCTCCGAAGGAGGCTCTCGAGCAGACGTCCATGATCCTCCTGTCGTATTCGGGGCCTTCAGGGGCGTAACCGTACGGGCCGTATTCTTTAAGTTTGTGGGAGAGGTCGCCGCTTGCGATTATTACCGTACGCTTTTCTGTGTCTTCTGAGGCGCGCGCGATGATTTTTCCCAGCCTGTAATGATCGGTCAATGGGAGTCCGGACAGACCAATGCGCACGATCCTTCCTCCTTTGTATCGGTTTCGCACGAACCACAGCGGAACCATGGTTCCGTGATCGAGTCCGGCGTCTCTTTCCCCGAGCGTTCCGGCCGGAAGGTTCTCCGCTTCCGCAAGGTCGCAGATTCTGCTTACGAGTTCCGTATCGTAACTTTCCGAAAATCTTACGCGCGGCGCGCGGAATCTCTCCAGCGAGCCTGTTGCTCCGTTTCCAGGAGATATGTGGAAATAGTCCGAATACATGACCGAATGCGGGCTGGTAATAACAATCGTTTCAGGTTCGAGCGCGGCTATCTCGTCCGCGACTTTTTCATACGCATGCGTCGTTTCGCTTATTTTTGACTCTTCTCCTCTTCCAACGTCGGGAATTATGAGGGGCGGGTGCGGGACCATGAATCCTGCGATTACGGACATTGCTGTTCCTCCTTAAAATCGAAATCCGTCATTTGCCGACGGTGATCCAATACCTCTCCAGATATACTTTTTCATCCGGCTCATATACTGTGGATTCGTATATTCCTCCGTTGGCGAGAATGGTTTTACGGCTCCCGACGTTGCTGTCGATGCAGGTAACCAGTACTTTTCCGATGCCTAGTTCCCTGCATCTGGGCAGGGCTTCTCCAAGCATTTGAGACGCGTAGCCCCTTCGACGCTCGCTGGGAGCGACGGAATAGCCGATGTGACCGCCGAATCTTTCAAGATAGCCGTTCAGAAAATGCCTTATCTGGAGCATTCCTACGATTTTGCCGTCTTCTTCCCTGACAAAGATATACTGCGTTGCCGGGACGCGTCCTTCGGGAACGTTTTCGCGGTTTTTGGACAGACGGCAGTGTTCCACCCACTCCTCCGGATTTTCGGTCAGTCTGAGACCGTCCGTGCCGTCCATCGAATCGCCGCTGTCCAGAAACTCTTTTCTGTATGCCTGAATCTGCCGGCAGTAATCCGCCGTCGGTTCAATCAGTATCATAATGCGGTCATCCTTTCCAATCTGATTGCATAAATGCTCCAAAGCCGTTCGTTCCGCTGATCCGGATCATCCCTACAAGCGGAGGAGCGAATGAACGAATGCGCCGGTTTCGTTTTTCATCACTGTTTTTATTTTGCCCGAACGGTGAATACCGTATTTTTCTCAAAGATACCGAACGCGAAGCCAAGTTTCAGAAACAGCGGCATTTTTTCATATGCTTCGAAACTCGTTCTTTGAAGGAATTCGCCGACGGATATTTCCTCGACGTACCCGTACGGATTGGCAACGGTTATTTTGTCGTTCGGTATGTCCATACCGGTGACAATAGAATAGTGAAGAGTCCATTCGCCGTCGTTTTTTGCAGCCCATTCGAAAGGAACCGGCACGCCAAGCGAAAGCTGTCCGTAGACAAAGTCGATAAGTTCCGTGTTCTTCAGATACATTTTTAGTTCCGTCGTATACTCCGGGAACCGTTTGTTCATCTCGCCGGCAAAGCTTTTGCCTGTCGACGTGACGACTCTGCCATATTCACGGTAAAGGCTTTCTTCGGTAACGTCCCGGCCGCACCATGACGAGAACATCTCGATGACCGCATATCCGCATGACACGTCCTGCTTTATGACATCGACCCCGTCGACGAATACCGGCGTTCCATATTTCTCTTCGCCGTATATCGCGGAACAATCGTTAAGAATGGCGGCGGTACGAAAGTGAAGCACCGCAAGCGCGACGGCGGCAGTCAAGGCAACGGCGCCTGGCAGTGCCGCGATCACAGTGAGCGTTATTTTCAGTTTTCTGTTCTTCATATCCGGATTCCTCTTTGTACGGACCGCTGAAACCGCACGGATGATACGGCGTTCAACGTCGACGGTATATTCATTCCTGCAGTCTCCCGGTTCCGGTCCGTTTACGTTCCCGTTCCGAGAAGTTCTATATCCGCGGCATGGGGCTTCATTCCTTCGATGCATATGCGGGCGACTTCCGCTACGTCCATTCCGAGCATTTCGCAACCGCGAAGGATCAGATCCCGGTCGCATTTGGCGGCGAATTTTTTATCCTTGAACTTCTTCATAAAGCTCTTTGTTTCGAGATCGGATATGCCGTTCGGACGCATGCGGGCGCATGCCTGTATGATCCCGGTCAGTTCATCGACCGCAAACAGGCTTTTTTCCATATTGGTTTCGGGCTCAACGCCGGTACAGATCCCGTATCCGTGACTGAGTATTGCGCGCACGTCAGCCAGGTCCACGCCTTCGGCGAGCAGTTCCTTTTCGGTGTGCTTCAGATGCTCGTCGGGATATTTCTCGTAGTCGTAATCGTGCAGATATCCGACCGCCATCCAGTGTTCGCGGTCCTCTCCGAAATGTTCGGCCATCGCGCCCATGGCGTACATTACGTTTTTTGCGTGAATGACGAGGTGGTGTTCAGTCACCTGCGAATCGTTCAGCTCTTTTGCTCTTTCGAGTGTAAGCATTTTTCAATTATCCTCCCGTGTTTGTTTTCCTTCCTTCTGTTCCCGGCCGGTTATTTCCTTTTTGTGTGTCAGGTGAATGCCTATGTGTCCGATTCCCAAAACGACGCCGGCGGCAAAAAGGATCGGGTTTCCTCCGTAAACGGCAACCAGCAGTACCGATATAACCGGCAGAGTCGCGCCGGCTACCGGAACGCCTGCGTAACTGCTGTAAAAATCCTGCATGGTCTTTTCGCTTTTGAAGTAGCGTATCCAGTACAGTTCATAGAGTATCATGCAGACAAACGCGGCGGCAAGCCAGAGAAGCCATACTGAAAGACTGTGGGGATTGAAGTCGCTGAATATGAGAATCAGGCACGACACGGCAACTTCGCCTGTTCTTTCCAGGGCCAGCAGCACCCTGTTTTCGTTTCCGGCATATTTGTCGTAGTCTTTCGGCTTGTTTTTTGTCCAGAAGAAATTCGGTATGAACAGCATCAAAAGAAAAATAAGACCGACATATGAAAATCCGAAATGCATTCTTTTTACCCCCAAAAACCTTTTTGCAGTAATTCTTACTGATCGGTACGATTGAAACGCGTCGCTCCGGTCCGGCTCTACCTCTTGCCTTTCAGAATCGCAGGTGCGTTATGTCCCCCGGCCCGGAGTGTCGAACGGCCAGCCGTATAACCGCACACCTCCGGGAAGCGGCGCAAGACCGGCATTAAGGCAATGCGGCAGGTCTTTTCATCTCAAAGACCTCCTTCGTTTGATTTCAACAACAGAATACCGTGAGATCACGGGAAGTCCAGAGCAAATACGTTCTTTTTAATCAACACGCCACCGGTTTATTTTTGCAGATCACCGGTCCTGCCGGGCGATTTTCCCCTTCTGAGCCACCCGCGGTCGAGTCTGGCGGTTTCGTCGTCGATCTCTTTTTTAAGTCTCCTTGCTGTTTCATCAGCGCTGCTCTCGTCGTAAAGAAGGTTAATAAGACCGGCCTGCTTTTCGATTATAGTGTTTTTAATCGATCCGGACGGCTCCATGCTGTCCGCGATTTCCGCTTTCTTTTGATCTATTTGTGTGCCGATCTTTTCGAGCCTTTCTTCGACTTCATGACGCATGCGCTCGGTCTCGTTTTTTATCTGCTCCAGTCTGGCCGTTACCCTGCCGGTAAGATATATAACGTTGGGGTAGGCTTCCGCAAATCTTTTCGCGAATACGGATCTGTCGCTGAGAAGAGTCTTTATCTCGCGGTTTATCTCCTCCGTATTGTCGGCCTCGCTCTTTTCGACGCCTGTTTTGACCAGCTTCAGCACAAAATGAGATATGACATAGTCTGCGGAAATGATTACGGTCAGCGTTCCTGCCACCGCCGCCTTAACGGCCATCGCGACGTCTCCGAACAGGCCGAGCAGCAAAGGGTTCGTCACCTTTACGATTATGACGCCTCCGAGCCCGAACAATATAAGGTTGCCTATCCAAACGCGCCCGTGAAGGTTCATCGGTTTTTTGCTGTAGTCCCACCATCTCGCGTGGAAACGCTTTTCGAGGATGAAACTTGTCAGATATTCGACTGTCCCGCAAAGAACGAACGAAACAGCAAATGCGGTTCCGTACGGCATCTCGCTCAGAGGTATTAAATCAGACGAAACGGTTATGAGAAGCGCCCCGAAGCCGTATATGGGAAGCCACGGCCCTGCTAGAAATCCGCGGTTTATAAATCTGCGGTACTGTATCAGTTTCAGCGTCACCTCTATAATCCAGCCGGCGAACGCGTAGCAGAAAAATATGAGTAAGTAGTTTACAACGGTTTCCATAACCCATCCTCAATTCGTTTTTTCAGTGCAGATCTTATCCGTCAATTCGTTCTTCATGGAAGCACTGCTAACATTTGCGCCGTTAATAGGCATCTGACATTTGCAATAAAATCTAATCCCACATTATTAGTTCTAAATCGTCGGTCAGATTCGCGCAGCCGCATTCAGGGCAGGGAAGAGTTTTCGGCTTCGGGCCGGAAGCTTTACGCATTCGCCTGCTCCCAAAAGCACCTGTATGACCGGGCATTGCAGCCATATGCGTTTTCCCATCGGATCAGCTTATTGCCAAAATCAGGCATGCGGATAAGACTAATAATTCAGCTTAGACTCGATTTTGTTCAATGTCCTGAAAAACCGGTGAGTGGCTATCATCGGACCGCAGCAGAAACATCCGAGCATATTCCACCAGAACATATGCCGCCAGGACGTGTGAGGACCTTCGATCCCTAGTTCGACCGCCTTTGCTTTCAGCTCCTCGGATATCCGCGCCATCCATACAAGAGTGTAAATGAACAGCGTCGGTATGCCAAGCAGATATGCCTGCCAGTACGGTCTCACCTTGTGCTCCAGGATATATTCAAGCTCCTTCTGCAGTCCGCCGAGCGGCATATACAGGAGGAAGAACAGCCCCGCTGTGAAGAAATCTGTAAATCCGAGAAGGAATCCCGGTCTTCTTGTGTGTTTGAATTTCATATCAGTCCTGTTCCTTGTTAAGAAATTTGCGTCAAAAATCGGATTAATGCGATGAAACGATCCATTGTTTTTTCTCACTTTTCTGGCGCGCTTCGCAATTATCGATTCTTAGGAGAGATTCTTGGATATGCTCTCATCCTGTTTGTCATTCGATGTCAATTCTCAATGATGCCGCCGGCGTGATGAACTCCGGGCGACCTGGCCGACGATCTGCTCCGTGTATGGACACGTCGGATAATTAGTGCATCCCCAGAACCAGCCGAACTTTCCTTTCCTTTTCACAAGAAAGGCTCCGCATGACGGGCAGCGTTTTTTTGTTTTCAGCACAGAAGTGTCGCTGACTATATAGTCGCAACGCGGATAGTTCGAACAGCCGACAAAAGCTGAGTTGAAAGAAGCGTTTTTCTTTACGGACAGATGCCCCGTTCTGCACCGCGGGCACAGGACGGTATCAAGAACAGGCGTTTGTTTGCCGATATAAGCAATGTTTCTCCCCGGCTGGAAATCTGACAGGAATTCGGAAGGATTCTTTTCGTTGGTCAGAATAAACGTCCTGTTGCGTGTGCGGGTGATCGCAACATACAGAAGACGGCGTTCTTCCGCATAAGGGTAGTTGTCCGAACCGCTCAACACGAGATCGAGGACCATGTCATCGGCAATCTTGTTCGGAAACCCTAGAGTCGAGTTTTCAAAGTTCAAGATAATGACGTTGTCTGCCTCAAGTCCCTTGGATTTATGAACCGTCAGAAAAGAAACGGGAGTTTCGGGAGACGATATGTACTTATACGAAGTGTATCCGTTCTTTGTCATGATTTCGAAAAGACCGGATTCTTTTAGTATCTCACTGTCGAATGCTGTCCGTCCGAGAAACATAACTGAAGACTTCGGTCCGAAGTCTGCGATCAGCTTTTTCATCATTCTCTTGATAACCGGCGAAGGATCGTTGTTATAAAACCAGAACGATACGGGATAATCTATAGATTTGGACGATCTAAGCGATTTCTTTAGCTGCGCGGGGTTCATCATAATGAACCGCCCGACTGCGTCTATAAGCTGCTGCGAATTTCGGTAGGTCTTTTCAAGTCTCATTATCTCGGTCTTGCCGAAATAAGTCTCAAAATGTGTAAAAAGAGATATGTCGCTTCCCGCGAAACGGTATATGGACTGCCAGTCGTCGCCCACGCAGAGAAGATGAGCGCGCGTACGGTCGATAATCGCTTTTACCAGTTTGTATCTTGCTGCGGATATGTCCTGATATTCGTCAATTATCACATATTTATATTGCCTGAGCGGGCCTCCGTTGCTTACATGTCCGGTCGCCTGAATAATCATGTCGGAAAAGTCGACGGCGTGGTTTTTGTCAAGATACTCTCCGTATGCGACAAGTATCGGACGGATGATAGAAATGAAAAGTTCTGTTCTGCGGACAAGAAATTTCGGTGTGTTCGAAGGCATCTTTTTCTGAAGTTCCGAAAGGTCCTCGACAGTATACCCGTTTGACTTGAGAAGAGTGATGAACGTCGCGCACAACTTCTTGAACTCCGAAAAAAACTTGTCGCTTTTTTTGTCGTAGACAACGTTGAATATTTCGTTCAGGTCTGGCTGCTGGAATCTGACGCCGTTTTTTCTGAGCATCTTGTCAAGGTTTTCGAGAAGGACTCCGTCGGACGAATAATAAGAAAAAGTCTCGAGAAGTTTTGTTCTGTTTTTCTTGTGAAATTCACGTTTCCACTGAATGCCTTCCAGATATTTCTGCTCTTCGACTTGTGATAGCCACGGAAGTCTTCCGTTATGGTCTATGCCGAAGTGTTCAAGGTAGATATCGTAATCGGGCAGATAGAAATCCGGGCGGTATGCTTTCCTCATCGGGTCGTCGCTTTCGAAAGGATAAAGAGGCTCATACTCATATCTGACTCCGTTCAGGAACAGAAAATTAGCGATAGAGACCTCTTCAAGGCTTTTGACGGCCTCGCCCTGAAGCGTTTCCTTGTTCAGTTTTCTTTCGTCAGCCTCTTTATTAGCGAATCTGTTTCTGTCGTATTTCGAGCGTATCGTATCAAAATCCTGCCCCTTTTCATACTCATAGGCTTCGCCGAGTGATGAAAATTTCTCCATATCTGCAGGAATATGAAGGTAATAGGCAAAAAACTCTATTAAAGCGCTGATAACTCTCCGGTCGTCGACGAGATTGTTCTCAAAATAATCGGTTACGAAATCATCGAGACCGTCCAGCACGTCGGGGCGAAAACCGGTCGCTGTCTTGATGATATCCAATCCAAGTTTATGAAACGTTGTGGCTGTAACCGGAATGTTAAGTTTGCCGGAGATGCGCTCGGTCATCTCTTCGGCGGATTTTCTCGTGAAAGCGATAAGAAGAATGTCTCCGGGATCGATCTTCTTCTCTTCCACAAGGTATTTGACCTTGCCGGCGATTGTCAGAGTTTTACCGCTTCCCGCACCTGCAAGGACCAGATTGCTGTCTTCGTCGGTCACGACGACTCTCCGCTGCTGTGGATCGAGCGTCTTGCCGTCGATATCCGAAAACAGTTTGCTGCATCGGGCCATTTCTTTTGAGACCAGGTCATCATTCAATTTACCGATTTCACTATGAAGATTTTCGTACCTGGCCAGTGTGTTTTTAACTTCAGCGGAAAGAGGATTCTTTTTCGGAAGCGAGAACCCTTTCAGATATCTGTACGTTTCATTCCACTTCGCGACAAACTGCTCTTCTTCCGAACCGGAAATATACGAACTTTCAAGTTCAAACAGCGCGGCGTTTAGTGATACGACGCTGTCGCGTATCGATTTCTCATGCGACAGGAATTCTTTATATTTGGTTTTTTTACGTCTAGTTATAAGCATCACCGCACCGGCAATAAGCTGTACGGATACAACGGATATTACAATAGGCATATCTTACCAATAAAATGTATGTAAATATTGTTTTTTATCGATTACTTGTTTTTCCCGTCAAACAGGAAGAGTTCTTTAATTCCGAGTTTTCTGCGAATATATCTGCTGAGTTTGACAAGTCTTTTATCGCCGGGAGTGCCGGAAAAAGTGAAAATGTCGTTTTCATTGCTGTAAAGTTTGAGCGACCAGTTCCCGCGATCGGTTATGAAAAGAATGTCGTTACGGCTTTTTTCAAAGAATTCGAGGATTCTGTTCATCACTGCCGTTCCTGTTTTTTCTGAAATCCGTCTTTCGGCGAACGAGTAAATCCGGCAGTCTCCAATTTCCCCATACAGGTATCGCTTCAAGGTTAGACTGTCATTTGTCAGCGTCAGAATCTGTTCGGTTTCGTCATCCGCATCCGGTTCAGGGCCATAACAAATCAGACAAGTGTCAAGTTCAATTTTTACAATATCACTGTTAATGGGGCTCGGAAAAAAATCTGTCTCTTCGAAAAAAAAGGACAGATCCGCGTTTTTGTCTTTTTCGAGTTTCCAGGTCTCTTCCGACCATATGTGCTTCTTTTTCCGTGCTTTTATTTTTTCTTTTGCCCCGCGGAATCTTGTAACCATTTCAAGATAACGATCCGTGTCGAAATCGTCATCATCTGCAGGCATATTGACCATTATCCAATCCATAACCTCCTGTATTTCAGTCGGTATTTTCTTTTTTAGTTTCAACTTTTTATCCCCGCAATAAAGTTTTCAATGATTTTTGAATCTGTCAATATAGAGAGACGAACGAAAAGTATCAAGACGTAACAGTTCATCTTCTGTAACAGTATTATATCATTTTGTTTATTGGGAAAGGTCGCATTAAGGGCGATATTTTTTCTTTGATGCATAGCATCTGTCATTTGTTTTTTTGGTGACAAGATAATTGTTTATCGTTTCTTCTTTTTTGCTTTCAAGAAGATTGTCTATTTTATCGATTATGCTGTTTTTGTACCTTGCCGGGTTATCTCCTGTTCTAAGGTTTGTAAAAACCTTTTCGATTACGTTTTCATGATAGTAGACTAGGAGCATTTTCAGAATTTCTTTGGCACTGTTATTGTCATCTTTCAATAGTGCAGACAGATATTTTTTTCTACTGATATTTACTGTACGCAGGTCGAACTTATTTGGGCATGTAAACAGACAGTATTTTATATCGAAGCGTTTTACCGTTGACGCTGATTTCTATAATATCTCCTGACTGCTTGTTTAATATAGCTTTCTCCTGTTAAGGGAAATGCAGTCGAACATGGCTGTTCTTACCTGAACGTCTTCCGGAAAGTACAGCACCAGATCCTGAAGCAGCTGATACGCGACTTCGTAATTTCCGAGCCGTATGTGTCCTTGAGCGGCTTTGAGCTTGGAGTCTTTCGCAAGGCCGTCCGTACTGATGTTTATTCTTTCCGCGTGTATCTGTCCGTTCGCTATGTTATAGTTGTTTGTAACGTTACTCTCGATAAACCTTGTCCCGCAGAACGGGCACATCATGACTTTCTGTCCGGGTTCTATTTCGAGTGAGCCTCCGCAGGCGTTGCACGTTAAACGTACCATTTCCTGTTCTCCTTAGTTATTACACGGCCTCCGTATAGGATGTCGGTGTGCATACGGTATCCGACCTTATTCGATGCCTTTCATGATTTTTGTACCGAGCCATATGAAAAGGACCATAGTGCCGATTAGGACGATAACCGCTGCGATCATGTTCCACAGTCCGGCAAGAGCGCTGAGCGTCGGTGAGAGCGCTACAAGTGCAATCACCTTCGCGAGCTGAGTCATGTACTTTTTCGGATTCTTCGGTTTTACGGAGACCGTTGCCCTGTACGGCAGCATTCTGTAGTCTTTAGTAAGCGCCATCAGTCCCGCGTATACGAGTATCGCCGCGGAGAATATTCCCATCAGTATAGAATAACCGTATTCCATGTTTCCGTTCTCACAGTTTCTTTATGACGAATCTGGCGATGCCCTGAATGCGGGCTCTGTCGAGAAGTATCTTTTCGCCCGGGTATCTGCTTTGATTCTCGTAGGCAAGTTCTGCCTGTCCTTTGCTGTTTATCCCCGTAAACCTTTTGAGAGTGTTCGCGCCTTCCTCGTCGGTCGCGACGACTATATCGTTTTTCTCCGGGCAGAACGCATTCTCGACCACGACGTAGTCTCCGTCGCTTATTCCGGCGTCGTCCATCGAGTCTCCGGACGCTTTGAGTATATACATCTCCCTGTTTCCGAATATGGACGCGGGGAGTCTGACATATTCGGATATTTCGGCCTCCTCCAGGCGGGGATCGCCGCATTTCACGGAACCCACCACGGGCGCCGTGTTTACACTGTCGGATATCATCTCGGTCTTCGACGTGTCGAAGTGCCTGCGGCTGTACGAGATTATTCCCTTCTCGTTCATCTCCTTAAGGTAGGCATGCACGCGGCTGCGCGACATACGCGCGTCGTTCGCTATATCTTCTATCGTAGGTTCGCGGCCTTCCTTCAGTTTCCAGTATTCGATTATCTCGACTATTCTCTGTATTCTTGACGGGTCTTTATATCTCATTGGTACGCCTCCGGTAATATGCCGAACAGAAAGTTCCGCATACATACAATATTATAAGCCCTTGGCACGGATTTGTCAAGGACCTTTTTTGTTTTTTTAAGAAAATTCTGTTTTCTGTTTGCTGTCAGGAAGCAAACAAAACAATAATTTATGAAAAGATGGCTGAATTTGTTGGATTAATGCTGAATCGTTTGACGGATTTCAAGACTGTGAATGCAACCATATTTCATAATGGTAAATTCATTTGGGAACCTATATTAACCTATTTATCAATAGGTTATAAGTTTTTTTTTAAAAGCCGCAATTATTTCATTGTGCTTCTCGCTTTTTCCAAAAATAAAAATGGCTTGCTCGCCCGTGAAAAAGACAGTATACTGCGAAATATGCGGATAATATTGCGAAATCCAAGCGAAATAATAATTAGTCTTTGCGAAATCAACGCGAAATTGCTTGACAAATTTCGTTTAAGGTTATATACTTCAACTCCGTGCAGGCAGATCTTTTGCTCAGTTATTTACAGGCAAAAAACCGGATTCGACAAAAAAACAGTTTCTGCGTCTTGACATAGTAGCACAATTGTGATATAATATTACTACCGAAAAAAAGGGGGTATATTATGAACAATCATAACATTTCCATCCGTCCGTCCAAGGATATACGCACAAACTATGCCCAAATATCCGCTTTGACCAGGGACAATCCCGTTGCCATCACGGTGAACGGCAAGGAGGACACGGTCCTTATCAGTCATGAAAATTACATGGAACAGTTGAATTATATCTCCGAACTGGAAGACAGGATCGCGGTATACGCTCATCTTGCGCAGGCAATGGACGACGTCAGGCTCGGCCGCGTCTGCGATTCGAGCGCCGCCTTTGATGACGTTGTAGCGGAACTGGAGAATCTTGACCTGTGAAAACTGAGATTCGGTTTACAGACACCGCTAAGGAGGACCTTCGCAACATTGCCGTTTACATCGCGGAACAGGCGGGAGACAAAGAGCCGGCTATTCGTTTCGTCAATGGATTGCGTGAAAAAGTCAAAATCCTGGAAACGTTTCCCGAAAGCGGCGCGGTTCCCGACGACAGGATCCTCAAAAGCGCGGGACACCGCTTTCTGGTGTATAAAGAATATCTGATTTTTTATCAGTACGTAAAAAAGGAAAACGCCGTTTATCTGCTGGCGTTCTTTAACGCAAAACGCGATTACACCAGAGTTATGAGACGGTTTATCCGAAAATGAAGTTCGGCAGAAAATCAGCAACAGAAAATGCAGAGGCGCTCATAAAACTGACGCCGTGTTCTTTTCGCCCGGAAAGAATGATTGAATGAACTTATGTAAAAAGCGTTGAACATAAGCAATACGGCCGGCTCCGGCCTCCTGCGGACGTGTTCAACGCTTTTTTTGATATGCAAAACAGAGACTGCAACCGGCGTCGTGCCTCCGTAAAACCGGCGGTGGATCGCCCGTCAGCTCTGTTTTGCGTATGAAACGGCAGTGGCTGTACGTTATAATAGGGTACAATTCCCGTTACGCAACCTCGCGCCAGATTTCAGCAGATATGATGGTTTACAGGTAAATAACTATCCGGATTATTCCAGAAAACCTGTCGTCGTGAATTTTTTAAAGGTTATTTTTTAACTATTGCAGCTTTAATTTACAATCAAACAAACTACTCTTCAGGCTTGGTTTCAAGCTTAAGCGGAAAATCTCCTAAATGCTTTACTTTAAAACCGTTTGCCTTGTATTCTTCGTAATTGAAAGCCTCCAGTTCGTCAATGGCCAGTTTATGGAACTCGTAAAAGTTTTTCCACCACTCATAACCTGAACCGAGCGACGCGTTAAGATAGGCGTCGGC
>JAEEGL014916520.1_pt1 | contig 13784 bp, 13 predicted proteins | sample 9134231 | NCBI WGS metagenome assembly JAEEGL01 (sample SAMN16246548, study PRJNA631951) | gut metagenome | biome: gut microbiome; feature: rumen; material: fiber-attached | host: Bos | place: Iran: Karaj | collected 2018-10 | reverse complement strand
TTACTGAGGAACGGGAGTACCGCATATGAGGGTGGATATCAGGCAGATCGGTCCGGGTGAAGAGGAGCATGCGGAAATCAGCGTTGCCGCCATGACGGACAGCATCAGAAGCGCGGTGGACCTGCTGGAAAACCAATGCCGGACGATTCCGGTGGTTTCTGAAGGGAAAACCATGATGTGCCGGACTGACCAGATTTACTATATCGAATCGGTGGATAAACGATCCTTTGTTTATACCAAGGCCGGATGCTATGAGACAAAGCACCGGCTGTATGAACTGGAGGAACTGCTGGACACGCGTTTCCTCCGATGTGCCAAGGCGATGATTATCAACATCCGGAAGATCCGGGCCGTTAAAAGTGAGCTGAACGGACGAATGCGGGCGGAACTGCTGAACGGAGAGCAGATCATCATTTCCAGGGGATATGTGAAAGAGCTGAAGGAAAGGCTGGGAGTATAAGATGAAAAAGGCCAAAATTATATTCAACCAGACGCTGATGATTTCAACGGGAATCCTGTTCGGCCTCGGCATCCAGAGCCTGATCGGCTGGATCAGCGGCAGCGGGGATCATATCCGCTGGCCCTGGCATATTCCGCTGACCATTATTTTTACCGGTTTTCTTTGCGCACTGGCGTCACTGTTCCTGATTGATGAGGAAGGAAATGATGTGACCCATGCGAAGGGCCGGATCGCGCTTCACTTTGTTTCCCTGCTGGCGGTGGTGGCGCTCTGCGGCTGGCTGTTCGGCTGGTATGAGGATTTCGGTGAATTCGCCGTTATTGCTGTCATGTATGTGCTGATTTACGGCTTTGTCTGGGCCGGTTCCCTGTGGATGGCCAAGGCGGACGAGAAGAAAATCAACGAGGCAATCAAGGACATCCGGGACGAGGAATAATCCCTGAAAACAACAAAAAAGTGCAGCTTGGTCGCGTGTTTGTGCATGTTGGTCGAACTGCCCTTTTTTTTTCTGCTTTCGTCTGGTAAGGTACATGCGAACCAAGCGAAAGGAGACTGAAGATGGATAACGCGATTTCGGTCAGCAGCCTGACAAAAACATACAGGGAGGTTACCGCGGTAGACGGAATCTCCTTTGAAGTGGGCAGGGGAGAGTTCTTCGCCCTGCTGGGAGAAAACGGGGCCGGAAAAAGCACGACGATCAGCATCCTGTGCACGATCCTGAACAAGACCGGCGGGAGTGTGAGGATCTATGATCACGAGCTGGGCAAAGAGGATGACAAAATCCGGGACCTGATCGGGATCGTTTTCCAGAACTCTGTGCTGGACCGGGAACTGACCGTGAAGGAAAACCTGTTGACCCGGGGAAGCTACTACGGACTGAACCGGAAACAGATCCTGCAGCGGATTGAGCCTTTCATGGAAGGATTTGAACTGAAGGAAATCTGGAACCGGAAGTACGACCGGCTCTCCGGCGGACAGAAACGCCGGGTGGATATCGTCCGGGCCCTGATCAACGAACCCCGGATCCTGTTCCTGGATGAACCGACCACCGGACTGGATCCCAAGTCACGCCGGATGATCTGGGACCACATCCGGAAGCTCCGGGAGGAGAAAGAGCTGACGATCTTCCTGACCACCCATTACATGGAAGAGACCGCGGAAGCAGACCAGGTGGTTATCCTGGACAAGGGCCATGTGATTGCCTCCGGAACGCCTTCAGCGCTGAAAAGCAGGTACGCATCCTCCCGGCTGGTCTGGTATACGGAGCAAAGTGAAGCCCATGACAGGCTGCTGGAAGGGTACGACCGGACCTATGAGGCGGATCACTACAATGTCTGCTTCAGGGAGCCGGTGACAGAGCTCCTGTACAGGAACCGGGATATCATCACGGATTATGAGATTCTCAAGGGCAGTATGGACGATGTGTTCCTTAACCTGACCGGAAGGGAGATGGCGGTATGAAAATGTACCTGGGACTGACAAAAAGGAATATGCTGATTTATTTCAAAGACAGGCAGGCAGTTTTGTTTTCACTGCTGACTTCCATTATTATATTCGGCCTGTACCTGCTGTTCCTCCGCAACACCTTCACGGAAGCGATCAACCAGACCCTGGCGACAGAGCCATTGATCCAGGCACTGGTTCAGAATAAAGACCTGGAGACGTTCACGAACATGAAGCTGCTGGTTGGCATCATCGGTTCAGCCGTGATTACGGTGCCCTTCAGCTGCCTGGCCACCGTGACCCATGACCGGGAGAACAAGGTGGACCAGGATATGCTGGCGACGCCTGTCCGCAGGGGACAGATTGTGCTGGCTTACTTCACTGCTTCCAGCCTGAGCGCGATTGTGATGACGTCCGTGATCCTGACCGCTGGGCTGCTGATCCTTCAGATGAACGGCAGCCTGTATATGGGCGCTTCCGGCATCCTCCAGGCTTACGGAATTACCGCGCTGGGTTGTGTTTCCTCAACCGCGCTGTTCATGAACATTGTGCTCCTGTTTCGTTCTGCTTCCGCTTCTTCCGCCTTCTTCGGCATTCTGTCGGCGGTGTCCGGCTTTGTGATCGGCGCCTATATCCCGATTTCCCAGTTTTCCGCCCGGGTACAGACTGTATGCAACCTGTTCCCGGCCAGCCATACCACAATCCTGCTGCGGAATGCCCTGCTGGGCGGGATTCTTGACCATATTGACAGCGGCATCGGCGGCCTGGACGGCGGCCGGTTCACCGAGGCCATGCGGGACGTGTTCACTTTCCGGGCGAATATGTTCGGCGGTGCACTGAAAAGCTCCGGCATGCTGGCGTATATCCTGGCGGTCCTGGTACTGTCCCTTTTCACAATGACTGTGATGTACTCAAAGAACTATAAAAAGAAATAAGGGAATACACAGGGCATTCATCTTGTCATTCCCGGCAAAAAGGTATATGATGCATCTGTGAGGTGTTGCGAATGGAAACCCGGGTGGCTGTGCTGAGCATCATCGTGGAGAACGAGGACGCAGTGGCGGAACTGAACGAGCTGCTTCACCGGTTCGGCAGGTTCATTATCGGCCGGCTGGGGATTCCGTACCGGCAGAAAAACGTAAGCATCATCTGTATCGCAATTGACGCGCCGAATGATGAAATCAACGCCCTGACCGGAGCCCTGGGCCGCATCCGCGGCATCACGGCCAAAGCAACGTACTCCAAGGTCTGAACCCAATAAGGAACTGAATATCGCTACAACATCCCCTGACGCCGAAACGATCACTTGAGGCGAAAGACAAGATGAGACAGCCAATGTGTTTACAGTACCGCTGTACCCTTGTCGAAAGGGTGCAGCGGTTTTTCTTGTAAGGAGGAAGTATGAGCCTGAATGAAACACCGTCCGGCGAGCGGACACACATTGGTTTTTTCGGCGCCCGGAACGCCGGGAAATCCAGCCTGGTCAACGCGGTGACCGGACAGGAACTGGCTGTGGTTTCCGACGTGAAGGGAACCACCACCGATCCGGTGCGTAAGGCCATGGAACTGCTGCCCCTGGGACCGGTGGTCATCATTGATACCCCGGGCTTTGACGACGAGGGAAAGCTGGGCCAGGAACGGGTGAAAAAGACCCGGGAGATCCTGCGGACCTGCGATATTGCCGTGCTGGTGGCGGACGCATCTTCCGGCCTGGGAAAGGCAGACCAGGAATTGCTGGACCTGATCAGGGAACGGGGTATTCCGTTTCTCATCGCCTGGAACAAGACGGACCTGGAAAAGACAGTGCCCGCGCCGGAAGGCGCGGCGGAGGTCAGCAGCCTGAAGCGTACGGGAATCGACGCGTTTAGGGAACGGCTGGCACGGATCGCACCGGTCCGGGAGGAACGGATGCTGGCCGGGGACCTGGTGAACTCCGGAGACCTGTGCGTGCTGGTGTGCCCCATTGACGAATCCGCCCCGAAGGGGAGGCTGATCCTGCCCCAGCAGCAGGTGATCCGGGACCTGATGGACCGGGGAGCGATACCGATTGTCTGCCGGGATACGGAACTGGCGGACGCGCTGCAGAAACTGGGGACGAAACCGGCTGTTGTGATTACCGACAGCCAGGCATTCAAGACAGTCAGCGCCATTGTGCCGGAGGAGATCCCCCTGACTTCCTTTTCCATCCTGATGGCCAGGTACAAGGGCTTCCTGGATACCGCAGTGAAAGGGATCAGCGCAGCGAAGAACCTGCGGGACGGGGACCGGGTCCTGATGGCAGAAGGCTGTTCCCACCACAGGCAGTGCAACGATATCGGGACGGTGAAAATCCCGAACTGGCTGCGGAAGTATACGGGGAAGCAGATTGAGATCCATACCTGCTCCGGCCGGGAGTTTCCGGAGGACCTGAGCCCATACCGGCTGGCGGTTCACTGCGGCGGCTGCATGCTGACAGAAAACGCCGTCCGGGCACGGATGGAGCAGGCCGCGGCCCAGGGAGTGCCTTTCACCAATTACGGCATTGCCATTGCCCTGATGACCGGCGCGCTGGAACGGAGCCTGCGCCTGTTCCCGGACCTTCACCGGACACTGACGGAGGGCTGGCTATGACGGAACGGGAAAAGCAGCTGGCGGCATGCCTTATACAGGAACGCAGCCTTCCGGAAGCGGAATACGCCGAACTGATCAGAGGCAGGGATCCGGAGACGGCGCAGATGCTGGCGGAAGCCGCATGCGCTGTACGGAAAGCTGTGTTTGGGGACGCGGTATATACCCGGGGACTGATCGAGATCAGCAGTATCTGTAAGAACAACTGCCTGTACTGCGGGATCCGCCGGGACAACACGAAGGCCGAACGCTACCGGCTGACGGAAGAGGAAATCCTGTCCTGTGCTGATGAAGGCTATATGCTTGGATTCCGCACCTTTGTGCTGCAGGGCGGGGAAGACCCCTACTTTACGGATGCGGCGCTCTGCGGGCTCGTTAATGGACTGAAAACGCGGCATCCGGACTGCGCAGTGACCCTGTCCATGGGAGAACGGAGCCGGGAAAGCTATCAGGCGCTTTATGATGCCGGGGCGGACCGGTACCTGCTGCGGCATGAGACAGCGGACGCCGGCCATTATGCCCGGCTGCATCCGCCGGGAATGTCCTTCGGGCACCGGATGAACTGCCTGCGGGAACTGAAGGAGATCGGATACCAGACCGGCTGCGGCTTTATGGTGGGGTCTCCCTTCCAGACGCCGGAGACGCTGGCGAAGGATCTGAAATTTGTTGAAGAATTCCGGCCTGCCATGTGCGGCATCGGGCCGTTTATCCCGCACCGGAACACGCCCTTCCGGGACGAACCTTCCGGCACGCTGGAGTTGACACTGTTCCTGCTGTCCATTATCCGGCTGATCCTGCCGGAGGTGCTTCTTCCCGCCACTACGGCACTGGGAACCATCCATCCCAGAGGACGGGAAATGGGCATTCTGGCCGGCGCAAATGTGGTAATGCCCAATCTTTCACCGGTGGGCGTGCGGAAGAAATATGAACTGTATGACAACAAGATCTGCACCGGCGAGGAATCGGCCCAATGCCGGGGATGCCTGGAAGAGCGGATGAGGTCCGTGGGAAGTTATCTGGCGGTGGACCGGGGCGACGCTCCCGCGTGGAAGCGTCAGTAATGACTGAAATAAAAAGAAGAGGAGAGAAACAATATGGCAGTGTATGATCCCAAATCCATGAAGGCGGAAGAGTTTATCAACGATGAAGAGATCCGCGCCACGCTGGCTTACGCTGAGGAGAACAAAAACAATGAGGAACTGATTGAAGAGATCCTGGAGAAGGCCCGGCCAGTGAAAAAGGGGAACGGCTGCACCTGCCGGGGACTGACCCACCGGGAGGCTTCCGTACTGCTGGCCTGTGAGATCCCGGAAAAAATCCAGCGGATGTATGAAATCGCGGAGGAAATCAAGCTGGCCTTTTACGGCAACCGCATCGTGCTGTTCGCCCCCCTGTACCTGTCCAACTACTGCGTGAACGGCTGCCTCTACTGCCCCTATCACCTGAAGAACAAGCACATCGCCCGGAAGAAACTGACCCAGGAGGAGGTCCGGGCGGAGGTTATCGCCCTGCAGGATATGGGCCATAAGCGGCTGGCCATTGAAGCCGGCGAGGATCCGGTGAACAACCCCATTGAATATATCCTGGACTGCATCAAGACGATCTACAGCGTACACCACAAGAACGGGGATATCCGCCGGGTGAACGTGAATATCGCCGCCACCACAGTGGAGGATTACAGGAGACTGAAGGAAGCCGGTATCGGCACCTATATCCTTTTCCAGGAAACCTATCATAAGGAAAGCTACCTGAAGCTGCATCCCACCGGCCCGAAGCATAATTATGACTACCATACCGAGGCCATGGACAGGGCCATGGAGGGCGGTATCGATGATGTGGGCCTGGGCGTCCTGTTCGGCCTGGAACTGTATAAGTATGAGTTTGCCGGCCTGATTATGCACGCGGAACACCTGGAAGCGGTGCATGGCGTGGGACCGCATACCATCAGCGTTCCCCGGGTGAAGCGGGCGGACGATATCGATCCGGATATGTTTGACAACGGCATTGACGACGAGACATTTACGAAGATCGCGGCCTGCATCCGGCTGGCAGTCCCCTATACCGGCATGATCGTGTCCACCCGGGAATCGGAGGAGGTCCGGAAACGGCTGCTGCAGGTGGGTATTTCCCAGGTCAGCGGCGCTTCCCGCACGTCTGTGGGCGGCTACACCCAGGAGGAACGCCCCCACGACACAGAGCAGTTTGACGTATCCGACCAACGGACACTGGACGAGGTAGTCCACTGGCTGATGCAGACCGGGCATATCCCGTCTTTCTGCACGGCCTGCTACCGGGAAGGCCGTACCGGCGACCGGTTTATGAGCCTGTGCAAGAGCGGACAGATCCTGAACTGCTGCCATCCGAATGCCCTGATGACCCTGGCGGAATACCTGGAGGATTATGCTTCCCCGGAAACAAAAGCTACAGGCTACAGGATGATTGAGGAGGAACTGAAGCGGATTCCGAAGGAAAAGGTCCGGCAGATCGCGGAAGAACATATCCGGGATATACGGTCTTCCAACCGGAGAGACTTCAGGTTCTGAAACCATACGTGCTTCAGAACCAATGAAGAATGAAAAAACAGCGCCCCTGCTTTACGCAGGGGTGCCGGCTGTATATGCGGGTTAATCGTCATTTTCCGGGACGGAGTAATGGGGCATAATGATGCCTTCTTTATCGAAACGGGCCTTGATGCGGGTGCGGAGCTCCCGCTCAATGCGCCAGTGCTCGCCGACGGGGCAGACAACGGCGACCTGGAGCCGGACGGAGTTCTTGTCGAAGGCAACGATGCTCATGACATCCGGCACCTGGCTGAAACCTTCCACTTCCCTGGCTGCGATTTCCATCTCTTCCTTCACCATGGCCACAAGACGCTCCTGGTTTTCCTCATAGGGGCAGGGAACATTGACAATAGCCCGCTTGAAGCCGCGGCTCATGTTGGTGATGACGCGGATATCGCCGTTGGGAATGATATAGACGTTGCCATTGTAGTTCCGGATGGAGGTGGTGCGGATGGTAATGGCCTCTACGGTGCCGTCCAGCCCGTTGATGCTGACCAGGTCACCGACGGCATAGGAATGTTCGCCCCAGATGAACAGGCCGGAAAGCAGGTCCTTGACCAGGGTCTGGGCGCCGAAGGCCAGGGCGATACCGACAACCCCGGCGGCAGCCAGGATGGAAGTCACATCCACGCCGAAGAGACGCAGGACAGCCGTAGCCAGGATGAAGAACATGATATAGCTGAAAACGCTGGAAACAATCGATTTAAATGTTTCAGAGCGCTGGGCCGCACCCGGGTTCTTTTTGACACGGTTCGCCGCAATCCGGGCAATGATCAGCCTGCCGAGTTTCAGGAGCAGCAGGCCGATGGCCAGGACACCGCCGGCCATCAGCAGATGGCTGACTGTCTGGGGTACATGATCCAGCATATTTCCGGCACTTTCCGCAGCGGAACTGACAACATCCTTCAGGTCGTTGGCAACTTGGGCGCCTACGCCGGGCACCGGCGTGGCGGTAACTTCAGAATCGGCTATCAGCCGGACTGTATTCAGCATATGGTATCCTCCGTTTGTTCAACCCGCCTGCGTGCCGCGCCGCAGAGCCCGACTCTTTCCAGCAGTACCATGATTACACCGGTGAACAGGAACAGGTAATAGGTGAAGAACCGCCAGATCAGCAGGGCAAGGCCTTTGGTTCCGCCGGAGAAGATTCCGTTGAAATAGTACATAAAGCCGCCCTCCTGGGCACCGCTGGCGCCGGGAAGGGGAGTATAACTGGCGCTGACAAAGAGCAGGAGGCTCAGGGTCAGCAGTTTGTCCCAGGAAGTTCCGGAAAGCCCGAAGGCATGGTAGACAAAGATAATGGAACCGGTCAGCGCCAGCAGGCTGATTGTGCTGCACAGGCACTGGACAACAAGATGCCCGGGAGAACGGAACAGGTCATTGATCGCCGCGTGGTAGGTATCCAGTACCTCGGCGGTCTTTGCCATGGCAGAATCCCGGTCTTTAATCAGGCGGATCCTGACCATCAGTCCAATCAGCCCGGATGCCAGTTTCCGTACCAGCGAACGGCGGAAGGCGGCTAGAAGGACCAGCGGAACCACGGCAAAATTGATGACCCAGCCGATACGGACAAACCAGATGGCACCGCCCAGCTGCCGCAGGACAAAAGGCCGGTTCAGCAGCAGGAACAGGAGACTGAGCACGGAAACCATGAACTGGTTGGCGATCAGGCGGACGGTGACGGCAGTGGTACCGTTGCCCACCGGGACGCCCGCGCGGCGCAGGGAATTGACCTGCATGGGCTGGCCGCCGCTGGCGCCGGGGGTAATATTGCTGTAATAAAACCCGATCAGGGTAATACTGAGCACAGTACCGATTCCCAGGGAAAATCCCTGCTTCCGCAGGCAGAACCAGGTACCCAGCGCGTCAAAAAACGCGTAGCAGATCCAGCAGCCAAGCAGCCCCAGAATCCAGCAGGAATCCAGATGGAAAAGGGCATCCCAGGCACTGGTCAGTTCAGGGTTGCCGAAGGCAATACAGACGACAGCGGCAACAGACAACAGAATGAAAAACGCACTCAGGATTTTTTTCAGCTTTTCACTCACGCCGCAGCCCCCTTTCCCTTCAGCATATAACTATACTATTTTATCTTTTTTTCATTCTCCTGTCCAGTTTCAAGGGAATGGAAACCGTCTTTTCAAACCGGCAGAAGCATGGTAAAATCAAATTCTACAGGCAGAAAGAAACACACGGAGGTGTATCCGTTGAGTCCCGTACAGGCAGAGCCCACAGTCAGCGTGGTGATTCCAGCGTATAACGCGGAGAAAACGCTCCGGCGGACACTGGAATGTGTTCTGAACCAGACGCTCAGCGCACTGCAGGTTATCCTGGTGGATGACGGCAGCACTGATTCAACCGCCGCCATCGCGCGGAATATGGCGGAGAAGGATCCGCGACTGACGGTCATCAGCCGGGAAAACCTTGGCATTTCCTCCACCCGGAACGCGGGGCTGCTCCTGTGCAAAGGGAAATATATCCGGTTTGTGGACGCGGATGACACGCTGCCGGCGGACTCCATGGAGAAGATGGTCCGGCGGGCGGAACAGGACGGGGCAGACCTGGTAATCGGCGGATATGACCAGTATTTCGGGGAAAGACGCAGTTTCCATAACCTGGCGGACCGGAACGACACCGTTGCCTGCAATGAAATGATGAATCACCTGTGCGGACACGCGAATTCATATTTTTACGGCGTGCTCTGGAACAAGCTTTTCCTGAGGGAACTGGCGGAACAGCAGGAGTGCCGTTTCCAGGAGGACCTGACCTGGGGCGAGGATTTCGCCTTTGTCATGGATTATCTCCGGGGCGTCACCCGGGTGGCTTTTATGAAGGATTCCCTGTACGACTACCGCCGGTCGGCCAACAGCGCTACAGTGAAACAGGTGCTGGACTGTGTGAAACACCCGGCGGAGAACACCCGGATCAAGGGTGAGCTCTACCGACACCTGAAGGACATGTACAGGGCCCGGGGATTGTATGACCAATACCGGAAAAAGCTGTGGATGTACCTGTTCAGGGTGGGCCTGGGGTAATGACCGGGCATGTGCCGGATAAAACAAAGAAAGGGGATGGGCAAATGAAGGAAAGGATACCCGCATGGAAAAAGGCCTTACGGCTCATCCCTGCGCTGCTGCTTGCGGCATTGCTCTGTATGCCGGCATTCTCCGGAGCCGCCGCGGAAAAAGCCATGACGATTAAGGCACAGCAGGCCGGTGAGACAACGGAACAGGTGACAGGACGCAAGAACAAGAGCGGATATATACTCAGCATCCCAGGCGCGTGGGATATTACGCAGATCCGGCTGAGCCTGAACGGCCAGGATTCCTTTATCCTGGGAAAGAAAACCGTAGAAGCCGATACGCCTGTGGACCTGACGCCGTACCTGGGCAAGAAAACAGCGGTATACAACCAGAAAAAAGCCAGCCTGGGAAACGTGACTATTTACCAGGGCTCAAAGATCCCGGCGGTCTTTTTCACTGTGGACGAAAAACAACTGAAGAAAATCAACCACAGCAAGAATGAGATCATTACCGAAGGCCGGGTTGCGTTCCAGGAAGCGGACGGCTCATTTACCTACAACGGCGACCTGGCACATCTGAAGGGCCGGGGGAACAACACCTTTTCCTACTCCAAAAAACCGTATGAGTTCAAGCTGGCAAAGAAAGCTGACCTGTGCGGCATGGGAAAGGCAAAAACCTGGATCCTGCTGGCAAACTATGTGGATGTAAGCCTGCTCAGGAACCAGATTGTCCTGGATATCAGCCAGGAGATCGGACTGCCTTACGCAGTGGAATGTCAGCAGGTGGACGTCTGGCAGAACGGGATTTATACCGGACTGTACCTGATGACGGAGAAAGTGCAGATCAATAAGCACCGGATCAATATCACGGACCTGGAAGAGCAGATGGAAGCTGTGAATGACCAGCCGCTGGATTCCTATCCGGCCTTTGACCTGAAAAAGGGATTCCTGCCGATCATGTGCGGGTTTGAGATCCCGAATGACCCGGAGGATATTACAGGCGGGTATATCGCGGTGATTGAGAAGCCGCACCGGCTGAACAGCTCCAGGCGGCCGGGTATCCGTACGGAAAAGCAGCTGAGCGTGCGTATCAAGGAGCCAACCTGTCCGTCGCTGGCCGAGGTTGAGTATTTCGGACGGCTGGTCAATGATATGCATAACGCGATCCTCGCGGGAGACGGGGTGAATCCTGATACAGGGAAACACTATACAGAATACCTGGATATAAAATCCTTTGCGGGAAAATTCCTGGTAGAGGAGTTTTCCAAGAACTATGACGCTGTATCCGGAAGCCAGTATTTCTTCAAGGATTCCGACCGGGTGGATCCGCTGATCTATGCCGGGCCGTCCTGGGACTATGACCTGTCCTTCGGCAATATGGAATCCCGGGGCGCATCGCCGTCAAATGACTACCTGATGAAACTGCGGGTCGGGCCTACCAATCTCTATTCGCAGCTGGCCCGGCATGATGATTTTATGCAGGCAGTCGGTGAAAACTGGCGGGAAAAATTCAGGCCGGCCCTGGCGATCCTGACGGGCGAGGCTCCCGCGACAGGAAACAGCAGGCTTCGTTCCCTGGATGAATACAGTTCCATGCTGAAAGCGTCCGCAGCCATGAACGCGGTGCGCTGGGGAGCTGTGACAAAGGTGAGCAAAAAAGCCGGGACGGATTTTGAATCAGGCGTGAAGGCACTGAAATCCTGGATCAAAAAACGGATTGATTACCTGGACAAACGTTACGCGAAATAAACCGTCCGGATGAAGGACGAAAGGAGCAAAAGAAGATGATGAAAAGATGGGTCCTGCTGTTACTGGCCGCGCTGCTGATTATGGTATCCGCCGCAAACGCCGAACTGATTTCCATTACCCTGGCTGATGACAAGTGCGAATGCGGAGCTGACTCCGTATCATTTGAAGGAAGCACGGTGAAGATCAGCGAACCGGGAGAATACCTGCTTACCGGCATCCTTTCCAACGGACAGATCCGGGTGGACTGCAAGGAAGACGGAAAAGTCATCCTGAACCTGCAGAATGTGAAAATCCACAACGAAACAGGCGCCGCGATCCTGATCGGGAACGTCAGTTCCCGGGCGAAGATCTCCCTGATGGCGGATACTGTCAATGAGCTTTCCAACGGCGCGAACCTGGTGTATGAAGAAGATGATGAGCCGAACGGCGTCATCTTCAGCCGCAGCGACCTGACCATTGAAGGCAGCGGATCCCTGACGGTCAATGCCGGCGCAATGGACGGAATCGCATCCAAGGACGACCTGAAGATCGAAGGCGGACAGATTACCATTGACGCACCGCGGCACGGTATCCGCGGAAAAGACTGTGTGGAGATTTCCGACGGTGAAATTGTCGTGAGGGCGGGCAAGGACGGTATCCGATCCAATAACAGCAAGGAAACCGATAAAGGATACATTTCCATTACCGGCGGAAAGATCACGATTACCTGTGGGGACGATCCCCTGGATTATGTGACGGGCCTGATTGTCCGGGACGCGGTGATTACCGCTTCCGTGGACAAGGATTGATTCCGGAAGACAAAAGAAAAAGCCCCGGAACGGGGCTTTCGGAGAGCAGCTTACCGAAGGGCGGGCTGCTTTTTTTCTTTTGTGCCGGCAAGGGCAATGACCGCACCGGCGGCCGCGATGGCTACGGCAGTGAGCATGGTAGGTTTCACTCCCACCGTATCAAACATCTGTCCGCCGATCAGGGAGGCCAGCACAGATCCAATGGTCGTCATACTGAAGGCCAGGCTCTGGGCTTTGGCGGAATCCTTCCGGGCCACCTGGCTGTCCGCGTAGCCCACAATCAGCACTGTATAGAGGGCGTAGCTGGGCGCCTGGAAGATCCGGGAGGCAAAGAACAGCGGAATGGACGGCGCCAGCGCGTAGGCCAGGGCTTTGAACACGAAGAACACCAGGGCCAGCCGGATATACTGCACGGTAGACCATTTCTTTGGCAGTTTTGAGGCGAACATCATGACCGGAACTTCCGTGATAGCCGTAAAAGCAGCCACATAGCCCATGACAGCGGTATCGCCGCCCAGGGCGCGAATTTCGTTGATCAGGAAATTGCCGTCCATATTATGGGCGATGAACAGGATAATTGTCCCGAAGAGCATCAGGCAGAACATCCGGTTCTCCCGGATAAAGACCGGAAGGGAAGAAGACTGCTCACGAATCTCATTTTCCGCCGGGGGCATGGCCGCTTCCGCTTCCCGCAGATCCCGGTCAATGATCCGGTTGCCGATGAACTGCAGCAGCACAACCGCCAGGCCGGCCAGGGGCAGTGTAAGGAAGCCCCAGCGGGCTGTGATGGTTCCCAGCAGGGTACTCAGGATCACAAAGGAGAAACTGCCCATGGAACGGGCCAGGCCGAAATTCAGCGGCGCGCGGGCACGTTCCAGCCGGACGCACAGGTCCAGGTTCACCGCGTTGACCGGCATCATGGCGGTCATATATAGTACATAGCAGGCGGCGGTGACCAGGTCATGCCGCGGATGGAGCCGCAGCAGCACCAACAGCACGACCTGTACTGCGAGCAGCACATTAATAACTGAGGCGTGACGGAGGCTGCGGTTCCTGTCAATCCGCGCGCCAAGCACGGGGCTGAGCAGCGCCCCGCCCACATTGCCCAGCGCCAGGATCAGGCCCAGTTCACCGTTGGAGCAGCCTACACCCTGCAG
>JAEEGL012588771.1_pt1 | contig 13784 bp, 12 predicted proteins | sample 9134231 | NCBI WGS metagenome assembly JAEEGL01 (sample SAMN16246548, study PRJNA631951) | gut metagenome | biome: gut microbiome; feature: rumen; material: fiber-attached | host: Bos | place: Iran: Karaj | collected 2018-10 | reverse complement strand
CTGAAATCAACACTTTTAGCGCACCGGGTTGACTCAGGCAGTGGATGGCGGGCCCGCCCCGCAGCGGGATACCAGAATCTGCCGGAACCCAAATCTTATGAGGAATAAGATTTCTGTCTGGACGGTGACGGCTTTTCTTTTATGAGACAGTTTTCCCTGAGGGGAGAGCTGCCTCATTTGTATTTAGGACATACTAAAACTATATATATACAATGGATATTTTAAGTCTAGTAATCGGATTCGTGGCCGGAGCAGTGCTTGCCCTTGGCCTCTACATAGCCATCCGCCGTGCCATCCTCAAAGGCAAAAGGGACGAAATCCTGGAAAAAGCGGAAATAGAAGGCGAAAAGATAAAGAACGAGCGCATCCTTCAGGCCAAAGAGAAATACCTGTCTCTGCGCAGTGAACACGAAAAGGCCGTAAACGAAAGCAACGCCCGCATCAGGGATGCGGAAAACCGCATTAAGCAGAAGGAGAACACCCTTAACCAGAAGCTTGGAGAGGCGGACCGCCGCTCACATGACCTGGACAATCAGAGAAACCAGCTCAGAGCACGCGAGGAGCAGCTTCAGGAGAAAGAGCAGGAGTATCAGGAGCTTCGTGACAAGGCCATCCACCAGATAGAGTCCATAGCCGGCATGAGCGCCCAGGAGGCCAAGGCCCAGCTGGTGGAATCCATGAAGGCAGAGGCCCGTACGGAAGCCCAGGCATATATCAACGACGCCATCGACGACGCCCGTCTCAATGCCGCCAAGGAAGCAAAGCGCATCGTCATAAACACCATCCAGCGCACTGCAACGGAAACCGCCATTGAAAACGCCGTCACAACGTTCCCCATTGAGAACGATGAAATCAAAGGCCGCATCATTGGCCGTGAGGGCCGTAACATCCGTGCCCTGGAGGCCGCTACAGGCGTGGAAATCGTGGTTGACGATACCCCTGACGCCATCCTCCTCAGTGCGTTCGATCCCGTGCGCAGGGAAGTGGCCCGCCTGGCCCTTCACCAGCTGGTCATAGACGGCCGCATCCACCCCGCCCGCATCGAAGAGGTGGTCACAAAAGTCCAGAAGCAGCTGGAAGAGGAAATCCTGGAAACCGGAAAGCGCACCTGCATAGACCTTGGCATCCACGGCCTTTCCATGGAGCTTGTCCGCCTCATAGGCCGCATGAAATACCGTTCCTCCTATGGCCAGAACCTCCTGCAGCACTCCCGCGAGGTTGCAAACATAAGTGCCATCCTGGCATCTGAGCTTGGCCTCAATCCCAAGATTGCCAAGAGGGCAGGTCTCCTGCACGATATCGGTAAGGTCTCAGAAGAAGATCCGGATCTCCCTCACGCCCTCCTGGGTATGAAGCTGGCAGAGCAGTACAAGGAAAAGCCTGAAATCTGCAACGCCATCGGTGCCCACCATGAGGAAATTGAGATGACCTCGCTCTACGCGCCCCTGGTGCTGGTTGGCGATGCCATTTCCGGCGCCCGTCCCGGTGCCCGCCGTGAGGTCATCGAAAGCTACATCAAGCGCCTCCGCGGCATGGAGAACCTTGCAGCCGCATATCCCGGCGTAACCAAGTCCTACGCCATCCAGGCCGGCCGTGAGCTCCGCGTCATAGTTGGCGCAGAGCAGGTTTCGGACCACGATGCAGAGCTCCTCTCCGCAGAAATCGCCAAACGTATCCAGGACGAGATGACATATCCCGGCCAGGTCAAGATTACCGTCATCAGGGAAACCCGTTCCGTAGCATACGCCAAATAAATGGGAGAACTTGCCCCGCTCATTGCAGACCTTGCGCTGATTCTCATCTGCGCAGGTGTAATGACGCTCATTTTCAAGAGGCTGGGTCAACCTCTTGTGCTGGGATATATTGTGGCAGGCTTCATTGCCAGTCCGCACTTTGCCCTCACTCCGTCGGTAATTGACACCGCCAGCATCCATGTGTGGTCGGACATAGGCGTAATCTTCCTGCTGTTCGCCCTGGGTCTGGAATTCAGTTTCAAGAAGATCGTGAAGGTTGGCGGCCCGGCCATAATAGCCGCGCTCACCATCATCTTCGGGATGATTTTCCTGGGCTTCACCGTGGGTTCGGCCTTTGGCTGGAGCAAGATGGACGCCCTTTTCCTGGGAGGCATGATTTCCATGTCTTCCACCACTATCATCTATAAGGCATTCGAGGACCTTGGCCTTGCAAAGAAGAAGTTTGCCGGGCTGGTCATGTCCATCCTTATACTGGAAGACATTCTGGCGGTGGTTCTGATGGTGGTGCTGTCCACAATTTCCGTGTCATCCACTTTCGAGGGCGGAGCATTGGTCGGAAGCATCTTCAAACTCATTTTCTACCTGGTCCTGTGGCTCGTGATGGGCATCTACCTTATACCGCTCATCCTTCGCAAGACAAAGAAACTCCTCAGCGACGAGACCCTTCTGGTAGTGTCCCTGGGCCTTTGTTTCATGATGGTGGTGATTGCCGCCAAGACCGGCTTCTCCGCAGCATTCGGCGCCTTCATCATGGGCTCCATCCTGGCGGAAACGCTTGAGGCGGAGCATATAGAACGCCTGGTAAAACCGGTCAAGGACCTGTTCGGTGCCATTTTCTTCGTGTCAGTGGGCATGATGGTGGATCCGGCGCTCATAGGCAAGTACTGGCTTCCCATCCTCATCATTACACTCACCGTCATCATCGGCCAGGCAACGTTCGCAACACTTGGTGTGCTGCTTTCCGGCCAGAGGCTCCGTACTGCACTCCAGTGCGGTTTCTCCCTTACCCAGATTGGTGAGTTCGCGTTCATCATCGCATCCCTTGGCGTTGCCCTTGGAGTCACCGGAGACTTCCTGTACCCCATTGTGGTGGCGGTATCGGTAATCACGATATTCCTTACGCCATATATGATTAGGCTGGCGGAACCGGCATATAATCTGGTTTATAAGGCCCTCCCGCAGAAGGCCAAGGACTTTATGGACGGATATGCCGAGGCGGCGGAGCCCACCGCGGAAAAGGACAGCGCCTGGAAACAGTACCTTGGCAGGATTGCCAAGAGCATTGCCCTCAATGGAATTGTCTCCGTGGCAATCTGCCTGCTGGGATTTAGCCTCCTTTATCCATTTGCACAGGAATGGATTCCCGGGGTTTGGGGCAGGGTAGTAACAGCTGTGATTATCCTTGCCGTATTGTCGCCCTTCCTCAGGGCCATCATCGTCAAGGACAACCGCTCCGAGAGATTCCATGAGCTTTGGGAGAGGGACCGTGCAAACCGCGCTCCTCTGGTTGCAGGCGTCGTACTGCGTTACGTGATAGCCATAGGCTTCATCTTCTACGTGCTGGCAAGGCTGTTCCATATTTCGGTCCTCCTTATCTTTGTAATAGCCCTTGCTATTGTGGGCTTCATGCTGTTCAACCGCTGGACAAAACGCTCCTCCAGGCGCATAGAAGAGACATTCATGACCAATCTCCGCTCCCGTGAGATGCGTGAGGAATATCTGGGAGAGAAGAAGCCGGAATACGCCGCTGACCTTATGGACAAGGATATCCACCTTGCCGATTTCGATATCCCTCAGGAATCGGAATGGGTGGGTAAGGAACTCCGGCAGCTCAATCTAGGCAAGAATTTCGGGGTGCATCTGGTGTCCATACTTAGGGGCTCAAAGCGGATAAACATTCCGGAAGCACACGAGCGCCTATATCCGCATGACCGCATCACGGTTGTGGGTTCGGATTCCGGAGTTGAATCATTCGGAGCTGCCCTTAGGGCTGTTGATTCCTCCATTCCGGAAAACCTTCAGGACCAGGAAATGATCCTGAGGCGTCTGCCCATAGGGGAGCAGTCTCCATTCGTTGGAAAGAACCTCAAGGAAAGCGGCATCCGTGCCCAGTGGCATTGCCTTGTGGTCGGAGTTGAGAAAGCCGACGGCACCCTTCACCAGCCCAACCCCACTGCCGTATTCGAGGCGGGAGACACCGTATGGATTGTAGGCGAGCACAAAGACATCGACGCAGTAATGACCATATGAGAAAGCCAGTTATCGCTATTCTGACGCTCCTGGTAGCGCTTTCCTGCACCAGAACCCTCCGTGACGGAGAATACACCCTCACAGTCCTTTCCACAAACGACGTTCACGGCACATGGTTCGATTCCACATACGTTGGGAACGGCGTCAGGAAGTCCCTGTTCGCCATCAACCACTATGTGGACAGCGTGCGCCAGGCAGACGGTGCCAATAACGTATTGCTTCTTGACGTAGGGGACTGCCTCCAGGGAGACAATGCGGCATACTACTACAATTATGTAGACACGGCGTCCGAGCACCTCTTTCCCAGGCTTGTGGGCTACATGAAGTACGACGCCGTCATTGCAGGAAACCATGACATTGAGACCGGCCACGGCGTGTATGACCGCGTGGCCGCCCAGCTCAACAAGGAAGGCGTGCCTTTCCTTGGCGGAAACGTGGTCCGTACGGACGGGAAGGGCTCTTATTTCCCTTTGTATAAGGTGTTTAAGAAGGCAGGGCTCAAGGTTGCCGTGCTGGGATACGAGAACGCCAACATTAAGGGCTGGCTTGGGGAATCCGTATGGTCCGGAATGGACTTCCTTCCCATTGTAGATGTTATCCAGAAGGACGTGGATTTCGTCCGCGCCAAGGAAAAGCCGGACGTGGTCATAGCTGCGATGCATTCAGCCACCGGCAAAGGTCAGGGCAATGTGCTGGAAGCGGAAGGTATGGACGTGTTCAATTTGGTAAAGGGAGTGGATTTCGTGCTCTGCGCCCATGACCACGTGCCCTATGTGGAGACCCGCGACACCTGCGCCTTCATCAACTCCGGCAGCCACAGCCGCTTCCTGGGGCATGGCAAGATGCACCTCAAGGTAGAAGGCGGAAAAGTGGTTTCCAAGACCTTTGAGACTGACTTGATTCCCGTTTTGGCAGAGAATGCGGATCCCGCAATGCGTGAAGCTTTCCGCAATGAGTTCTTAATGGTTAAAGAGTTTACACTCAGGGATGTGGGCGCACTTACGGACGATATAGTCACGCGCGAATCCTTTGCCGGCCAGAGTGCCTACACCAACGTCCTCCACATACTCAACCTGAGCTGCGGCCTGGCGGAGATTTCCATGGCAGCACCTCTTTCTTTCAATAAGACAGTAAAGGCAGGACCTCTGGTTTTCAACGACCTCTTCACAATCTATCCCTTTGAGAATCAGCTGTATGTGATTACAATGACGGGTGAGGAAGTTCGCCGGTACCTGGAAGCGTCGTACGACCGCTGGATCTGTGCCCCCAATCCTCACGTGCTCAAGATCCGCAGCGGGGACAACCCTCGCACGGGAGAACGCAGATGGTCCCTTGTTGGTACTTCCTACAACTTTGACTCCGCTGCCGGAATCAACTATGACGTGGATGTCACCAAGCCCTTTGGCAGCAGGATAATCATCAAATCAATGGCAGACGGCTCTCCCTTCAGCCTTGACAAGACCTACAACGTTGCCATGACCAGCTACCGCGCCAACGGCGGCGGCGAGCTACTATCTGAAGCCGGCGTAGAGGAGGATGAATCCCGCATAGTTGCCCGCTTCCCGGAAATCCGCAACATCCTGTACGATTACCTGATTGCAAACGGCACGCTTAACCCGTATTCTTTTGAGAGTATCCTGGGCTCCTGGCAGTTTGTTCCTGAAAAGGCCCGTAAACAAATAGCAGCTGACATGCAGTTGCTATTTCCTGACAAACGTAACTAGTTCATTATTAGACATATAAACAATTATCCCTGGGCAGATTTGCCTAGGGATAATTGTTTAAATTGTTGATTTCCAATACTATAGCTTTGCTATAACGTTTTTGAAGATTGTGGTCATCTTGTCTGCAGCGGCGTCTGCTGCTGCTACGATGGCCTCGCCGTCCGTTACGTAGTCGTCATCGTCAGTGGCGTGGGCTACGTCCGTAATCACTGACATGCCGAATACCGGAATGGAGGAGTGGCGGGCCACGATGACCTCCGAGGTGGTGCTCATGCCAACGGCGTCTGCACCAATGGCGCGGAAGTACCTGTACTCTGCCGGAGTTTCATAGCAGGGACCAGTGCAGGCTACGTAAACGCCCTTGCGGATGTCTATGCCTTCCTTCCTGGCCACCTTTTCCGCCAGGCGGATAAGGGTGGGATCATACGGACGGGTCATGTCCGGGAAGCGGGGACCGAAATCGTCCAGATTGGGGCCGATGAGGGGATTGGGCAGGAGGTTGATATGGTCCTTGATTATCATGAGGTCTCCAACACGGAAGCTCAGGTTGGTGCCGCCTGCGGCATTGGAAACGAACAGGTACTGTATGCCGATGACCTTCATGACCCTGATGGGCAGGGTGACCTGAGTCATCTCATAGCCTTCATAGTAGTGGATGCGGCCCTGCATTGCAATAACCGTTTTCCCGCTGAGAGAACCTACTATGAAGCTGCCCTTATGGCCTATGGCCGTAGACACCGGGAAGCCCGGAATGTCCCTGTAGGGTATCTCGATGGGGTTTTCAATCTGGTTCGCAAGCTTTCCCAGGCCGGAGCCGAGGACTACGCCCACGGTGGGCTGAAGTTCTCCAATCTGTTTGCGGACATACGCTGCCGCTGCGTTTATGGTCTCTAGGTAAGTCATAGTGTTTCAATCATTTTGCCGATGAGGTTGGTCATCTTGTCTGCCGCCAGGTTGGCTGCGGCAACAACATCGTCACCATCGTTCTCATAATCTGCGGCGTAGTCGTCGTGGGCTTCGTTGGTGATTACGGAAATGCCGAACACCGGAACGCCGGCATGCCTTGCCACGATGACCTCCGGGACGGTACTCATACCCACTGCGTCTCCGCCTATGGTGCGGTAGAACTTGTATTCCGCAGGAGTCTCATAGGACGGTCCGGTATCTGCCACGTACACGCCTTTCTGCAGCTGGTAACCAAGCTTTCTGGCCAGCCGCTGCGCCAGGCGGATGAGGAAGGGTTCGTACGGGCGGGTCATGTCCGGGAAGCGGGGGCCTACCTCGTCAATATTGGGGCCGATGAGGGGGTTGGGCAGGAGGTTGATGTGGTCCTGTATAATCATGAGGTCTCCCACATGGAAGCTGAAGTTGATGCCTCCGGCGGCGTTGGAAACGAACAGGTATTTGATTCCTACGCCAATCATGACCCTGATGGGAAGGACCACCTTGTCCATGCCGTAGCCTTCATAATAATGTATGCGGCCCTGCATGGCGATGACCGTTTTCCCGGCCAGGGTACCCACGATGAAGTTACCCTTGTGGCCGATGGCGGTAGATATGGGGAATCCCGGAATCTCCGAATAGGGGATTGTGAGGGGATTCTCTATGGAATCTGCAAGACGTCCCAGGCCGCTGCCAAGGACGATGCCAACCACAGGCTGCAGACCGCCAAGGCGCTCTCTTACCCATGAGGTGGCGTCTTTGATGGTTTTGACTTTGTTGTCCATGGCTAAAACTCTTCCTGGTTGTCTTCTTCTTCGCGGGGAGAGTACTGACGGATGGGGGCGTCGTGGAGGAGGTCATGCGTGATGTAACGCACAGCTTCCTGCAGGCCTTCTGCAAATTTCTCAAAATCTTCCTTGTAGAGGAAAATCTTGTGCTTGTCGTAGGTGAATGAACCGTCGCGCTCCGTGCGGCGTTTGCTTTCAGTGATGGTTAGATAGTAGTCGTTGTTACCCTTCGTGGCCTTTACATCAAAGAAATAGGTACGCTTGCCGGCGCGAACCGGCTTAGAGTAAACGTCTTCCGAGCTCCGCTCCTGGGCGCGCCCGCGCTCAAAATCTTCATTATACATGACGCTTTTCTTTTAGTATTTATACTCACAAATTTAGGGAATTTATTTAAAAAACACTAACTTTGCGTAAAATTATTCGTTCTATGTTAAACCGACGTATTTTGCGCATCAAAGCCTTCAAAGTGCTGTATCAGGCATCGGAGAATACAGACCTCTCCCTGAAGGAAGCGCTGGAGAGCCTCAACGTGTCATGTGAGGCCTCACGGGACCTCTATCTCTATATGCTGGGCGTCATTCCGGCCCTTACCGCTGAGGCTTCCCGCAGAATTGAATCGGCCCGCGCAAAATTCAACCCCACCCCGGAGGAACTGAACCCCAACCTTAAGTTCGTCAAGAACGCCGTCTCCGCCCTCCTGGGGGCAGATCCTGACTTTGCCCGCCTCAATGAGAAGAAGAAATTCTCCTGGGCCCAGAACGATGCCTTCGTGAACGCCCTCTGGGAAACCCTCAAGACCAGGGAGTACTTCGCCAAGTATATGGCCTCCGGCTCATCGTCCCTCCAGGAAGACGTATCCCTCTGGAAAACCGTGTTCGTGGAAGAGTTCGAGGACAATGAAGAGCTCCAGGCCATCCTGGAAGACCTTTCCATCCATTGGGCCGATGACCTTGCCTACTGCCTTGGTGCCTGCATCCGCAGCCTTGACGGCATTGCCAGAACCGGCCGCTGGGAGTTCCCTCCGCTGTATCAGAGCGACATCCTGGCCGCCCAGGGAAAGGATGCAGACAGCGATTCCGCCTTTGTCCGCAACCTTGTCACCGCGGCATTCGCCGGCAGGGAAGAGTACGCCAAACTGATATCGGCCTCCGTATCAAAGTGGGACCTTGACCGTCTGTGCACGTCGGATATCGTCCTTGTTTCCATGGGTCTGGCAGAGGCCCGCGCCTTCCCGGAAATCCCCGTGAAGGTTACCATAAACGAATACGTTGAAATAGCCAAGTATTACTCCACACCCCGCTCCAGCGCCTTTGTGAACGGCCTCCTGGACCGCCTGGTGAAAGAGTATACCGCAGAAGGAAAGATTGTAAAAACAGGTAAAGGATTAATCTAAAACAAAGATATGAACACACTTTTTATCTACACTCTCCAGGCCGCAGCAGGCCAGGGACAGCCCAGCGCCCTCCCTACAATCATAATGTTCGCCGCCATCATCCTTGTGATGTGGCTCTTCATGATCCGTCCCCAGCGCAAGCAGCAGAAGGAACTCCAGAACTTCCGCAACGCCCTCAAGAAGGGTGACAAGGTTGTTACCGTTGGCGGTATCTACGGCGAAATCCTGGAGGTCAACGAAAAGACCGCCCTCATCAGGGTAGACGGCGACGTGAAGCTCCGCGTGGACAAGCAGGGCCTTGTGAAAGACTATTCAGAGGCCAACCAGAGCTAAGGAATGTCCCTGAAAGACCGTATCAGGCTCCATATAGGAGGCAAGCAGAGGGAATTGGCGTTCATAACCTTTTCCCTCCTGCTGGCTGTAGCCATATGGTTTTTCACCAATCTTTCAAAGACTTATTCCGGTACAGTGAGCGTACCGGTAGTTGCGGAATGCAATATTGACGGCCACAAGGGACGGTCCTCCAACTCCGCCGTGGTCAGCGCCCGTTGCAGGGCCGACGGCTTCCGCCTAATCAAGGAACAGAGCCGCAGGGAGAAGAAAACCGTAGTGGTCAAGTTCGACCGTTCGGACCTCCGGCGCACCGGCCCGGACACCTGGTCCATCTTCGGCAGCGCCAAGAACTCCTACATCAACCAGATGTTCGGGGAGGGGATAACCCTTGAAGCGTTCATTACGGATACCCTGAGCTTTGTATTCGCGGCGGAGAATCACAAGAAAGTGCCCGTGGACGTGCCGTTCACGGTGCAGTGCCGTCCTCAGTACATGCAGAGCGGCTCATTCAAGACCGTGCCGGACTCCGTTACCATCTACGGTGAAGACATACGCCTGGAGGCCATAGACAAGATTACGGCCCCTCGCCTGAGCTTCGTGGACGTAAACGAGTCACGTCACGGCGTGGTCAAGCTCAACAAGCCCGCCGGCATCCGCCTTTCCGCTGAAGAAGTGGCCTATGAGCTGCCTGTATCCCGTTATGTGGAGATCAGGGGCTCTTTCCCGGTGGAGGTCTGGAACGCTCCCGCAGGGCGTGAGGTGCAGGTTTATCCTCCAACCGCCAATGTGTCCCTGCGCTGCGCCTTCCCTCTGGCAAAGGATCCAATGGCATCTTTCAAGGTGTATATAGACTATAAGGATTTCTCCGAGTCCATGTCCGGGAAATGCGTCCCCAAGACGCTCAAACTCACGCAGGGAGTTCTTGACTGCCGCATAGAGCCGGAAGTCTTCGACTGCGTTGAGGTCCTATGAAAACCATCCTTCTTACAGGCGGTATAGGCAGCGGAAAGTCTGCCGTTGCCAGTATTCTCCGCAGAAGGGGAGTCCCCGTCTATGACTCCGATTCCGCTGCAAAAAGCCTCTATACCCCGGACTTCCTGGCATTGATGGAAAAGGAGTTCGGGATTTCATTCGCCAATGCGGACGGTTTGCTGGACAAAAAGATATTATCGGCACTTATCTTCAGTGACGCTTCAGCTCGCGAGAGGCTTGAGAATCTGCTTTATCCGGAGCTCCGGAATCACTTCCTGGCCTGGTGCGGGGAGCATTCGGAAGCTCCTTTCGTGGTACTGGAAAGCGCCATCGCCCAGTCCAAACCCGCATTCGGGAACTTCTGGGATGCAGTTGTGCGTGTAGACGCATCGGAAGACGTCCGTCTTGCCCGGGTAATGAAGCGGGACGGTTCCACCCGGGAGGAAGCCCTTGCCCGCATGGCGTCGCAGGAGAAGCCCGCCAAGGCCGATGTCGTCATAGATAATTCCGGCTCTCTTAAGGCTCTTGAAAAGGCCGTTGAAGATGCGTTTTTCGCCGAAAATGCGTATATTTGTAAGTTATTAAAAGATACATCAATGAAAACAGATCTTGCAAAAACTCTCTCCGTCCGTGGTCAGCACGGCCTGTTCAACTATATAGCCCAGTCCCGTACGGGCGCCATTGTAGAGGCCTTCGAAGACAAGAAGCGCTATAACTTCAGCGCCAGCGCCGGTATCACCACCCTCGAGGACATCTCCATCTACACATCCGAAGGCGAGATGAAGCTCCGCGAGGTATTCGGCAAGCTTCATGAGGTCCTTGGGGAGAAGGATGCCCCGGATGCTAAGAAGGCCAGCCCTGAGGAACTCAAGGCTCTCTTTGGGAAGGCAGTTCCCGAGTATGACGGAGACCGCTTCTACGTATCCCACATGAAGAAGGTGGTGGAGTGGTACAACGCTCTCAAGAAGTACGCCTCGCTTGACTTCGTCACTGACGAGGACCGCGAAAAAGAGCAGGAGGCATAAATGCCCACCCTTCAGGTCATAACCCTGGGATGTTCCAAGAACACCGTAGACACGGAACATCTTCTGTATCAGGTACGTTGTTCCTATGAAATCGTACCGGAAGGGGAAGACCGCCCGGTGGATATCCTTGCAATCAATACCTGTGGCTTCATAGGTGACGCAAAGGAACAGTCCATCAATACCATACTTGCCGCAGCAGGGCGGAAGAGCGCCGGTCTTGTTGGCCGGCTTATTGTTTTTGGCTGCCTGTCCCAGCGCTATCCGGACGAACTCCCCGGACTTATCCCGGAGGTTGACGGCTGGTACGGCGCCAGGGAGCTGGACAGCCTTGTAAAGGCCCTTGGATGCACTCCGGACCACAAAGGAGACTATCTCCGCGTCCGGACTGACCATAGGCCCTACGCCTATCTCAAGATCTCCGAAGGCTGCAACCGCCGCTGCTCCTACTGTGCCATTCCCTTTATCCGCGGAGCCCACAGATCGGTCCCCATGGAAAAACTGGTGGAAGAGGCAAAGAGCCTTGCTGCGGACGGGGTTAAGGAGCTTATAATCATTGCGCAGGACACTACTTACTACGGCCTTGACATTTACGGTCGCCGCGCCCTGGCGGAGCTTCTGGACCGGTTGTCGGAGGTGAAAGGCATAGAGCGCATGCGCATCCATTATTCCTATCCACAGGACTTCCCGGAAGATGTCCTGGACCGCATGGCAAACAATCCCAAAGTTTGCCGATACATGGATATCCCGCTCCAGCACATATCGGACAAGGTCCTGGAGAACATGCACCGCGGTGTGGACGGAGCCTGGACGCGCGCCCTGGTGAAAAAGATGCGAGATAAGGTGCCCGGACTGGTTCTCAGGACCACGTTCATCGTAGGGCACCCCGGAGAAGGCCCCGCAGAGTTCCGCGAGCTTATGAAATTTGTATCGGAGACGGGCTTCCAGAGGATGGGCGCATTCACCTACTCGGAAGAGGAAGGGACATACGGGGCGGAGCACCTGGAAGACAGCGTATCGGCCCGAAGTAAAAAAAGCCGCCTTTCCAAGCTCATGGAACTGCAGCGTGGCATATCCCTTGCATATAACCAATCCCGGATTGGCACCGTTGAAAAGGTCCTGGTGGACGCATTCGCAGACGGCATCCTCATTTGCCGGAGCGAGTTCGAAAGCCCGGAGGTCGATGGTGAAATCCTTGTAAAGTACTCGGCGCCGGATTTTAACGGCAGGCAGCCGGAATCCCTGGTAGGGGAGTTTCTGGACGTCCGCATCACCGGGGCCGATGAGTATGACCTTACAGCGGAGGTGTTATGAAAAAAAGACTTATCCTTGCAGCGGCAGCTGCACTTCTTTTAACGGCTTGTTCCCCTGAAATATACAGGGTCTATCTGGAGGTGCGCCAACCTTCTCCTTCCGGGATGAAGCTGGCCGGCAAATCCATGGCCGTGGTTTATATGGACGGTCCCGCCCAGGTGGACTCCCTGCTCTCCGCGGGCACTGCTGCAGTGTTTGCAGAGGCCCTGGAGAAGGATTACTTTGGCGGAGAACAAGTAATAGGCATGTACGCATATCCGGTGGCGGATACCGTGAAACTTGAAGACATGCACAAGCTGGTGATGGATACGGGAGAAGACGTTGTCTTCGTACTAAAGAGCGTCATCGGCACGCCTAAGGACGGGAAGAACAATCCTTTCCAGAAGGCCACCCATCCGGACTCGGCATATGTCTATGCCCCCAAGGTTCCCGTTTCCATAAAGCTATATGTGTACGACAGCATGGGCACGGACCAGGTAAAGTCATACAAGGGCAATACACTGGTCAACGCGGCCATATTCAATAGCGGAATCGTCCCTGAGGAGAACCTGAACGACCAGATCAAGGCCAGGGTCCCGGACGTTGCCTCCAGGTCCATGGGTGAAAGGATGTCCAAGCATTTCATGTCGGAATGGCTTCCGGAGTCCTTCGCTTTCTACTGGTTCGATGACTTCCAGTCCTACAAATGGACCAGCGCCATAGACAAGATTGCGGAAGGCAAGTTCGCCGATGCCATCAAGATCTGGGAACCTATCGTAAAGGGTAAGAACCAGTACAAGGCCGCCCACGCCTGCTACAACATGGCAATGGCTTTCTATCTGCTTGGAGACATGCAGCTCGCCACAAAGTGGCTCGACGAAGCCGATAAACTTGAGAATGTATCCCAAACCGGAAGTCTTCGCAGAAGGATCATCAAGAGTTTGCAAAAGTGACGGAAAATGAGTATATTTGTGGGCATGCTAAAAATCTTTAAAAACTAAATAAATTATGGCTAACATCAATCTCAGGAAGTACGGAATCACGGGTGTGAAGGAAATCCTTTACAACCCCACGTACGAGGTTCTTTACAACGAGGAGACCAAACCCGGTCTCGAAGGTTATGACAAAGGTCAGGTAACTGAACTTGGTGCCATCAACGTCATGACCGGCGTTTATACCGGCCGTTCCCCTAAAGACAAGTACATTGTCTACGACAACACCACCAAGGAAGGCAAGCCCGGCGAAATCTGGTGGACCACCGAAGGTTATCCCAACGACAACCACAAGATGTCCGTCAAGGTGTGGAAGGAAGT